>Ga0210379_10000019_pt1 | contig 39237 bp, 60 predicted proteins | sample PLMedo_2_FD_155468 | JGI IMG/M metagenome (GOLD analysis project Ga0210379, IMG submission 155468) | Groundwater sediment microbial communities from an aquifer in East River, Colorado, USA - PLM4_32_coex redo | ecosystem: Environmental > Terrestrial > Soil > Riparian zone | place: USA: East... | reverse complement strand
CGGAACCGGGCGCGAGTTTTGAATGCGCCCCATGTTCCATCCATTTGCAGCCATTGCTCGTGAGAAAGGCCCCCGAGACGCACGCTGTAGGTGGTCATCATCGACCCTCCGACGCGAGGGGGTAACCCTGCGCGCTCAGCGATGCGCGCACGATGCGGTGCCCGTAGTCTGCTGACCAGCGCTCCGGAGTGCGCTCCGCGAAGCTCTCGAAAGCTTCGAGGATGCGAGCGCGCTCGCGCTGCGCCTTGGACGTCTCGCGGCTCTTCCGCGCGTGTTTCGTTCGGGCGCTCATGGTTAGTTCCTTCCGCCGAAGGTGGCGAAGAATTCTTCAATCGCCTCTGGAGAGTAGTCGAGACCTGCCCCGAAATTGCACTCGGGGCAGGGGGCACAGAAGCAAGCCTCCGCGTCCGGATTCGCGTCTCGCATTTCTTGACACTCTGTGTCGTGCTCGTATTGGGAGACGTCTTCGCAGAATGACGCGTGAGGGGTTTCCCGGTTGCTCATGACTTCGGCTCCGCGGCGCGCACGAAGCGCTCCGCGTCGAAACGAGGGTTTGACGTCTCCAGCGCTGCCGCGATGGCGAGGATGGTATCCATGCTCGCGTGACTTGCGCGCAGCGCTGCCGCGATTGCTTCGAAGTGTGTTCTTGACATCTTGGCTCCGTTCGTTGCGCCCTTCAGCGCTTTGGGTTGCTTTCTACTTATCGGCAGGGCCGAGCGTAGACTTGAGTGACGCTTAGCGTCGCATGCCATCGCCGGGAAAGTCACTCTCCGCGGACTCGATCCACTCGGAATCGAAGCTAGGGCCGGTCGCGTCGATGGGTTGCGGGCTGCCTGCTCCGTTGACTATCTCCGATGCATGTTCCGCGCTGTCCGCTTCCACGATGAAAACCTCTGAAGAGGTGTAGTAGTGGATTACTCGAAATTGCATCGTGTCTCCGTTCGTTGCGCCCTTCAGCGCTTTGGGTTGATACCCGATCCATTGCAACCGCTGTGCCAAGCCTTAAGAACGCGCCGCAAGCGCTCCGACGGTGGCCAAAGTGCAAAAGCTCCCGAAAGCGGAGAAACGAGACGCAAAATTGCGTCACTCGAGTGACGTTTCCTGGCACTCGCGGCCCTGCGGGCCCACGGGAGCGCTCGCGGGGCTGGCACGTGGGTTGCAATAGACTCCCCTCGAAAGAAGGAGACAAAATGGCACGAGCAGCGCTGGTTCTGGGGTTCGGTCTGGTCACCCTCTACATGCTGGCGGACCTCGCCTCTGCGATGGGCCTCTAACATGGTGGAATGGAACGGGCGCGAGCTTGTAGAGGATCTACCGGCGGAGTGTGTGAGCGATTGCTCCGCCCCCGGACAGGATGCGCAGGAAGCAGTCACCTACTGGCGCGAACGGCTCGGGTTCACTGTGCCGCGAGCCTATGCGGTCGAGTACCTGCGGGGATTCGGATCGTGGGAGGATCTTGACTCCGTCGACGATGAAACCCTAGCAGACCGCGTGCTCTGGCTCTTCGCCGGCGATGCTCGCGAAGCGCTCAGGACGGGCGAAGCTCCGAGCTACTACCTCGGATCCTGAAAGGAACGAACATGGAAAACGGAACCGTACTTGATGCCATCCGCGCAGGGGATCGCGTCACTATCCTCGATCGGTTCGGAGTCGCGCACTCCGGGCGCGCAGTGATGCGTGGCCCGGCCGGGTGGGTCTTGGACATAGGTGGCCGATACGGGACTCCGGGGATCGCCTCGGAAGAGAACACGATTCGAGTGCGCCCCGCGAGAAAGCGCTAAAGCTCCGGCTCGGGCGCGCCGATATCTACAGCATGAGCAACGGAGAAAAGAAAATGGATCTAACGACCGATCGAGCACAGAAGCTCCAGCGCGCGACGATGTTACTGGCGGGTGCAATGGCGAGCGGCAACGCGCGCAGAATCGCAGCGGCGCAGAAGGCGCGCACAGAGGCGCATCGCGCGCTCTTCTCGCTCACCCGTGCGATCCGCGCGGCGCAGGAGGCTCGCTAGCGTGAGCGCACTAACTGGCTCTGACTTCGACCCGATCAAGTGGGCCAAGACGGGACGCTATCGGACGATGGAAGGCAAACGCGCGCATACCGCTATGGACCCCGAAACGGGGGCCACCATTCTCGTGGTCGAGTCTCCGGCAGACGCGGAGGCCTACGAAGCAACGCGGCAAGCGCTGGGACGTGGAATTGTGTGCGTGGAAGTCAAGCTGAGGAACTGCCCGATCTGCGCGCAGCCCCTTGTCACCGGCCGCGACGATGCGGGGCGCCCGTGCTGGCCCTGCGCGCAAAGGGGTTCGCGATGATGCGTGCCCTACTCGAAGCGCTCCTGATCGTGACTCTACTCGCGGGGCTCGCCTCTCATGGTGACGACTTCTGCGAAAACACGATGGATCCTTATATGTGCGAGGTGAGCCGATGATTGACAAAGTCTTGACCGCGCTCGCGAGACTTTTGGGGCGCCCCATCACCGTACCCGATGGCGACGGGGGGAGGATTACGTACTTCCCCGGTGGCGGGTGGAGCCACAAACTGTGAGCCGAACCCTCGCAGCGATTCGCGGAGAAATCCGCGCGCAGTGGCCGAGCATCGTCAAACGTGCTCGCGTCCGACGTGGGGCGCGGAAAGCGCTCCCGCAGAATCCGACCCTACTCGGCTCGGGTACGAAGACGGAGAAGGGGGAAGGCCTCGGCTATCTCACTTCCGTGGTTTACATGAGCCCCGCTCGCGAGGCCTTCGCTCCCGGCGACAAGCGGACCCTTTGCCCGATGGCCACTAACGCGTGCTCAGCAGCGTGCCTCGGGGCGAAAGCCGGTAGAATGATTATGCAACCGGTCAAGCGCTCGCGACTCTGGAAAGCAACCCTCTACCTGGGCGCGCGCGACCTCTGGCGCGAGCTTCTGAGGGCCGAAGTCGAGCGCTTCGAGCGAACGGCGAAGAGCGCGGGGCTAGCTCCCGTGGTCCGCGTCGATGGTTCGACGGATACGGGGGAGGGTGCTCGGCTGGTAGAGGCCTTCCCTGCGGTGACGTTCTACGACTACTCGAAGGTGCCCACCCGAGCACTAGCCCATGCGGGGGATGCATCCTACCGGGTCACGCTGTCCTACAGTGGCCAGAATGGGGAGGATGCGGGGAGGGTGCTAACAGCAGGGGGGAATGTTGCTGTGGTCTTCTCCACAGCGAAGGGGGAAGCGTTGCCCACGGAGTGGAGGGGAGCGAGGGTCATTGATGGAGACGTGACGGACCTTCGCTTTCTAGACCCGCAGGGAGGGTACGTAGTAGGACTACGTTTCAAGCAAGCGAAGGGAAGAGCGAAGGCCCTTGCTGCGGCCCTTGCAGGAGGGTTCGCTGTGCAAGCGTAGGGGTGCTCATGGTGGGGTGTACCCATGGTGCACACTCATGAGCACGCAACCATGCGAGGTAACTATTGATGCAGGGATAAGCAACACTTTGTTGCAGGGAGGTTCCAGGTCGAGTTGCACTAGCATGAATGAGCAATTGAGCTCGTAACTCGAGGGTGTCGGATTCCTGACACCCCCCGGTCGGTTCTACGCGAAGCGGAGATACTTGGTCTCTAGTGCGCTGCGCGAATCGCTTCTGTGGGCAAACACCCACCCCTCTTCGAAGCCCCGGAGCCCCAGCTCCGCGCGCTACGAAATTTTCGCCCCGAGCCACTCTGTTTGCGGAACCCACCACGAAACCCCCGCTTTCGCAACCACTTCGGCTCAAGTTCTTGCACTAAAGTCCGATAAGTCCAACATCCCAGCCACGAAAGGAGTCCCTTCATGGTCAACTGGCCCCTGGTCGTCCCGAACGACGACGGAATCCGCCCTGCAGGTCCGCCCGACGCTTGCTTCTACTGCAAGAACCGGGTTGGGGAGCCCCACGGCCTGAGCTGCGTGGTCGTCCAGAAGCGAGTGCGCGTCACCTACACCTTCACGTTGGAGATCGACATCCCGCATAACTGGGAGGCCAAGCAGTTCGAGTTCCACCGCAACGCAGGGTCGTGGTGTGCGGACAACGCAATCGACGAGCTGAGCGCGATTCTCGAAGACGACAACGGGCCCGGATGTCTCTGCCAGACGTTCAAGGCCAAGCTGGTGGAGGTTATAGACGAGAGGCCCCGGCGCTCGGTGCGCGGATGACCCGCCCCCGAGATTCCCAGCGGAAAGGTCTCACCGACTCACCACCGGCCCGACGTTGTAGTGGGCCTCGATGCTTCCTTGCCCGCAGTCCGGCGCCGTGCAGAACGTGCGGACGCGGAGCAGGCCCTTCGTGACGCAGCCGTCGGTGCCCCTCAGCTTCTCGTGGAAGTGCGTCGGCTTCTGCACCGGATAGACGAAGCCGCAAATGCACGTCCAGCTGTAGCGGGCGCCGGGATGCGGGGTGATGCGAGTGCCTGCGATGGACTCGAGGTGGCTGATGTCAGCGTCGTTCATTCGACGTCCTCCCACTGAACGAACTCCTCAAGCGCGTTGAAGAGTTCACTCGCGAAGACGTCCGCGACGTCGTCTCGGCCGAGCTTGCGCAGGGTCTTGTTGTCGCTCTCCTCGACGAGGCGTCGCCACGCGTGGCACGCGGCCTCTTCGGCTGCACGAGTGAGGATGCTCCTCCAGTTGGGTTTCATTGATGGGCCCTTTCTCTTTCGGCTCGCTGAGTGAGCCGCTCCCCGAGCACCTTGAGGTCGCTGAGGAACTTGTCGAGCGGATCGTCGAAGGAGAGGACGTCCTCCGAGCGGCGCAGCGCGTCGTCACTGACGACACCCTGGCACTGGACGCTCGCGAGGATCGCCTCCGCCACCTTCAGCGCGCGGGGCTCGGTCTTGATGAGTGGTGAGAAGAACTTGAGATGGTTGTGGGGTCGCACTACTGCGTTGTCCCTCACGATCGCGATCTCGCGGTAGCAGCCGCAGACGGAGTCGAAGTTGTAGTGGACCTGCACCTCCTTGAAGACCTCCTCTTGGTTCATGTACTCGGTGCGCTCGAGCTCGAAGTGGGCGGTCTTCCTGCAGCGGGGGCAGTAGAACGGCTTCTGGTCGTAGTCCCCGAGGACGAAGACGCCCTTCGCATAGTCCTCGCACTCGGTGTCTCGGCAGTAGCCGCAGCCGCGTTTGGTGTTCATCGGACCACCAGTCGGCCGCTCTCTACGGAGTCGCGGTACTCCTGCGCGGCGCGGCGCAGGGCTTCGTTCGGGGGCGGAGGCTCAGTGAGCATCCGCCACAGATCGAGCTGATTCCGCTTCGCGCGGCGCCGGTAATGGAGCAGTAGCCCCAAGTAGGCGCAGTTCGCGGTGACGACGAGGAGGCCCGCCAAGAACGACGCCGTCTGGCCCAGGTGCGGGTAGTAGAGGATGTTCCAGAAGCCCCAGAGCGTGAAGAACAGGGTCGAGGTGCCCGAGAAGCCGCGCACCACCTTGTCGCGCAGGAGCACGCGGCAGTTGTTCACGATCGCGAGGAAGGCGCCGAACTCGAACGCTCCGTTGATGAGGTCGGGGGCGTTCATTCGGACTCCTTCCGTCCGTCGGCGAGCGTGATCTCGCGGCCCTCTTCGGGGAGGTACTCCTTCCACGTCTTTGCCCACGGCCCGCGGAAGGACAGTACCCAGTTCCGGCCGAAGCTCTTCACTTGATGGAAGGTGCTGCGGCGCGTGATAATCGGGCGAAGGCCGGGGTCGAAGTAGTTGGTGATCAGCCCGTGCTTGTCTCGCTCCAGCAGGCCTCCGCCAGCAAGAAGCCACGAGATCGAGTTGAACGCGTGGCTGTGGTAGGCGCTCCGCGTGCCGTCCTCGAAGCGGAGCAGCACGACCGAGAAGAGGCCCTTGATCTCGACAAGCCAGTAGCCGTAGACGTGCGACTCCGGGCCGCCGTCCTTGCCGCGCTGCAAGAATTTCATGACATCTCCTTTTCTACGAGTATCCAGCGCGGGCTCCACTTGAGACTGCGCTCGGAGGCCTTTCGCACCACGTCGTCCTCAGTGCGCCCGAGCTTTCGGGCTGTTGCGGAGGGGGAATCCTCGTTGATCAGTACGAGGTTCTCGAGGCGGCGGAGATCCATCGGGGTCCAGTGCATCAGCGATCCTCCCACCGGATGTGAACTCCGGCTTCTTCGAACATGATTTCGGTGGCCGACTGGTCCCAGCCCCACGGGCGCCCGTCGGGGTTCTTCGGTCGCCCTGTTTCGGTGATCACCAGCTCTCGGATCCCGGCTTGGATGATCAGCTTCGCGCACTCGGAGCAGGGGAAGAGCGTCATGTACATCGTTGCCCCGACGATCGGTGTCATCTGCATAAGGGCATTCAGGATCGCGTTCGCCTCGGCGTGGACGGTGAACTTGTACCTTAGGTCGCGGTTGGTGAGTCGCTGCTCGGTGTCTTCGACGCCGCGCGGGAAGCCGTTGTAGCCGCAGCTGATGTCGTGCCGACCGATGGCGATCACGGCCCCGGTTTTCGTGCTCGGATCCTTGCTCCAGCCCGCCACATGATGTGCGAGTTCGAGGAAGCGTTTGTTCCAGTCCGTCACTTCATCCTCCTGAGTTCTCGGCGGATCGCCCGCACGAGGGTTGCCGGTGCGCGGAGGAACACGAGGCCGTGCGTCCTGCGCCAGTTGATCGACCAGCCCTTGGCCTTCTTGCGCCCGTGGTGCCAGCCGAGCGGGTGAGGCCTCTCTGGGCGGCCGAGACGGCCTCTCTGGAGGTCGTAGACCCCGTGCCCGTCGATCGCGACTCCTGCGAGCACGTAGACCGCGTGGGCCCCAGCGCTAACCTCCATCATCTCGCCGCGCCCCCCGTCTACGCAACGGATCGCGAGCGCGGTCGCATAGCACGGGCCGTCGTTCCAGGCTTCTGACTTCGGGAAGAAGCCGTCGCGCCAGTGCTGGCACTCCTTGCGCTTCAGCGCGGCCTTCACGGCGCGGGCGAGGCGTCGGGCTTCGGTCTTCGTGGGGGGCTTCACCCGGGCCTCATTGTGTAGCTCTGGTCGCTGATCTCGGTGATCGTGTAGTAGCCGTCGTCTTCTCGTCGCGTTCCGAACGAGACGAAGAGAACGTCTCCGACGCAGTACTGAGCGGCTGCGGTAGTGAGCGTCGTAGTGGTGGGGTAAGAAGGGAAGGCCCCGACAGCTGTCGGCACCACGGCGAGCGCAACCAGAGCGCCGAGGCCCTTCAGGAACTCTCGTCTGGTTGCGTTCACTGCTGAGGCTCCCTCGCCAGCTCTTTCCCGAGCCTGCCCAGTAGGTCGTCGTCCTCGATGTAGAAGATCGAGGCGGCAGGGCCGGTGTGGGTGAGATTGAAGATGATCTGTCCGAGCCGAAGGTCGGGGTACTGCTTCCAGTAAGCCTCGACGGTGGCGAGCATCGTGGGTATGCGAGAAGGATCGCGGGACATCACAGCACCTCCTTGAGTACGCGCCACGACTTGAGCACGTTGCCGTCGAACGTCACTTCGACGGGGACGCCCACGAGGTCGCGGAGCTTGGCCTTCTTCGCGCTGAGCATGAGCACCCCCGCCCACGCCATCGCTTCCGCGTAGGCCCCCATGCAGTCGTCGCCTCCTCGGACATTCGGAGCCCAGAAGCCCTTGAAGTCTCCGACGCTCCACGCGTCACCGGAGAGTGTCACGGAGAAGCCGAGCATGGCGTCGTCGTAGCCGCCCATGCCGAAGTCGATCGATTCGATCTTGCCGAGCTCCTTGCGAATCCCAGGTATCACATGTCCTCCTTGCTTCGAAACCCGAGGAAGATCGGAATGCGCGCCGCATCCTTCGCCCCGTGGGCCTGGTGTTGGTATTTCACGTACCACCGCAGGTAGTGGGTCTGGTTTTTCCAGATCTCGTCACGAAGCTGCGCCGTGAGCCCTCGGCCTGTGCCGATGCGGAACTCTCGCTGCGTCTTCACGTCGAGGACGACGAGCTTGCCGAGCGTGCCGGCCGGCTTCATGCCCGCCTTCTTCGTGCTGCGCTTCGCGTGGCCGAGGTTGTCCTGTTCGAGTTCGTTCTCGTTATGCAGCTGCTCCTCGAAGCCGATGATCATCGCCTCACCGTCGGTGAATCGCTTCAGCTTCATGAGGATGCCCTCCTTCAGCGTCGAGCGGCCGAACTTGTAGCGACCGTGCCCGATGCGGAGCATCACGCCTTCGTAGCCGCGCCCGAGCGCGCCGCCCTCGTAGCGAGTCAGCTGCTTCAGCGTCTTGACCGGGGTGGGGAAGAGCACCTGAGCCCAAGCGGGGAGTCCGCGCTCGTGAAGCACGTTCAGCATCCCCATGCGTTCGAGGTAGCCGCCCGGCTGCGTGAACCAGTCGAAGATGTAGAAGGTGAACGGCGGCTCGCCGCTCCCCGACATCACGCCACTGCTCACATCACCGAAGCACGTCGCACCCTCGATCCACAGCTCGCCGTCGAGCCCGGCCGGGAGATTCCGCTCAAGGAGCTTGCGGATGTGGCGGTTCGGGATGTCCTTGAGGGCACGCGTCTTCGGCTCATTCGGCTGGAACTTCCCACCGCTCAGCAGCAGACATCGGATCCCGTCGATCTTCGGTGTCGCATACAGCGGAAACGTCAGCTTCGTGGCGTCCTCAACCGTGGCCGCGAGGAGGGGTTTGAAGGGCTTCACCACCCGATCCTCCCGATGAGACTCACGAGGTCCGAGACCTGGGTATAGAGCCCGTAGCCAGCGGCGTTCGCTCCGAGCGACCAGCCGCAGACGAAAATGAGGAAGTACTTCATGATCCGTGCCTCTTCTTGTAGATGCTGAGAGCGATGCGCAGGTCACCGATGAGATCTCCCAAGTTGTGGGGGTCGGGTGGGGAGCCGTTGTAGAAGTTGATCAGCGCCTGCGCGGAGGTGATTACTGCCTCGGCATCCATCTTACGCAAGTGTCCGTTGACGACTTTGTTGACCTCTTCCCAGTTGGAGTTTTCGACCACGCTCGGCATCGGCTTCACGGTGACGTGCGTCTTGTCGCCGATCTTGGCGATCTCGACTGCGCTGCCGGCCGGGATGTGAATGTGAAGATTCTCGGCGCTGAATGTCGAAGGCGCGGACATCTTGGGCTTCATGGAGTTCTCCTTCACGCCGGGTGGCTGGGATCGAACATGTTGAGGGCACTGATCATCTCGCGTTCGGCTTTCCGAGTCGGAGCTTTCGTGTGAATGAGGCGGTAGACGGCTCGAAGAGCCCGCACCTGTAGTTGTCGGACCCTCTCGCGGCTGATGCCGAGCTTCTCGGCGGCGCCCTGCAGGCTCTTGTCGTCGAGCCGAGTATTCAGGATGGTCTTGAGCCGATCAGGCAGGGCCTCGATGGCATTGCGGAGACGCTCATGATCTTCGTCAAGAAGGATGTCAAGATCCCACCAGGGTCGGTTGCCCAATTCGTACTGACGGTCCGTCGCCCGCTTGTCGGCGAGTCTGAACCAGTGGTTGTCGACCGATTCGGACTCTTGGTTGTCGGAGATCGTGAAATCCACATGAATCATGAAGGGTCTTTTGCCTTCGTTGTCTCGCACGAAAGCTGCTACCCCGTTGTCACGCATCGAAGTGTGCAAGTAGCCGATAATGCACCGGGCCATGTAGCCCCGCCATTCGTGGGGGCTCTTCGTCGGATCGCGGCGAAGGCACGCATGCCAGAGGCCCATGCTCCCGGCCTGCACCAGGTCATTCCAGTCACGCTCTGCGCCGTAGCCGGCCGGGCGGTTGATTCGGGGGAAATACCTCCTCACGAGGAAACGAACGAGGGGCAGGTTCGCGTGGAACAGTCGGTTCCGACATCCCCCACAGTCCGCCTCCTCGCAGCTGAGAATGTCCTTGTGGGTTTGGGGGGACATCTAGTACCTATCGTCTTGACCACTCTTGGACCTGAGTGAAAAAGGAGATTTTTCATGGCAACGACTAAACAGCTTCTGGCTCTGCAGGCTGTCGAGCGGCACGGGTCCTTCACCGGTGCCGCCATCGAGCTGGGGATCCACGTGGCGAGTGCCTTCAAGCGCGTGAAGAAGCTGGAGGCCGAGATGGGCAAGGATCTGACGGAGGGCTCGCGCGGCGTGGGTACGAAGCTCACGCAGGCTGGGACGGGCCTTCTGAAGAGGTCGAAGAAGCTGCTCCGGGACCTGTAGGAGCGGGCTGGGCATTCTACCTCCTATCTACCAAGTGGGTGCCCTTCGCGCTAGTGTGGTGTCACCATCTTTTGCCCACAGAAGGAGCCCCGAATGCCCAAGCCCTCACCGGCCCCGGATGACGTCCTAGACCCGGTTGCCTCCGCTCGAAACGCTAAGCCCATAGACCCCGATCGGCTGATGATGCAGGAGCCTCTTCGAACGTGGCTCGCTGGGCTGCTCGAGCTGAAGGCTGATCGGGGTCGGAAGTACTCATGGGGAGCCATGCATCAGCAGCTAGCCGAGGCGGCGCAGAAGGCACTATCCAACCCCAAGACGCGTGTCGTCCTTGGTGGTACGACACGCGCTCTCACTATCCCCGAGCTGCGCACGCTCCACGAGTTCAGTCGTCGGGGCTACTCCGAGAACTCGATCTCGTACTTGGCACGGATCAGCTTCCCCGAGCTGTGGGCTAAGGTGCAGAGCAAGTGAAGAAGTCGGCTCCTATCGACCCGGTCGCCGAAGCAACCCAGCAGGCCGAAGAGCGGGCAAGGGCGGAGGCGGCGCGTCGCGAGGCAGCGCAGGAGCCGGACTTCACGCTACCCCGCGCCGAGGCCCGCGTCTATGAGAAAGCTAAGCGCGTCGTGATCGCGGCCGCGATGAACAACGCGCCCGTGAGCAAGAAGTTCTGGGCCGCGCTCCAGGCCTATGCCAAGCGCAATGAGGCGGAGTTTCTCGTGCAACCTATGCGCTACCGGAACCCGACTTCGCCACAGGAGTCGAAGAAGCAGGAAGAAGGGTTGTGGTGGGCGAAAGAGGTGCAGCCACATCTCTCCACCAACCGCCTCCAGTTGCACAGGCTTTTGTGGTACATGGGGGACGTGCCCGTCGCTGCGACGGCGCTGAATCCGCTCACGGGTCTCGACTCCATGACCCGCGGTGCGAGCGCGGTATTCGGTCACGGCCAAATGGCAATGGAAACAGTACCAACTCCGCAGAACGTGCTCCCGAAGATCTTGCACACGACTGGCGCCGTGACGGAGCCGATCTACTCGAAGTCGAAGGCCGGACGGCGCGCGGAGTTCCATCACACGCTCGCGTCGCTAGTCATCGAAAAGAGCGGAAGTGCCTTCCACCTTCGACAGCTCATCGCAGACTCCGAGGGTGGGTTCTACGATATCGCGGGCGGCGAGGCTCGGTATTACCACGCCGGGGGTTCTCGCAAAGCCGAGCGAGCACTCGCGCTGGTTACTGGGGACACGCACGTCGACCGCGTCGATCCTACCGTGGTCAAAGCCACGTACGACAAGGGAGGCCTGGTCGGGGTCCTGCGCCCAAAGCAACTGATCTGGCACGACCTACTCGACTTCCAGAGTGACAGCCACTGGAACAATCCTGTCGAGCGCATCGCCTTGGCCTTCGCGGGGAAACACAATGTTCGGGAAGAGGTGAAGCGCGCGCTTGGTTTCGTCGAGTTCTACACGCCGACAGACACGCTCTCGGTGATCGTGCCTTCGAACCACAACGATCACCTCGCACGTTGGGCGCTGGAGAGCGATTGGCGAAGAGTGACCCCGATGAACGCGGCGTTCCTGCTCCAGCTCCAGCTCGCGCTCGTGCGCGGTGCGAAAGCGAAGGCGAGTGGAGTCGAGCAGGTCGACCCCCTCGCTTGGTGGGCCTACCGCAATCTCACGGGGGGGACCCAGATCCGCTTTCTGCGACGCGGAGAGTCTCACCGCGTGGGTGGGGTAGAGGTGGGCTTTCACGGCGACAAGGGTCCAAATGGTTCCCGAGGCAGTCGAAAGAACCTCGACCGCATGGGTACGCGCTCGATCATCGGACACAGCCATAGCCCCGGGATCTACCGCGGGACGCGTCAGGTTGGTACGTCGAGCTACCTCGATCTGAGCTACGGGGTCGGCGGGCCGTCGAGCTGGCTCCAAACCCACGCAGTGATCTGGCCGAATGGAAAGTCACAACTCATCAACGTCATCGACGGGCAGTGTTTCGCGTGAACCCCGAACTCCTGCGCCTTGCAACTGAGCAGATCCAGAACCTGATGCTTTGCGCCATTGCTTTCGGAGCGGTGGTCGTAGGATTGCTGCTCGGGAAATACCTTCACACGTGGTGGACAGCCTTGCCTGACTGCCCTCGCTGCTACTTCGGACGCGTGATCCCGGGCGACGAAGTCTGCATCGCCTGCAAGTTGGAGATGTCGTGAGGCGATGGCGTCGACCGAAGGAAAACAACGTGGGCGAGTTTTACTGCCCTGACTGTCACAGTACTTTCGATCTCGTGCCTGACGGCGACGAAGAGTGCCCGAACTGCGGAAGCACGAGCGCACTGCCCACTTCGGAGATCAACGGAGAGTTAGCCGGATGAAGCTCGGTGACCTCGTGATCGTATCGTGGTACGACGCGTACAGCGTCGACGGCTGGCAGCACGCGGAGGACATTCGCGAGGACAAGACAAAGGCCATCGTGAAGACCGTGGGCTGGCTCGTGGCTTCTGACAAGACCCACACCGTCCTTACGATGCAGCGGCAGCCGGGAACTGATCGTGCAGGCGGCACCATGTGGATCCCCACCCGGTGCGTCGAGAGCATCACCCATCTCGGAAGCAAGCACCATACGGAGGACTTCGACGCGTGAAGAAGCGTCGCCCTGCTAAGGTGTTCACGGTCGAGGGCATTCCCGACGAGGTGCTCACTCGACTCGTAGATGCTACCAACCGAGATTGGCATCTGACCGATGAGGGCTCCTGGTGGTTGCGACTAGCACTGTCGAAACGCAAGTTGGGTCGACCCCCGACTTCACTCTGTCCCCCGCGCTCGAAGCCTTCGACTGGGAGAAGCGCAACTATCTCCCGATTATCCAAGAGCGCGTCTCTCGCCTCCTTGCGCTCCAGAGCCCGGCCCCGGCGAAAGAGCTTCCTGGCGGTCAAACACTCACGCAGGGGCAGCACCTACTCCTCGCGCTGAGGATCCACTACAAGACTCACCCGATCGACTTCATTCAAGATTGGGTGACCACGTTCGATCCTCGGTTGATGGGCCAAGAAGGCAAGACCGCCTTCGTCCCGATGGTGCTTTACCCTCGCCAGCGCGAGTTCATCCAGTGGCTCTATGATCGCTGGCGAGCGGGTGAAGACGGCGTCGTAGAAAAGAGCCGCGAGATGGGGATCTCATGGCTCTGCATGGCGTTCGCAATCTGGATGTGGCTCTTCCACAGTGGCGCGAAAGTCGGCTTCGGCTCCTACAAGGAGGTGAAGGTCGACAAGATCGGTGACCCCGATTCGCTGTTCGAGAAGGGGCGTATTCTCTTCCGCAACTTGCCGACGGAGTTCTTGCCCGCCGGTTACAAGGAAGACACGAACGCTCCGTTCATGAAGTTCCTGAACCCGGAGAACGGTTCGTCGATCACAGGGGAAGCAGGAGATCAGATCGGCCGCGGTGGTCGCGCGTCGATCTACTTCATCGATGAAGCTGCGTTCCTCGAGCACCCCGACCGCGTCGAGAGCGCGCTCAGCCAGACGACGAACGTGAAGATCTGGGTGTCGACGGCGAACGGCATGGGCAACCCGTTCTACCGTAAGGTGACATCGGGCAAGTTCCCTGTGTTCCGCTTCCACTGGCGGCAGGATCCGCGCAAGAATGATGCGTGGTACGCCGAGCAGAAGCGCCGCCTAGAGCCACACATCCTCGCTCAGGAAGTCGATATCGACTACACGGCGTCGATCGAGCGCATCGTCATTCCTAATCGCTGGGTGCGATCTGCGGTCGATCTGAACCGACTCATCGACTGGCCGGTCTTCAAGCACGGCATCGCTGGCGTCGATGTCGGCGGTGGTGGCTCTGGCAAGAGCACGTACATCTGCCGCTTCGGCCCCTTCGTCGACCCTGTGAAGGCATGGAGCGATAGGGACCCATCATACACCGCTCTCAAGGCCATGCAGTACGCACGCGAGGACGCGGTAGACGCACTCAACTACGACCCGCTTGGCGTCGGTGCTGGTACGTCTGGTGTGTTCGAGCGGGAGAAGAAGTGGGAGGTCGAGCAGCGGGACACGAAGCAAGGTGTTGAGACCACCTACGGCTATGTGCTCGTGAATGCGATCAACGTAGGAGAGACAGCGTCCTACGACATCTGGCCCGACAACAAGAGAGCGAATGAGAAGTTCGCGAACATCCGGGCTGAGGTCTGGTGGATCATGCGGGACCGCCTCCAGAAGAGCCACGAGCACTGGCTCTTCCTGCGAGGAGAGGAGGGAGGCGTCAAGCACCCGCTCGACGAGCTACTCGTCATGCCGGATGACCCCATTCTGATTGCGCAGCTGTCGGCCCCGACGTGGGACCGGACCAACAGTGGGAAGATCTTGATCGAGTCCAAGCGGGCGATGGCGGCCCGGGGCGTGCTGAGCCCCGATTACGCTGACGCCTTGGCGCTCACCTTTGCGCCTGCAACACTCAGCGGCGACTTCGTAGCTGCTGACCTCGGAGGCCTCATCTGATGGCTCTCGAACTGGACATCACCGAGACTTCCCCCGACTACGACGTGCGTCTGCCCCAATGGGAGAAGGTTCGGGATTGCCTCGAAGGCGAGGATCAAGTCAAGGATGCCGGGGACACTTACTTGCCGAAGCCCCGCGGCATGAAGAAGATCGATTTCTTGAACTACCTGCAGCGGGCTGAGTTCTACGGTGTCACGAACCGCACGCTCCAAGGCCTCGTCGGCCTCGTGTTCCGCATCGACCCCGTGATCGATCTCCCGGCAAAGCTCGAGCCCATGAAGGACAAGGCGAGCCCGGAGGGGTTCACGATGCCGGAGTTGGTACGTGAGGCTCTGGCCGAAGTGCTCTCACTCGGTCGCTACGGGCTGCTCGTCGACATGCCGCAGGTAGAGGGCGCTCTCCCCTACATCGCAACGTGGAAGGCTGAGGCCATCCTCCGCTGGGAAGAGATGGTCGATCTGGTGACAGGCTTCCGCCGGCTGGTACGAGTCGTTCTTGAGGAGGAGCCGGTCGACTCTCAGACTCTCACGACCACCTATCTTCGCGAGCTCTACATCGACGATGATGGGTCATACAAGCAGCAGCGCTGGGCTGAAGTGCAGGACGAGACCGACGCTCTCGGACGCATCACTAACCGCGCTCGCCCTGGTCAGTTCCAGCGCGTGGGTCCGGCTATCATCCCCCAGCGCTTCAACCAGCCGCTGAAGGAGATCCCGTTCTTCTTCGCGAATGCAGCCGACAAACGGGCCCGCACGACTAAGCCGCCGATGCTCGACATCACGAACGTGAACCTCGCGCACTACCGAAACTCGGCGGACTACGAGACGGCGATCCACATCATCGGCTCGCCGACGCCCTATGCCTTCGGCGTCCGCGCAGAGGATAGGCCGACCACCTTCGGTCCCTTCCAGATCTGGCACTCGGTGTCGAAGGATGTGAAGGCCGGGATGATCGAGTACACCGGCACCGGCGTTGCGACGATCCGCCTCGCGATGGGGGACAAGGAGAACCGCATGGCGGTTCTCGGTGCGCGAATGATCCGCGGGGAAGACCGCGAGAACATGTCGGCGGAGACCACGCGCCTCAACGCCCGCGAAGAGACGAGTGTGCTGCTCTCGGGGGTGAAGACTGTCGAGCAGGTGTTCACCGCCGCGTGCCAGTTCGCGGCCGACTGGGCTGGTGGAAATCCCGAAGACGTAGCCTTCCGACTGAACCGCGACTTCGTCGAAACTCGCCTCACTTCCGAGGAGCTGACGGCACTCGTGAAGAGCTGGCAGGAAGGTGCGATCAGCGACGAGGTCTACCACTTCAATCTGCAGCGCGGCGAGATCATGCCCGCCGAGCGCACTCTCGAAGAGGAGAAGCAATCTCGCGAGAAGGAGCAGGAAGAGAAGGCAGCGAAGTCGGCGGACCAAGCGGCCGAGGCCGCGAAGAAGATGTCCGATGCGGTGCCGCCGAAGCCCGCGGGACCGCCGACGTGAGTTTGCCGGCCGACTTCACGCGCATGTTCCACCTCTTCACACACCCGTGGGAGTGCGGTGTGGAGGTCGCCCGACTTCGCACGTGCCAGGTCACAAGGCTGGAAGGAGACCGTGGCGGGCGAACCATCCACGGGATTGCCGAGGCCTTCCACCCCGAGGCCTATGTAGGCGGTAAAATACCGAGCATCGAAGAGGCGATGGAGATCCTGCACGCCAGCTACTGGATGCCGGCACAGTGCAACTCCTTCTCGTGGCCCTTGAACGCCGTGGTCTTTGACTTCGCTATGAACCACGGGGAGGACGACCCGGCCTATACCCTTCAGGTTCTAACTGGTCACGCAGCCGAAGCTGACGGCGACATCGGCCCGATCACGGCGCGCTGGGTGACAGAGTGGATCTTCCGCGGGGCCTCCCTCGAGTTGATCAAGCAGCGGGAAATGCTGGCCGTGCGTACCCGCTGGAAGAAGGGGCTCCTCGCTCGCTGCGAAGCCCTTCGGAAGCTCGTGCTTTCCCCCTGACTTGCGCGCACACCTCCCGTCGGTGTAGAACTCTGCGCATTCATCGGAGGTTCTCGGCAGGAGCCGAGAGGCAGAAGCCCATTCAACTCCGACACAAACACCAGGAGGTGTGATGAGCAAGCAACACGTCGATCGTCGTCTACCCGGTCTCCCGTACTCCGACGGAACTCCGAAGCTGTTCAACACAGTTCCGGGTGTCCGTGACTCTGGTTGGCGGTTCGCCCCCGACAAGGAAGGCAATCCGACACCCGAGGAGAAGGAGGCTTCGGATCTCGCCGTCCTGCAGAAGTGGGCCGACGAGCAGACGCAAGGACTCCGAACCAACCGCGACACCATCCTCGCTGAGAAGCGAGAAGCAGAGCGGAAGGCGCAGGAGCTGGCGGACACGTGGAAGGGTCTCGACCCGGCCAAGGTCCGCACTATCCTCGCGAAGTTCGATGGCGACGAAGAGATGAAGCTGATCGCAGAAGGCAAGTTCGACGAGGTGATCAACCGCCGCACAGAGCACCTGCGCAAAGGCCTCGAGGCCGAGCGCGATGCTGCGCGAGGGAAGATCGACGAGCTGAGCGGAAAGCTCGGTCAGAAGACCGATCGCATCAAGTCGCTCGTCATCGATTCGCAGGTCCGTGAACTCGGGCTCGCGATGGATCCTCCGGTCGATGCCCGAGGCATGGGTGACGCGATCCGCGCCGCTCGCGACATCTTCACGCTCAACGACGACGATGCTCCGGTCGCGAAGCGACCGGACGGCTCGCCCATCATCGGCAAGGACGGCAAGTCTCCGCTCTCCGTCGTGGAGTGGCTGCAGGCCACTTTCGAGGGTGGGAAGACCCTGTGGTGGGGTTCTTCCAGTGGTGGTGGCTCAACAGGTGGTGCAGGCGGCGGCAACAAAAAGAAGACCGACGCTGACATCGAGAAGCTGAGTCCCCGGCAGAAGCTGAGCCTCGGACTGGCGATGGCCAGCGAGTAGACTTAGGATCCGGGCTCTCAGAGGAGAATGGCCATGGCTTATACGCTCATCGAAGCTGCGAAGGGTGAGAACGACCCTTTCACTCGCGGCGTCATCGAAACCTTCATCGAAGATCAGCGCCTGCTGCAGATCCTGCCGTTCCGGGGCATCCTCGGCTCGGCTGACGGCATCACGCAGGAAGCAGTGCTTCCCGATGCGGCGGTCCGCGGAGTGAACGAAGCGTTCGTCCGTTCTACCGGCCGGATCGAAGAGATCATCCAGTCGCTGAAGATCTACGGCGGCGACATCGGCATCGATCCCTTCATCCTCAAGACGAAGGGTCAGGATCAGGCCACTCGGCAGATCGCTATGAAGATCAAGGCGATCAGCAATCTCTGGGTGTCGGACTTCTTCAAGGGTGACTCGAGCACCGAGCCCCGCGAAGTGGACGGCCTCCAGACCCGACTCGATGGCTTTAACGTCGTATCGAATAGCGTGGCGGCAGACGGTGCTGCACTGTCGCTGATCGCGCTCGACGAGGCCATCGCTCGCTGTCACAACCCTCGGTATCTGCTGATGGGCCGCACGATGCACCTGCGCATTACGCAGGCGGCTCGTCTCGGGACTTCGGCAATGGGCTCGGTAATCCGCATGGTGCCGGCTGAGTTCGGTCGTCAGGTGTTCTTCTACAACGACCTCGAAGTCATCCGGGTCACCGACAACCAGAACAACGACATCGTTCTGGGTCTTACCGAGGCGTACTCGGGCGGTGGCACGGCCGACGGCACTTCGATCTACGTCTGCGGCGTCGGTGACGACGGCGTGGAGGGGATCGAGAACGGAGGCATGCAGGTCCGCAATCTCGGCGAGGACAACTCCACTCCGCGGGAAGACACTCGCATCGAGTGGTACAACAACTTCCACATCAACCACCCGCGGAGCGTGATCCGCCTGCGGAACATCGACGCCGCGCTGGCCGCCATCCTGTAAGGATGACGATCGGGTAAGCGACGAAAACCCCTCGGAGGATCCCAACATGGGAACGCAGGCTCTCTCTCAGAATTCCTACACGTTCGACGCGGATACGCTGCTGCAAGACGCAGTGTCGATCTCGGCGTCACAGGCGGGCACGGTTGCTTCGGTGGCGCGAGTTATCGACTTCGGCGTGACGCAGTCGGGCACTGGCATCGTGAACGTGGCGTTCACGCCGTTCGAACTGGTCGTCGACGTGCGCGCTGTTGACAGCACCACGGGGGATGAGACGTACATGTTCATCCTCCAGCTGAGCAACGACGCGGATGCCGACGGCACCCTGTTCGAGGCGGCTGACGTGATCGTGAGCCGCGTCATTCTGCCGTTCGGCGACGGGGCTGCGGGCGGCGCTGGCGGCGCTGCCGTGACGGTTGCGAACACCGACGACCTGTACGCTCTCGGGCGATACACCTGCGGTGCAGACAACCGCTACGGCCCGACGCTGTATCGGTACGCTCGGCTCTTTCTGGTGATCACCGGCACCACGGGGATCATCACGCCGTTCGTCTACCTCACTCGGCTGTAGACTACGCCTCTCTGCTCCAAGGGGCCCCGGCCAATCGACCGGGGCCCCACATTTTTCACCAACGACAAGGAACCACGCCCATGGCTACCATCGTTCAGCTCAAGCACAAGAACACCGGTGAGATTCTTAGCCTCTTCAGCGTCGATGCCAAGGAATTCCTTGCCGGCCCCGGCGGTGGTGACTGGGGATTCGAGCGTCGCCTTGAGCGAGGCTCCAAGATGATCGAGCGTAACGTCTCCACCGGAGAACCGGCCGGGGGCATCGAGATCTCCGGTGAGAGGATCGAGCAAGCCGCCGTCGAGAAGTCTATCAGTGAGTCGAAGGGCGGTGCCAAGCGCGGCCAACGCGGCGGCGGCCCGCAGGAACCTGTGAACGCACCGGCGGAGTAGTCCGTCAAGGAGGCCTCGGTGGCCGCCGCGACTCTCCTCACCGACGCGTTCAACGCCGCGGTGGTCTACTGGATCGCGAACGCCGGTGGTACGCGCGCGGGGTTGATCGCCGCGCTGGTGGGTGCTGTTGGTGTTTCGCAGTCGAAGGCCACGACGTGGGTCGATGCGATCACGCAGGGCTCCGTCGACGTAGGGTTCACCGACGACCCGGCGTACTCGGCGTTCAAGGCGCGGCTCGTTGCCATCAACCAGGCCCGCGGGATCCGCATGACGGCGTGCATCTTCGAGTACCTGACAGGCGACCTACTCCTCCAGGACGCGAAGGACGAGATTGTCGCGGGGTTCAACGAGAAGATCGCCGTGGTCGACGCAGACATCGCAATCTTCACTGCCCTGCGCGTCTCCGTTGCCGCGGAGGCCCCCGGCGCCGATCGCGACAACTCTCTGATCGCGATCGACAACTACCTCGGGGTGCTCGCGCGTCGCCGCAATGCATACGTTCGAGACCGCGACCGGGCGCTGGCAGCGCCGTAGTGTCGTTCACGTTCCGGCAAGCGGAGGGCACGCGCACCACGACCCGCAACATCGTTACGATCGTTGCTGGCGTACTCACCCCCAACCTCGACCTCACCACTGCGCGGGTCGGGGACATCGTCGAACTGTTCGGGGCCACCGTCGTGGCCGCCGGCAACGCTGGATTTTACACGATCACTGCGATCACCGTGAACGCGGGCGCTGACAACTACACGCTCCGACCCGCCCCCAACAACATGGGCGCCGCGGCGACGGCGTGCGCCCGCCTCAACCGCGCCACCGAGTACGCGATAGCGGCTGCCGCCACCACGTCGATCGCGGTTTTGACGGGTGGTCTCGCGCTGGTACAGGTTACGGGTGCAAACTTCCGCACCCTCGACGTGCGCCCCAACGACCGCATGACCATGATCGGGAACGCCATCGCAGCCAACAACGGCGCCTGGGGCGTGCAGGAGGTGGTGAGTGATGACTTTCTGGTGGTGCGACCGCCGGACGGCAACGCCGCCGCCACCATGGCCGCGGAGGCTGTCGGCACCGGCGCCATCACGATCAGGATGGGTGTTCACGTGATCGCGGTGACAGACGAGGCCACCCTCACGCTCGATACGATCCTCTCGATTGGGGTACCGCTGAACGGGCCCAGCGGGGGCGCCCCGTTCTTCGGCTCAGGCGATATCAGGGACTACTTCCGCAGGCGGCCCGTCGGGAGCGGGGGAGCGTTGTACCCGCGCCAGATGTGTGTGATGGAGGGGCTCGGCTCGTGGGCATGGAACCAGGCCGGCCTCGGCGGTGGGAGCACCTTCACCTTCGAAAACGACATATTCATCGACGGCAAGTCGGACGTCTCCGGCGCGGGCGTCGTGTTGGGAACGCCGCAATGGAACAAGACCGGGACGTGGGCCGGCTCGCTAACGATTACGCTCGGCTCCACCACCGGGGATCCCAACGCGGCCGACGAGGGCTGCGTGCTCGTGGGGATACGCTCGGGACCGACCCTCCAAGTTCGGGGCTTCGCGTATGGTTCTTACTCCGATGGGACGAGCGGTCTCGGTTTTAACGCCAACGACGGCACCGTCGTGGGCTCCGTGGTGCGTGGCTCGATTGGCCTCGGGTCGGGCACGGGGGGAACCATCGAGTCCGTTGCCGTGTACGGGGATCAGCCGGTCTTGGTGGGCGGTACCCCAGGCATAAATAACCTCCTGATAACCTCGTCGGCGGGCTCGATAGGGGTCACCAACCCCGCGACCTTCGGTGGGCTCCTGATCTCGTCGGACATCGCGTTCCCGGCGTTCATCTACTCCTACAACACAGACACCACACCAATGGTGGTTCTCGACCCGAGAGAGGACTACGACATCACGTCGATCATAGACTTCACGTTCACTAACCGATTCGCGGAGAAGAGGTACACGTTCAACCCGCGGTTCGTGCTCCCCACCGTGCCCCCCACGCCAGTGGATGCGCTGGCGGTGGTGATCACCGAGATCAACGAGGACGATTTCTCTGAGATCGAGGTCTTCAACGACGTCACGGACATCGACGGCAGGCTCAACGCCGGCGCCGGCGTTGTTCTTCGCCGGCAATCCTCGACAGGAACCACGCCCGTAGGGACCAACTTCACGCACAGGATGGATCTGGTGTCGGGAAGCTCCAACTTCCAAATTATCGCTCACTTCGAGGGGGACCTCTCCTCTCTCGTTGGAGGGGATACCACTTTAATCACTACTTCGCAGGAGGTGGTGGTGCTTCTGCAAGACACTACACTCGAGGTCAATCTAACCCCGGCTGAGATCGTCGTGGTGCTGGAGTAGGTCGTGGCTGACAACGTAGTCCTCAATCCCGGCGTCGGCGGAGCAACGGTAGCGACGGACGACATCGGTGGCTTCCAGCACCAGCGCGTCAAGCTCGTCTTGGGCTCCGACGGCATCAGCGATGGGGATGTGGCTTCGGCCAACCCCATCCCTGCTAAGGAGCGCCGCGCTAGCGCCGCCGCCCCCACCAATGTTGCTGCCTCGGCGACCAGTGTCACGCTGCTGGCCTCGAATACCAGTCGGCTCGCGGCCTCGATCTTCAACGACTCGACCTCAGCTCTGTACGTCAAGCTTGGGGTCACGGCCAGCGCCACCAGCTTCACTGTCAAGGTTCTAGCGGGCGGGTACTTCGAGCTGCCGCATCCGTGCTACACGGGCGTGATCGACGGGGTCTGGGATTCCGCTACGGGGACTGCCCGAGTCACAGAGTCCACGTAGCCATGCCCCTCTTCAACCCCGCGGCGACCGGCTCTATCTCGGGTGGCACGACTCGCGCCACGCTGGGAGAAGTCGTCTTCAGCAATTCTAATGGCATCTCTTTTGGTGTTGATGGGCAAACGCTTACCGCCTCACACAACGGTTTGACGACGCAGTCGGGGCAAGCATTCTCCGCCGATGGGGGCTCATCGACGTTCCAGACACTGAGCTTCAGCAACGCCAATGGAGTCAGCTTCAGCAACAACGCAGGACAGGTGCAGGCCAGCTACACCGTCCCGACTCTGACCAATTCCTCGATGAGCATCTCTGATGCTGCCACCTCCGGTACGCTTGCTCGGCTGGCCTTCACGAATCTCAACGGTGTGACGCTCTCACTCTCTACCGGCGCAGGCGGCAGCCACACAATCGTCGGTAGCCACAATGCTCTCACGAGCCAGTCGAACCAGGCGCTCAGTGGTTCGAATGGTTCTTTCACATTCCAAACGGCGTCCTTCAGCAACGCCAACGGTATTTCCTTCGGAACTTCTGCTGGGCCGGCGATGACTGCCAGCTATACCGTCCCCACAGTCACCAACTCCTCGCTGAGCATCTCCGATGCTGCCACCTCTGGCACGCTTGCGCGCTTAGCCTTCACGAACCTCAACGGGGTGACCCTCTCGCTCTCTACTGGGGCGGGCGGGAGCCACACGATCGTGGGCAGCCACAACGCGCTCACGAGTCAGTCGAACCAAGCTCTGAGCGGAAGCAATGGGAGCTTTGCCTTTCAGACGGTCACGTTCGGCAGCTCTAACGGCATGCACTTCTATACCACGAACGGCAGCCTGGTCGGTAGCTACACCGTCCCGACTCTGACCAACTCCTCGATGAGCATCTCCGACGCCGCCACTTCCGGCACGCTCGCTCGGCTGGCCTTCACCAACCTTAACGGAGTGACTCTCTCCCTTTCGACTGGTGCGGCTGGCAGCCACACGATAGTGGGCAGCCACAATGCGCTGACGAGTCAGTCGAATCAGCAGATGACGCTCTTCGCCACGGGTAACACGACGCAGAGCAGCACCGGTACCACGAATGCTTCGAGCTTGATCTTCCGAGGGGCGGGCATCGCTTCGATAGGCGTCACTGGCGGTAGCGTGGTCGTGTCGGTGCCGGCCGGCGCTCCTTCCCCCGTCAACTTCTCAGCGGGCACCACCAGCGGTGATCTAGGCTCCGTGGTCTTCAGCAACTCCAACGGGATCAGCTTCGGCCTGAACGTAAGTACGATCACGGCCTCCCATAACGGGCTCACTACCGCCGCGCTCTCGAACCACAGTCACGGAAACCCCCAGCTCAACCTGACCAACTTGAGCGGTACGACGGCGAGCAACAGCGCGGGGTTCACCCTATCCCTGTCGGCTGCCGCAGCTGGCGGCAATACGCTCTCGGCTTTCCAACCGCATGGCGATGCGATCTTCGTCACTGCTGGGCAATCAAACTCGTCGCTGCTGATGTGCCCGGTAGACGTGTTTGGTCCATTCCAGCACGACCGCATGATCATGCCCTTCCAGTATTCGCAGGCCACCAACTCGACACTGACAGTGTCAAATACGCTTCGCTGGGGTTGGTACACGAGAAGCTCCGACACGCTCTCACTTTACGCCAGCGGGTCGGGGACCTTCTCCATCAACGGCTCGGGTACGGTGTCCTCCGGTTCGAACAGCGGGATCCGCATCGTCAGCTTCGGTGACACTACTACGATCACAGCAGGGAACTACGTGCTGGGGTTGCTCTGGATCAGCTCCACGGCAGGCAACAACGCATCTCTTTCCCATCTCGTGAAATCCCAACAAAATTCCACGGTTTCAGGCTATATTGGGTCGGCGATCCAGAACGCCCAAGGCATCATCATGGGTCTGGGTGTCTATTCTTCGACTACGACCAACCTGCCTACTGCAGTCCCCCTCGTGAGCATCCGCGCCAACAGCAGTGCTTTCCAGCGCCCGCCCATTCTCTACTTTACCAGTGGAACTTTCTAACTCATGAAACCCCAGCTCGTAATGCAAGACTTCGGGGGCGCCCACTGTGGCGATCTCCCGCAGACCACCGCACGTCTGATCAAGGGTGCGTCGTGGAAGAAGCAGCGCATCATCCTCGTGGTGCCTACCGGAGAGTCCATCCCGGCGAAGGCAGCCCTGGCGCACTGGAACCTCGCCTTCCCTCCGAACAACGGTCTCGTGCGGTTGCTGGCGCAGGGCATGGAGGTCGGCGAGGCGTACTCGACGGCAATCGAGCAGATCTTGTCGCACCCCGAGCTCGGCTCGTGGGAGTACCTGCTCACGGTCGAGCACGACAACCTACCGCCGCCTGACGGCGTACTCCGACTGGCCGAGCAGATGGAGGCGCACCCGGAGTTCGCTTGCATCGGTGGGCTCTACTTCACGAAGGGTGAGGGCGGCGTGGCGCAGATCTGGGGCGACCCGTCCGACCCAGTGGTGAACTTCCGGCCCCAGCTCCCTGATGTCAACGGAGGGCTGGTCGAGTGCTGCGGCACGGGTATGGGGTTCAACCTCTTCCGCCTCTCCATGTTCCGCGACGAACGTCTTCGTCGTCCTTGGTTCGTGACTCAGACTCACAACGGCGTGAGCACTCAAGACCTATTTTTTTGGAGCGATGCTCGGAAGTACGGCTATCGCGCGGCAATTGATTGTTCAATCAAAGTGGGTCATTACGATGTATCCACCGACATTGTTTGGTGAGCAAAGGAGCCATGGTGAAAATCGATCTCGGATGCGGTAAGAACCCCCAGCCCGGCTACGTGGGGGTGGACGTTCGCGACTTCGGGCAGGCCATCGTCTGCGACCTCCGCGGCACATGGAAATGGGAGGACGACTCCGTTGACGAGGCCCACTGCTCCCACTTCGTGGAGCATCTAACAGGCCCCGAGCGCATCCACTTCGTCAACGAGCTCTACCGCGTGCTGAAGCCAGGAGCGAAGGCCACCCTGATCGTGCCGCACTGGGCGAGCTGCCGAGCCTACGGCGACCTGACTCACCAATGGCCCCCGGTCTCAGAGTTCTGGTTCTACTATCTGCTGCGTTCGTGGCGAGAAGTGAATGCTCCCCACAACGATGAGTACACCTGCGACTTCGATGCGACCTGGGGCTACTCCCTGCACCCAGCGGTGACTGTGCGGAACCAGGAGTTCCAGGGCTTCGCGGCGCAGTTCTACAAGGAGGCTTGTCAGGACATCGTCGCTACGCTTGCCAAGAGACCCGCCACCCCTGCTGAGCCGGAGGTTGGCCAGACGATTGCGCATCTTACTGGGGGCTGACCGTGCTTCTGCCGCTGCATCTAAACCTCGGGCCGTTCTTCAGCCCCATCGTGCAAGACGCGGATCTGGTGGCGCTCGCGATGTCCGAGATCTTGGTGGAGTCGGCGATGCCGGAAAGATCTGTCAGCCTCAACGTACCTGAACTCGTAGTTCTCTTGGAGACCTAGGTGGCCTGTACAGCACAACCGACCGAGCTTGACATCTGTCGAACCCGCGGAGACACCTTCCCGATCGACGTGCTGATCAAGCAGGCCGATGGCACTCCGCTCAACATCACCGGCGCGAGCTTCCTGCTCACCGTTGATCCGGCTCCTGATCCGATCAGTCCCGCTGACAACATCTTTCAGCTGGTGGGCGTCATCACCGATGGCCCGGGAGGGGCTGTGCGTTTCACGCTGTCGGCCCTGCAAGCGGACCAGGTTCCTAACACGTACTTCTACGATCTTCAGATGACCGACGCGTCCACTGCCATCCGAACGGTGGCGCGGGGCGCTTTCAGCTTCGATCAAGACGTGACGAAGTAGAGGCAGGGGCATGGCACTCGTCGTCGAAGATGGAAGTGGGCTCGCTAACGCGACGGCTTACATCAGCCGCAGCTTCGCGGACTCCTACCACCGCGCTCGCGGCAATACGGCATGGGCCGCGTTCGACTCACCGACGAAAGAAGCCTTGATCCTGAAGGCCACCGAGTTCCTCGACTCGGAGTTCTACTTCATGGGGGAGCCGACGTACCCTGAGACTCCGCAGGCTCTCGAGTGGCCGCGCGCTGGTGTTTTCAACGAGAACGTCGTCGAGTTCGCGAGCGACGCCCTGCCGGTGGCTCTCCAGCGAGCGACGGCGGAGCTTGCCCTCGCTCTCGGCAGCACCAGTGACGGAGGCTTCGCATCACCGGTGATTGAGGGCAACATCTTCCGACGTCGTGAGCGAGTCGGTGTCGTCGAGTCGGAGACCGAAGGGGACATGGACGTCTCAATTCGGTTCTTCCCCCGCGTGTGGAATCTGATCGCCCCCTTCGTGATCGGGAAGAAGACTGGGAACGGCAGCGCGATGCTGCTCCGAGGCTGAGCGTGGCTATCTACCGCCCGTTCGTGAACGTCACGATCACCGCGATCGAGCGCCCCTCCCTGAGCGGCATAGGTGGCAAGGTCGTTCTGGAAACGCTGCTCGTCGCCAACATCGTGGCGAACCGCCAGCCCTTCAACGCGTTCGCGACGGCCGGAGACTTCATGGTACGAGACGAGAACTCGGCGCTCGCTCGAGCGGACAACACGTTCTGGATCGACCTCAAGGACGCCGCGGGGCTGGTGACTCTCGTGAAAGCAGGTGACCTTGTGTCGTGGGCATCGATCAACGCGAGCGGGCCCACCAGCCACGTCACGAAGGACGAGGTGGTCAGGTTGAACATCTGGGAGCAGCCCGGCTTCCTTCGTGAGCACGTGGAGATCGTCGTGCGCGGAAACGCAGCCTGATGCCGGTCCTTGGCCCGGAAGGTGGGATCGCTCGCGACCTCGAAACTGAGGGTTTCGGTGTCTTCGACGAGACCGGCAGCACAGGCACCATCTTCGTTGGGGAGGAGCCCACGACCCCCGACAACGTCATCGTCGTGCTCAACTCCGTTGGTGGCAGCTTCCCGAGCGCGGTGTCCGAGGAATGGCTGATCGCCGTCAGAGTGCGCAACCTCGACTACGAGGCCGCCCACGTGCTTCTCCGGCAGATCGCGATCTATCTGCAGGAGAAGGGCCAGGGTGGCTTCGGGGGTATCCGAATCGGACGGCTTGCCCCCGACGGAACTCCCGTCACACTAGGTCGAGATGAAAACCGTCGTTGGCGGGTAGAGCAGGTCTTCTCCGCCCTGATGAAACGGTCCTTCGAATTCTCTTGAGGAGGCAGCCATGCCGGTCGAAGAGCGAGCTACAGACATCTACACGCGTGACAACCTGCTCCTGGGTTTCTCACAGGTTTACTTCACCCCGCTGGTGAGTGGCGTCTACGGTGCCACGGTGCCGCTCGGCATCCTCTCCGGAGAGGAGCTGCAGAAGGAGATCGAGCTGCTCCAGCTCGAGCGCGGGGACGCGGGTCTGATCGTGATCGACCGAGAACTGGTGAGCAAGCTCGTACTCTCCATGCAGCTCACGACTTTCAACTTCAAGGCGAATCTGGCTCAGTACATCTTCGCCAGCTCGTCGGTGACTCCGGTCGTGGCGGACGCCACGGCTTCGGTGGTCGGCGAGCAGGTAACGCTCCCCACCACGCTGCCCTTCGGTACGTTCCTCGATCTCGCGAACGGCGGGATCGTGGAGTCGACCGTGGCCGTCACGGCCGATGAGATCGTAGACGAAGCGGTCGGCACGGGTACTGGCGCCGCGAACAACTTCCAGCTCGACTTCAAGGTGAAAGCACTGACCGACATCAACTCGTTCGGTGGGATCACCGTGGGCGGCGTCCTCTACACCGCCATCGCGGTCGGCGCCAACGCGGCCGGCAACGAGGTAGAGGTCGTGATTGGTGAGACCGACGGCGCACATCCGACTGGCTCGGGCTCTCTCGAGTTCTTCGTCGGCGGCACCACGACTCCCCCGGCCAATGGTGCGGCGATCGTGGCGGGGTACAATCCGAGCTTCAGCGGTGCTGATTTCCTGCTGAACACGGACTTCTTCGTCGACCCGCTGGTGGGCCGGATCCGCTTCTTCGATCCGACGGGCGCGAACAACTCGCCCTTCCGGACCACCGGCGACAACCAGCCTATGCTCGTGGCCTATGACTACAGTCAGAATGCGTCGAACAACCTCGTCCCGTTCACGCAGAACGTGTTCGAGGGCAAGGCCACGATCAAGCACCTGACGGACGTCGGTATCAACTTCGTCTGGCAGATCCCCTCGGCGTCGATCCGCATCACCGACGACTCGCTGACCTTCGATGCGGCCGACTTCGCTTCGGCGGTGCTCGTGCTGAACATCCTGAACGCGGGCGGCAGCGCTCCGTACGGGACGCTGGCGCTGTCGAGCGAGACGGAAGCCAACGCGTAGACGGCTCGCGTATCTGATCGGGCCTCGACAGGGCTCCGGCAGGCCTCTAGCTTGCCGGGGCCTTTTCACCATCTAAGGAGCCCACCCGATGGCTGACCAGAAGCCCACCGTTGCCTTCCCCGAAGTGACCGTCCGACTGCTGAGTGGCAAGGAGGTCGAGATCAAGCCGTGGAGCCTGAAGCAGGGTCGGCTGATCCGCCGGAAGATCACTGGCATCGTAGACGCTCTACAGACTGCCGGCAAGAACGTCTCCTCTCTCACTGACATCTTCGACCTGTGTGAAGACCAAGTGATCGAGATAATCCGCGACACCCTCCGGGTCGACGACGAATGGATGGAGGCGAACGTCGCCTACGAGGACGTCTACTCCCTTGCGCAGGCCGTTGTCGAAGTCTGCCTGATGCGAGGTGGCAAGGATGGCGTCATGGGAAAAGTGATGGCGGCACTGGGCAAGCAGCCGGAGGCCGAGATCGAGCCGGGTCTCAAGCAGCGCCTCGCAGAAGTGCGCGCCCTGTCCCGAAGCCCCGAGCCCCAGACCCCGAGCGAGACGATCGCGCTCTAGCTGAGGGGCTCGCTTTCCTTGCACGACGCTGGGGCTGTGATGTCGAGCATCTGCGTAACACGCTCACCGAGGATCAGTACACGCTCTACCTCGACATCGAGGGTGCAGCGCGAGCTGAGGAGTGGGCCGTCGATGCATATGGGACGCTCGCTGCGATAGCCAATGCGCTCGGGAGCAAGGACGCCGTGAAGAAGTTCGTGAAGGCCTTGAAGCCCAAAAAGGATGCAGGCACGAGCATGGCAGAAGTCAGGCGCCGGTTCGGTAAGCTGGCTTCCATGGGTATGATCCAGGTGAAGCAATGAGGACCGCCACAATTCGCTTCGAACCCGCCGGGTGGGAGATCGAGATCTACCCCGCTACCGATGAGAACGAAGAGTACGTGCGGATCATGAAGGCCACAGCCTTCCCCCACCAGCTCGCGATTGACCTCGGAAAGCTGAGCGACGAGCGTGCTTATGGGATCCTCGCACAAGTGGTGGCTGAGACCGTGATCATGGGCTCTCCTACCCCGGGCCTTCCCGAGAACGCCGCGGACTGGCAGACTTGGCTGCTCGAGCACCCCGAGGAGCTCGAAACGATTCTGCTGACAGCGAGGCTCCCTGACGACTGGGAGGAGATGGCCGGTGGCACAACGGACGTTCAGGGGCTTCGCTGATTTCGCTACGGGCTGGCAGCGCGAGGTCGTGAATGGGGTCGACGCTGCGATCCGAAAGATCACGCAGCTCGCGCTTCAAGGTATCGTCGAAGAGGTGATACGCGACACACCGGTCGACACGGGCAAGGCGCGAGCCAATTGGCTTGCCTCCCTCGGCTCTCCTCGAGGGTCCGTGCGGGAGACGCTCGGGAAGTCCCCCGAAGCAGCCATCGGCGAAGCGAAGGCTGTGATCTCGTTCTACCGGAACGGGTCAGTCTTCTACCTCGTGAACAACACCGACTACATCGACGCTCTCAACAAGGGAAAGTCGAGCCAGCAATCCGCGGGCTTCATCGAGCGTGCCTTCGCGCGCGGTGTCGAGCGGGGCATCGCAGCTTCTACCTCTCACTTCAAGATCTGAGCCATGGCAACACTTCGACTCCTAATCGTTGTTCAGCAGCAGGGCGCGCAGGCCACGACCACGGCGCTCACGAACGTCGGCACGCGAGCACGCACTGCGAGCCGCGGGGTCGGTCTGCTGAACACTGCGCTCCTCGGGCTTGGTGCAGGCGCTGCCATCCGCGGTCTCGTCAACGCCGCCGACAGCTTCACGAAGGTGGAGAACCGTGTCCGACTCACGACGAGCGGCACGCAAGAGTTCTCGAAGTCGATGAAGGACGTCTTCAACATCGCGCAGGAGACGCGTCAGCCCCTCGAAGCCACGGCCATTCTCTACAGCCGGCTCGCGGTCAACACGCGGGACCTCGGATTCTCGCAGCAGCGCCTCGTCGGTCTCGTGACCGACATCAACAAGGCTGTCGCCGTCTCGGGCTCGACGGCGCAGGAAGCGAGGAACGGTCTGATCCAGCTCTCGCAGGGCTTCGCGTCAGGTCAGCTACGCGGTGAAGAGTTCCGCGCTGTGGCCGAGCAGCTCCCGTTCCTTCTGATCACAATCGCGGACGGCCTTGGCAAGCCCATCGGGGAGCTGCGGAAGCTGGCGTTCGAAGGCAAGCTCACCCCCGAGATCGTCGCCAAAGCGATCGAGTCTCAGAGCGCGCGCATAGCTGCTGCTTTCAAGACGATGACTCCGACGATCGAGCAGGCTGGGACGATCATCCGAAATGCGTTCGAGCAGTTCGTGGGCCAGCTCAACAACGCAGCGGGAGCTAGCGTCACGTTCGGTGGCCTCGCTCGAGCTGCTGCGGCCAACATCACCCTCATTGCCTCCGCCGTCGCCGCCGTCACGGTCGTTCTGGGCGTCTATACAATCGCTGCACGGATCGCAGCGGCAAGCACCCGAAGTCTCTTCATCGCGACGGGGGTGGGTACTCTGATCGTCGCGATCACTCTGCTCATCGATGCGGTGGTTACGTTCGGGCTCAGCACCACGAAAATTCAGGGTGAGTCGATCACTGGCTTTCAGAGGATGGGAATCGCCATCCAAGCATTCGGTGCTGCCTTCGGCCAACTGGTGTCACCCATCGGCCGCTTCTTCTCCTTCCTTGTCGAGGGAGCTAGCAAGGCGGAACAGTCCAACGACGATCTTCGAGTTTCATACGTGGGGGTACCGAAGGCTGTCGGAGAAGCCTTCTCCACCGCTCTGAACTTGATCAAGGCTTTCGTGAATGCCGCCTTCGGCCTTATTGCCGGTCTGATATCTGGCACGGTCACAGCTTTTAAGGTTCTCCCGAAGAGGCTGAGCGGCGCTCTGTCGGTGGATGAGGCACTGAAAGCGATCAAGGACTCGTTCACCACCGCCGCCAATACTGACTTCGTTGGGGCGGCGTTCGAAGGAGGCACGGCTGCGATCGACACCTTCCAAGCGCATCTGAAGTCTGTGACGGAAGCCTACGATGGTGCGTACAAGGCTGCGCAGGATGCAGCTATAGCTCGTACGAAGGCAGAGCGTGAGGAGAACGACAAGCTCGCTCAGCAGCTGCGGGAGCTCGAGGCAAGCCTCAAGGGCGCGGGTGCCGACTCCTCCCTCGTGGCCGGCGGCAGCAAGTCTGAGATCGCGAAAGCTGAGTCCGCGGCGAAGCGGCTGAAGGCGCTCGAAGACAGTCTCACCGTCGCCCGCACGAAGCAGATCGAGCCCCTTGTCGCACAGATCCAGAAGCTGCAGATCCAGCAGGTGCTGGCGGCAAACCTTGCGAAAGCTTCCGGCGGTCGAGCTACCGCCGATAAAGCTATCGCAGCGGCGCAGGCGCAGATCGTTGGGATTCAGGAGAAGATCGCAGCGGCCAGTACCACGAATGAGAACCTCGCGGCACGCACCGCTGTTGCGATCGAGCGGATCCGCCTTGTGAGTCCGTTGTATGCCGACGACCTTGAGCGCGCCGCTGTCGCTGCACTCGCAACAGAGGGCGGGTTTGCGAAGGTCAGCGCCGCGCTGAAGCCGGTGGCTAACGAGGCGGCGGACGCTGCCGCCGCCATCGATGCGGAGCTGCTCCGGTCGAGCGAAGCCTTCGCGAGCCAGCTCTCGAGCAGCCTCGTCTCCGGCATTCGCTCCGCGGCGCAGGGCGAAGGCTTCGACGTGCTGGCACTCTTGGCTGACCAATTCGCAGCGGCTCTCGAAGAGAGCATCGCCGGGATTCTCACCGACCTCACGCTGCAGGCGAAGAAGCTCTTCGAAGGTCTCACCGCTCCGAACGGTGCGCTCGCGGGTCTAGGTCCGACGCTCGGCAAAGCTATCGGCGCCGCGGTCGGTGTGGCGGGGCTCGCGCTCGATCTCTTCTCTCGTGATAGCGGCAGCAACGTCACCAACAATCTCGTGAAGTCGGCCGTCGAAAGCACGCAGGCCACGCGCGGAGTCGTGGCGGGCCCGACCAGCATCCCGATCTTCCAGCTTGGTGAGGAGCTCGAAGGCGCCAACCTCGGCGTCATCGCTGCAATCGACCGAGTGGCCGCTATCTTGCTTGGCCAGACGCCCAGTGGGCAGCCCCTCAGCCTGGATGACCAGGCTGGTACGCTCCTCGGCAGCACCTCTTCATCCCTCTTCTAGGAGCCCAATCAGATGAGCACGCAGACCGTTATGATCGAGAACCAGCGCGTCACCATTGCCGAGGACGGCAAGCCCATGCACGACATCGAGGTGTGGGATCTGAACGACGTCGGGCACCAGCTGGCCTATGCACAGATCCTCCTTCTGCAGGCCCTCGTCGAGCGGCAGAGCATGATGGCCGCAGCGCTGACCAAGCTGGCCGAGGCACTCTCTGCTCGCATGAAGCCGCCTGATCCGAAGGCTGCGTTGGACGCTGCGACGGGACAGGTGAAGGAGTTGATGACCTCGCTCGGAATCTCCCTGCCCAACCTGCAGAAGAAGTAGACGATGGGTCTCGCGGTCACAGCCGAGTTCGACCCGGTCACCCTCTTCACGACTGGCAACTACCCGTCGCATGGTGGGATAATCGTTTCTGGCTCACCAGTAACGAGGGGTCTCTGGTACTACGATCGACTCGACTTCTTCAGTGCCGACTGGAGTTGGGGTGGGTCTCCCGCCGACACATCGAATGAGTACCTCCGGTGGGATCCTCTGCTCCAGAGCAACTCCGGCGCTCTTTTTGACTCCAGCGCGGTGCCCCCTCTTACGAACTTGGGGATCGCAGTTGGGCAGTGGGATCGCGGCGCCAACGAGCAGAAGGTCTACGCCTTCGATGAGGCGGCTGTCGATAGTCCGTTCGACGAGATATCAGTCCTCTCACCTAACAACACCATCGAGGCAGATGTCTGGCCCAACGTGGGGAGCCAGATTCACCGCGGGGCACTTCTCTCCACTGAGGCAGGCTACTACGACCAGGCCCACAATGGTGGGTGGGTGGTGTTCGAGGGCTGGGGCGTCGCCTTCAATCCGCTCGTGCGTCTGCGGCATACGGATCTTGTGCAGTATCAGAACGTCCCCGTGCTCGTGGACCTCGTGACTGGTGCAGCCACACTCGTGGAAGGGCTCTTCACCAACTACGGCGTTGAGAGCCATCAGTTCTCCGAGCCCGCTCTCTTCGGTCAGCTGGTCAGCTTCATTCGGGCTCAGTTTGTGCCAGACGACATCTCCACCAACGCTGCGCCCAGGGGTCGGATGTTTCTTTCTGCTGTGGGCTCCAACAACCCCGCTGACACCACCATGTGTCGATTCTGGGCGAAGATGATCGACTGGAACCCATTCGACGTTGATGGAACTCCAAGCCGCACCCATCTTCGCACCCGCCTGCTTTCAGCAGCCGACTTCCTGAAGAGTTCGGGAGGCACCTTTGGGGGCATATTTGAGAGCGGCACGCCCATCGGGCGAGCCCTCTTCTACCACCCGCGCACCAACCGCATCATCCAGTACAGCTCGCTGGTGGCGAGCACGCTGCAGGCGGCCGAGTCGAAGTTCCTCTTCGTCTCAGCGACGCCGACCGTGGCCACACTGACTGACCCCTCCCCCACGGAAGAGACGGCTTCTGGGAAGACCAACGACTTCGTCGTGACGGCACTGGGCACCCTCGGCGAGGAGATCGGGGGCGTCGACGTTGAGTTTGAGCTTCGGCGTGTGTCGACGATAGGCGAGGTGCTAGCTGTCACTCCTACGCTCGGAGAGACCGTCGTCGTGGCTCAGGGAGTGATCAACCCGACCGACCCCAACCTCAGTCCGGTGGTCGTCTACAAGAACGGCACGCCCATGGTCGAAGGTGTCGGCGCCACTGAGTACCAGCTCAACCGGGCACTCGGCCAAGTCGACTTCGGTGCATCGGAGCCTGTGGGCGGGGCGGTGTACACTATCGACTACCGGCACTTCTCCGTCCCGGCCTCCCCGCCGACCGGCGCCACGTTGCTGAATGGAAGCGCGGTCTCCGACGTCACCGGTGCAGCCGTGGCGCGTGTCCGTCACAACGAAGAGGATCCGGTCGCAGACCGTTGGTACCGCATCGACGCGACGCAGGTGTAGGCCATGCCCCTTCCGGCAGACCTCCATACGATGCAGTTCCATCGCTCGGGTGCGTTAGACGTGCCGAGCGCGCAGGTGGCGAAGGCGGGGCCGTACGACGCCAATGCTTCCCTCGGTGGCTTCCGCGCCGCGCAGCGTGTGTCTCACCAGTCGACTCTCACGTCGGCGATGACTCAGCTAGGGACTCTCGTCGACACGACACAAGTGCAGGCCGTGCCTGCTGGCCCCATCGTCTACACCACTCCGGCCACGAACAGCGGCGCCTACGTCTCTGCCGCTTCGCTCCTCCACTGGTACCGCTTCTCGCTGAACCCCTATGTGGACGGCAATGCGTCGCAGGTGATGCATTACGGACTCGGCACTGACTACGCAACCGTTGGGGCCCGGGTCCATTTGGATCTAGGGCGTGGTGCAGCAGCTGATGAGCTTGACATCACGGATGTCGATGTCGCTCAGCAGCCAGGGCACTTCGACGCGCAGCGCGGGTCCCTTTACCTGAACTCGGGTGGGGCGGCAGATGGCCAAGCCTTGGTGTCTACAGCTTCTACGCTCGGCATTGCGAACGTGTGGTCTATCTCGTTTTGGTGCAGAACGGACACAATCGCCGCGGGCACCTCCGTCCTCTTCCATGCGCGTGTTTCTGGGGCAGCTACCTCGCTCTTGGCCAACAGCATCCGAGTGCAGCGCCAGACGGGGGATCTTCATCTCGACATCGTCGACACTGGCGGCGTAGCCAACACGAAGGAGTACGAGTACGCCGGTTTCTTCTCTGCTGCGACATGGGTCCATCTCACCATCACGTGGGACGGGACTAACTTGCTGCTCTACAAGAACGGCGCCTTCTTGGCCGCTAGCACCGTAGCGTCAGACGACTCGGTAACGATGACTGACACTTCGCGACGCATTCTCGTGGGCGGCGGGATCAACAACACCACCGACCCCACTCAGGAGTGGTTCGGCCACGTCCACAGCATGTGCATCTGGACCAACGAGCTTACTGCGGCGGAGGTCGCCGCGGTCTACGGGCTAGGCGACGGTGTTGGTCACCCCTATGGGCACGTCGGCGACTGGCTCGTGTTCATCTCGGGTACAGCTGGAAACCGGATGCAGGCGCGGAAGATCGCCTTCCACAACACCCTCACCGGAGAGATGCACCTCGAGCAGCCTCTGCCTGCCTTGGGTGCGGTCGGCGACGTCTACCGCATCGGGAAGTCTGACTTCCTCTTCGACGACGGCCCGACCGCAGAGGAGTGTTCGACGGGCGTCATCGACCACCGATGCATCGTGTTCCACAACCTGACAACTGAGCAGCTGACGGATGTCCGCTTCTACCTCGTCCCGCTCGATCCGCGCAGCATCACCTTTGAGATAGCGGCGTCGGACACGGCCATCGGCGCGACAGATCTGCCCGACACCCCCGACGACCTCACCGATCCCGCCATCAAGACCGGCCTCGGCGCCAACGGCTTCAGCACGAACATCCAGACCTTCCGCCGAACGCAGGAATACGGTGCCGCGCGCGGCACTCCGAGCGGCGCAGCTGGCGCAGCCGTCAACATCGCGAGCCAAGCCGAGCATGGCATCTGGATCCGCCGAACGGCTGCCCCGCTCACCCGCGTTGGGAAGAGCGCGTGGCTCCTCGTGGCCACGGCAGAGTCCGCAGGAGTTAGCGGCGTCGGACCTTGGTCGTCGGCCACCGTCCTCGTGTCCGAGCCCGTCGGTTTCGTGTCCGAGTTCACGGTCGCGTTCGACCGATCACCGCGCACCTTCGGTGGGGCCCGCGTCACTGCGCACGCCGAGGACGCCGTCACTAACACACCCGTCGAAGACTTGGCGATCACGTTCGAGCTGACGACGGGCCCCGGCACGATCGAGACCGAGGATCCGCAGCCGGTCTACACGGATGGCGACGGCGACGCCGCCGCCCAGTACCATGGGCCGGACGATGAGGGCGACGCCGGTGCTACCGTAGTGGTCACGGCCCACTACATCGGGGACTGACAGTGAGCTTCCGTATCTATCAGCTCCAGCAGGGTGTCGCGGTCGTGGCGACGAGCACCGTCTTCCTCTTGCCGTCGGGCCTCGCTGGTACGCGCGGAGCTCTACGACGCCTCGTCCATCCCGACGCAGGCCTTCTTCCGCCGCTCATCTACTACCTAAATCCGACGCGGACCTTCAACTTCTCGACTGACGTGCTGCGCCACCCGATCGCTTCGGTCGTGCGCACGCTCTCCACCTCGAAGACGATCCGCTTCGAGGAGGTGACTGAGGACGTCGTCGTGGTCGAGCAGTGGGAGATCGGCGGCGGCGTCAGCATGCCGCTCTTCATGGCCCACCAGCTGATGGAGTACCTCAACAACCCGCCGGCCTTCAGCTCGATTAACCAGCCCTACATCATCTGGGAACCGCGCGACGAGACCGCGGACACCTACGAAGTCGAGGTGCTCGGCGTTCAGATCGGTGGAGGCTCACCGGGAAAGTTCAGCATGAAGCGTTTCATCGGCAGCGGTGGTCCGAACGATCCCGACAACCCGGGCCCGGTCGACACACCGACCGACACGATGGACGTCTCTCCCACTGCCCTGATCGATCAGGTGGTCACCGTCACGATGCGGATCATCTCGAAGATCGAGGCATGACGTGGCTCGGATCCTCTCGCCGAACCTGAACCAGATCATGCTCAACGCGAGCGACCGCCAGCCTACGTGGCAGGTGTTGATCTACGACATCCGTTCGACCACTGACACGATGCGCGACATCGTGCTGCTGAACCTGAACGAGACGGGCTCTCTCGAAGCACTCACGGGGCCGGCGGACTTCACCCCGTTCGTCACCACGCTCACGGTGAATGAGCAGCGCGGTGACTACGTGAACGGAGGCGTGGCTGCGACTGCCGTCGACATCACGGTTGTCGATCCAGCCGGCACCATGGACACGCTAGCTCTCATCAACTTCACGCCTGCGGACGCGGAGTGGGCCCTCTTGCTCGGGCGCTTCTTCAGGAAGGGCAACGTCGTCGTGGTGAAGCTCGGCGATGCACGCGTCGACTCAGAAGAGTGGGTGACCATCTTCACGGGAGAGATCGCGGGTCAAGCGGGCCGTAGCCGGGGGCGCACACCCGATGCGCACTCCTCCATCCAGCTCAAGGCGCTTTCGCGCGATGCGCGCTTCACACAGTTCCCGCGAACCAGCACGACGTTCACGCTCGGGAACACCCTGCTGTCCGTGGCTCAGACCGTGGCAGAGGAGGAGATGGGGCTCGATGCTGAGGAGATCGTCCTCAGCGGCTGGGGCACGGCGCTGATCGCCCACCAGACGGTGCAGCTTGTCGAAGAGACGCCGATGGCGATGCTTGCGAAGATCATGTTCGGTGACGGCTTCATGCCGAAGTTCAATGGCTACGGTCAGCTCACGCAGACGTCGAGCACGATCACTGGCTTGCCCGAGCGCGTCTACGAAGAGCTCGATCTCGTCATCGGCATCGACCGTCCCTACAGCGAGGTCGAACAGCCGAACACGGTGCGCGTTCTCGGGCTTGGCGCGGAGATGGAGAAGGTGGTGCAGCCGAACCAGACGCTGGCTACGGCCGACGTCACGACCGGCTTCTTCACCAGCAACGAAGAGATCAAGGTCTACTGGTCGGATGACCACACGATCATGAGCCAGAACTCGCAAGCCAAGATCCTGAAGGGTGTGAACGAGGGCATCAGCATCCTCGGTGGCGGAGAGGAATTCGAGTTCATCCTGGCGCCCGGGGTGGCTTCGGGAGACATCGGGGTGATCATCACCATCGACACGGGCTTCGCTCCGTACCTCGTCGTCTACCTGCTCGTCGAGTACGTAGCTCTCTCCGCCATCCCCGATCTCGTGATCGTCGAGTTCGCCGTGGGCGAGACGATCAACGTCGGCAGCATCATCGCGGCGATCTTTCTCGCGGCGGCGGTCTACATCATGACCCGCATCGGCCGTGGCCAGTACGAGTTCAAGGGGGAGCCCATCGAGTGGGTGTTCCCGGAGATTCGCTCCGAGGCCTACGTCGAAGGAACGAGTGAGTTCGACGCCAACGCTCTGGAGATCGAGAACCACCTGATCAGCACGCTAGCTGAGGGCGACAACGCCGCGCGGAACACCCTCTTTCTTCTGCAGGCGCAGGAGAACGAGCGGACGATCACGATGCTCCACGACCTGCTGCTCGAGCCCGACGACATCTTCGAGTTGCCCTCGGGCCAGCGCTATCTGATCGACACCATCAGCTACACGTTGGTGCGTGATGCGGGAGCAGCCATCAGAGCCACCCTCAAGTGCTTCGAGACTACGCCGGGGGTGCTCGCATGAGCCGCGGGAATCTGCAGCGTCTCGTCCGCCGCGAGATCAAGAACATGCAGGAGAACATCGTCGGCACGGTGATCTCCGAGCTACGGCTGATCGACTTCGACGGGAACAGCTCGGGGGTGTGGGTCTGCGACGTCGAGATCGGCTCGAACCACTACCTGCAAGATGTGCCGGTTAAGGCGCTC
>Ga0210379_10000018_pt1 | contig 39914 bp, 38 predicted proteins | sample PLMedo_2_FD_155468 | JGI IMG/M metagenome (GOLD analysis project Ga0210379, IMG submission 155468) | Groundwater sediment microbial communities from an aquifer in East River, Colorado, USA - PLM4_32_coex redo | ecosystem: Environmental > Terrestrial > Soil > Riparian zone | place: USA: East... | reverse complement strand
TGGCTGAGGGCCGCGAGGAGGACGAACGCCAGAATCAGCGCGATCGGCAGGATCCTGTTCACGGCGACGAGGATAGCCGCGGCCCCGGGAGCGAACAAGCCAGGGTCGCACCGGGAGGGGTGTGCTACACTCGCGCTCCCCTCACCCATGACGACCGAACCCGCCTCCCTCACCCCGATGTTCCAGCAGTACCACCGCATCAAGGCGGAGCACCGCGACGCCATCCTGATGTTCCGGATGGGCGACTTCTTCGAGATGTTCTTCGAGGACGCGGTGCGCGCCGCGAGCCTCCTCGAGATCACGCTGACCGCACGGGGGGGCGGGACCGACACGGAGGTGCCGATGTGCGGCGTGCCGGTGCACGCCGCCGACGGGTACATCGCCCGCCTGGTCGCGGCGGGTCTGAAAGTGGCGCTGTGCGATCAGGTCGAGGACCCGAGGGCCGCGAAGGGGCTGGTTCGCCGCGAGGTGGTGCGCGTGATCACCCCGGGGACAATCACCGACCCCGAGCACCTCGAGGCGAAGGAGAACAACTACCTCGCCTGCCTCTGGGACGACGGCGAGGCGATCGGCGCCGCCTACCTCGACCTGTCCACGGGCGACTTTCGCCTCGCCGAGCTTGCCGGAGAGTCGCGCTGGGCGGCCCTCGCGGATCAGGCGGCCGGCTTCTCCCCGCGGGAGGTACTGGTGCCCGAGGGGGCGTCCTGGCTGGAGTCGATGCCGCTGGCGCGGCTCGCTGAAGTGCGGATCGAGACCCGGCCGGGGTGGACCTTCGAGGCGGAAACGGCGCGCCGCGCGCTCGTGGAGCAGCTGGGGGTCGTAGCCCTCGACGGGTTCGGCGTCGCCGACCGCCCGCGCGCCGTGCGCGCCGCCGGCGCGCTCGTGCAGTATCTGCGCGCCACCCAGAAGAACGCGCTGGCCCACATCAACCGCCTGGCCCTGCACGATGCGAGCGAGCATCTGCTCCTCGACTCTGCCACCGTCCGCAACCTCGAGCTCCTGCGTTCCCAGGCGACCGGGCGGGCGACCGGCGCGCTCATCGGCACGCTCGACGAGACCGCGACCGGCATGGGCGGACGCCTGCTCAAGGCCTGGCTGCTGCGCCCGCTGCGGCGGCGCGAGGCGATCGAGGCGCGGCACGCCGCGGTCGGCGAGCTGCTGGAGCGCGCGCCGGAGCGCGAACGGCTGCGCGACCTGCTGCGCGGCGTCCTCGACCTCGAGCGCCTGCTCTGCCGGGTGACGCTCGGCACCGCGACGCCGCGCGATCTTGGCGGGCTGCGCGACTCCTGCCTGCGGCTGCCGGCGATTGCTCAACTGGCGCGCGGCTGCGCCGCGGCTCGCCTGGCTGGGATCGGCACGGAGTTCGACGATCTGGCCGACGTGGCCGCGGCGCTCGTCGCCGCGCTGGTCGACCGCCCGCCGCTCGCGTCGCGCGAGTCCGGGATCGTCCGGGACGGGTTCCATGCCGAGGTCGATGAGCTGCGGATGCTGTCGCGCGACGCGCGCGAGGTGCTCGCCCGGCTGGAAACGCGCGAGCGGGAGCGCACCGGCATCGCCTCGCTCCGGGTGCGCTACAACCGGGTCTTCGGCTACTACATCGAGGTGTCGAAGGCGAACCTGCCGCTGGTGCCGCAGGACTATCTTCGCAAGCAGACGCTGACCAACGCCGAACGGTTCATCACCCCGGAGCTGAAGGAGTACGAGACCCGCATCCTGAGCGCCCAGGATCGGCTGGTGGCGCTCGAGTACGACCTGTTCGTCGCGTTGCGCGAGAGCGTCGCGGCGGCCGCCGGCCGGGTGCGGGATGCCGCCGCCGCCGTCGCCGAGCTCGACGTGCTGGCGGCTTTCGCCGAAGCGGCCGCGCGCCGCGCCTACGTGCGCCCGCGGCTCGGTGACGCGCGCCGGCTCGCCCTGCACGACGCGCGGCACCCGGTGGTGGAGGCGCTGTCGCGCGAGGCGTTCGTCCCGAACGACCTGCGGCTCGACGGCGACAGCCGGCAGATCGTGATCCTCACCGGTCCGAACATGGGAGGCAAGTCGACCTTCCTCCGCCAGACGGCGATCGCCGCCGTCCTCGCGCAGGCCGGCTCCTTCGTCCCGGCGCGGGAGGCGGAGATGCCGCTGTTCGACCGGGTCTTCAGCCGCGTCGGCGCCTCGGACAACCTCGCGGCCGGCCAATCCACCTTCCTGGTCGAGATGCAGGAGACGGCGAACATCCTGCACAACGCCACCCACGACTCCCTCGTGCTGCTCGATGAGATCGGCCGGGGCACCTCGACGTTCGACGGCCTCTCCCTGGCGTGGGCCGTGGTGGAGCACCTGCACGACGGCGAGGGTGGTCACCCGCTGACCCTCTTCGCCACCCACTACCACGAGCTGACCGAGCTGGCGGTGCCGCTGCAGCGGGTGGTGAATCAGAGCATCGCGGTGCGGGAGTGGAACGACGAGGTCGTCTTCCTGCGCCGCGTCATCGAGGGCCCGGCGGATCAATCCTACGGAATCCAGGTGGCGCGCCTCGCGGGAATCCCACGCCCGGTGATCGAGCGCGCGCGGGAGGTGCTGCTCAACCTGGAGGGGGGAGAGTTCACTCGCGACGGGCAACCCCGCATCGCCCGCTCGCGCGACGGCGGCCGCCGCGCGCCGCCGGGACAGATGGAGCTGTTCGTCCAGGAGGATCCGGTGGTGAAGGAGATCCGCGACCGCCTGCGGCGCGTCGACGTCGATCGGCTCACCCCGCTCGAGGCGCTGAACCTGCTGGCGGAGCTGCGCGCCCTGCTCGAGCCCTGAGGCCGTTTCTAGCCGGGGAGGATGCGGATGAAGCCGGAGACGGCAGGCTGCACGATCTCGACGTCGCCCGGCGAGGACTCGATGTGCGCCTCCAGGCGCAGGTAAACCGGCCAGAGCTGCTGGCGGATCTGGTCCTTGAGCGCCACCACCACCTGGATGTCCGGCACCAGGATCCGCCCGATGCCGCCCGCGGCGATCTCCGGCACGACGTAGGTGCGATCATAGAACGGAATCTGCTGGATCCCCGGAGCTCCGGGGTGGATGGCCTCCTCCGCGGGCAGATTCGCCACCTCCGCGCGCCCCATGGAGATCGACACTCGCACCGGAAGCTTCTCGAGCCGCAGCGGGGACGCATTCACGAGCAGGACCTGGGCGTCGAGCACCGGGAGCGAGTTCGGGCCGAGGCGCAGCGTACCCAGGTCCCCGGACCGCAGGACGATCTCCTTGTCGCTGCTTCCCGCTTCGGTGGTGGCGGCGAAGAAGCGAATGGCCGCCGCGTACAGACCCGGCCGCGACAGCGCTTGCGCCGACGCCTCTCCGCCGGGGCCGGCCGGCGCCGCGGCGGTCAAAGCCAGCAACAGTGAACATGCCATGGGACCGATCAAGGCGGCTCCTTGTTCTCCAGAGATCTAGAGGGCCGCGGGATCGGCGGCGTGGTCGGTCGCCTCCCTGGCGACCTCGTGGCGGTTCTTCCCGGCCCGCTTGGCGCGATACAGTGCGGCGTCGGCGGCGCCGACGAGCGCGTGCAGATCCTCCGCGTGCCGGGGGAAGGTCGCGACGCCAAGGCTGGCGGTGACCAGGATCGGGTTGTCCGGATCCAGGAACGCCTCCGTCGCCACCCGCTCCCGGATATTCTCCGCCACCACGCGCGCGCCGGGGGCGTCGGTCTCCGGAAGCGCCAGCAGGAACTCCTCGCCGCCGTAGCGTCCGCAGATGTCGAACTTGCGCACCGAGCGGCGCAGGATCTGCCCCACCTGGCGGAGGATCTCATCGCCGGCCTGGTGGCCGTGGCTGTCGTTCAGCCATTTGAAGTCGTCGAGGTCGAGCAGCACGACGGAGAGCGCCGTCTGGGTGCGACGGGCGAACTCGACCTCGTCCACGAGGCGGCTGTCCAGGTAGCGACGCGACGCCAGTCCCGTGAGCGTGTCGGTGGATGCCTGCTGGTAGAGCGCGTCGTTGGTGACGGCCGTGGTGATGTGATCGGCGAAGACCTGCAGCACGTAGGCGTCGTCCTCGGAGAATTCGCGGCTCCCCTGCCGGTTCTCGAGGTAGAGAACGCCGAGCACCTTGGTGAACGGCACCGAGTACACCGACCGCCGGCGCTCGTTGAAGATCCGCTTGTCGCGCAGGGTCAGCTTCACCGGCACGGCCAGCGCGGCGTGCGGCTGCTCGCCGCGTCCCTCGCCGCCTCCGGCCGCCACCTCCGCGGCGCTCGGATGCACCTGCGGCAGCTCCTGCAGCATCGCCGCCTCGACCAGCCGCGCGGAGATCGGATGACGCGACGGCTCCAGCAGATCGTCGGGGACGGCGTGGGCGAAGCGCGGCTGTAGCGGCCCATGGTCTTCCGAGAGCAGCAGCGCGGCGCCGTCGGCCCGCAGCGCCTCCTGCGCGGTCTCGACCACGATCGCGAGCACCCGCTCGAGATCGACCGGTGAGTTCACGGCGCGGCTGATCTTGTCGATCAGCTCGACCTGCTGCCGCTTCTCGGTCATCTGCTCGTAGAGAAAACGGGCGGTAATCGAGATGGCGAGCTGCCCGGCCGCCATCTCGGCAAGGCGCTCCTCGCGCGGCTCGAAATCCGGGCGGCCGGGTCCGCGGTCGAGATAGAGCACCCCGACCACGTTCTGGTCCACGATCATCGGCGCGCAGAGGAAGGGGCCGCGATCGCCGTCGGTGCCGCCGCGGGACGGACGGCGCGCGCCGCGCACCGACTCCATCTGCCGCAGCACCGCCTCGGGAGGGGCGGCATCCGAGGTGCGGCGGGCCAGGTCCATGCCGAAGCAGTAGCGGGTGCGCCCCTGCGGGCTGAACAGGAGGAGATAGCCGCGCGACGCCTCGGTGAACTCCATCGCCATGGTGAGCGCGAGGTTGGCGAGCTTGTCCGCCTCGATGAGCGTCGAGAAGCTCGTCGAGGAGCCGAGGTTGTTCAGCGCCTGGAACTGCCGGAACTCCGCCGGTGGTTTCTCGCCCATCGCCGTCGCGGCTGCCGCTCCCCTGTCGAGGTACGCCGCGCCAGAGCCCGGAGAAGACTCAGAAGCTCTTCAGGGCCGTGGCCTCGTCCCGGAACGTCTCGAAGATCTCTTCGAGCTTCGTCAACTGCAGCAGGTCCTCGACCTTTCCGGAAGGGTTCAGGAGCTTCAACTCTCCGCCCTTCTCGCGCGCCCGCTTGTAGCAGGCGACCAGCTCTCCGATCCCGGCGCTGTCCATGTAGGAGATCTTCGACAGGTTCAGCAGGATCTTCGTCGTCCCCGTCTTCAGCACCTTCTCGATCGATTCGCGGAGGATTACATCTCCCTCGCCGATCGTGATCTTCCCGTTGAGGTCGATCAGGGTCACTGCGCCTTCCGTCCTCACGTTCACCTTCATCGATTACGCCTCCAGCGAATTCTCGCAAACCCGGCCCCGCCACGCCGGCTCAGCGGCGCTGCGATCCGGTCAGGGTTTCTTGGCCAGACAGACTTCCATGCCGGCGCCAGGTTGCCGGCGAAAGGTCACTGCGTCCATGAAGCTCCGCATCAGGAAGATTCCGCGACCGCTCGTGCGAACCAGATTGGTCGCGGCGCGCGGATCCTGCACCGCCTCCGGATCGAAGCCGGCGCCCTGATCCCTGATCCAGATGCGCAGCGTTCCTTCCTCGATCCCGAACCGCACCTGCACGCGCTTCGCCTCATCCTTGCCGTTGCCGTGGATGACCGCGTTCGTCGCCGCCTCGCGCACCGCGAGGCTGATGTTCAGGGAGGCATCCCCGTCGAATCCAGCCAATCGCGACATCTCGTCCGTCACCGCGTGCACCAGATTGAGGTACTCGATGCGGCTTGGGATGGTGATCTCGATGTGCGAATCGAGCGACATTTGGGTGACCGGCGCCGACGTGACGCGGCGCGAGAGACCGCTCCGCGAGAACCAGAGCCGGCCGGCCGCGAATCCGTGGAAGAATAGCCCAGCGAATCGGGGGGTGTCAACCGCAAAACCGATCAAATCCTTGACAGGGTTGAAAATAGTAGCGTAGAAGTGGTTTCATTAGCCGGTTCGCCGGCCGAGTGGGGTGCGAGGCTCGGCCGCAGCCTATGCAGGTAGAAGCGCGCCAGAGCAATCCTCCCGCGCGAGAACCGCAGTGGAGCTTCGCATGGCGTTCCTCACCATCCACCCGAGCAGCGGCAAGCGCTTCCAGATCCCGTTCGACCGGGATGTGATCCGGGTCGGACGCTCGTCGAAGAACGAGATCCACCTCGCCCTCGACCCCTCGCTGTCGCGCGTTCACGCGGAGTTCACCCGCGCCGGCGGCGAGTTCTACGTCGCCGACGCCGGGTCACGGAACGGGACGGTGCTGAACGGGGAACAGGTCGCCCGCCCCACCGCGCTGCGCGCGGGCGACCGGGTGACGGTCGGCGAGACGGTCATCGTCTTCACGCCCGAGCGGGAATCGGCGGTCGAGATCACCGACGACGGGCACGTGCTCAACACCGGACAGAACACCGTGGTGATGCCGCTCGGTGAGATCATCACCTCCCCGACCCCGAAGCTGCAGGCCACCCCCCCGAGCGGCGAGCGCACCTCGCCTCAGGGCCGCGCCTTCGCCATCCTCAGCCGCGCCGCCAACGAGATGCTCTCGCATCGTCCCCTCGACGAGACGCTCGAGGTCGTGATGGACATGGTGTTCGAGGCGACCAACCCCGACCGCGGCGTGGTGATGCTGCTGGAGGGGGATCCGCCGGCGCTACGCTCGCACGTGATCCGGGAGGGGCGCGGCCGCGGCGGCGGCGGCATCCAGATCAGCCGCGCCATCGCGCAGGCGGTGATCGGCTCGCAGCAGTCGGTGCTCACCTCGGACATCATGAGCGACGAGCGCTTCGCCTCCCGGGAGTCGATCCAGATTCAGGGAATCCAGTCGGCGATGTGCGCCCCCCTCTGGAATAATAAGGAGGTGATCGGGCTGATCTACGTCGATTCGCTGGGGGCACCGGGGCGCTTCCAGCGGGACGATCTGCGCCTGCTGACCCTGCTCGCGAACCTCGCCGCGATCAAGGTCGAGAACATCCGCCTCTTCGAGCGCGAGCAGAAGATGATGCAGATGGAGCGCGAGCTCGAGACCGCCGCGCAGATCCAGCGGCGGTTGCTGCCGACCGGCGCTCCCGACCTGGCGGGATACGAGATGACCGGGTACAACCTCCCCTGCCGCGAGGTGGGGGGCGACTACTACGACTTCCTGCCGTGCGGCGACGGCCGGATGGGGATCGTCATCGGCGACGTCTCCGGGAAGGGGATGGGAGCGGCGCTCCTGATGGCGACGCTGCAGGCCTCCTTCCGCGCCCACGCCGGTCTCGGCCTCTCGCCGCCGGATCTGGTCGCACGGCTCAATCAGACGGTCGCCGCCGCGTCGATGAGCAACAAATTCATCTCCTTCTTCTATGGCGAGCTGAACGCGGCCAACGGCGAGCTGCGCTACGTGAATGCCGGCCACAACCCCCCGCTGCTGCTGCGCACCACCGGGGAGGTGGAGCGGCTGCGCGCCGGCGGCATGATCCTTGGGGTGATGGGGGACTCGACGTACACGGATCGGATCGTCGAGATCCGCCCGGGGGACCTCCTCGTGCTGTTCTCGGACGGCATCACCGAGAGCCAGAACGAGGCGGGAGAGGAGTTCGGAGAGGAGCGGCTCATCGAGGTGATGCGAGCCGCGGTGAGCGGGAACGCGGAGTCCATTCGCGATCAGGTGGAAAGCGCCGTGGATGCCTTTGTCGGCAAGGCGCCGCAGTTCGACGACATCACACTGACCGTCCTCAAACGCAACGCTTGAGGCGATCTTTCCGGCCGGCCGCTGGGTGCCGCCCCGGGAAGTCGCCGGAGGAGCTTCTCATGATCCGACATGGCCGTTCGACCGCACTCGCCGCCAGCTTCGCCTTCCTACTCGCCGCCTGTGGGGGACAGACGCCCCCTCCGCCCGCCGCGGAGGCGGCGCCGGCCCCTGCTCCCGCCCCCGCCGCGGAGCCGGCTCCCGTCGTGCCGGCCCCGGTGCCCGCTGCCACCCCGGCTCCGGCGCCGGTGCAGCATGCCCCCGCACCCGCCCCCAAGCCGGCGGCGCCGGCGCCCAAGCCCGCCGCTCCCCCTGCCCCCAAGGTGACGGCGTTCGTGGTCCCGGCGGGGACGGAGATCGTCGTGGACATCCATCCGGGGCTCTCCTCCAAGACCAGCATTCGCGGCCAGAAGTTCACCGGCACCGTGACGCAGGCGGTGGCCGTCGAGGGACACGAGGCGATCGCGGTGGGGAGCACGCTCCACGGTACCGTGCAGGAGGTCAAGAGCGCGGCGCACTGGGACAAGGGGGGCCTGCTGGTCCTCGCCTTCGACCAGCTCACCCTGCCCTCCGGCGAGTCGTTCCCGATGCAGTCGTCGCTGCAGTTCGAGGGGAAGTCCGGCAGCACCGGCAAGCGCGCCGGGATCATCGGCGGCAGCGCCGCCGGCGGCGCCATCCTCGGGAAGGTGATCGGCAAGGACACGAAGGACGCGGCGATCGGCGCCGTCATCGGCGGCGCGATCGGCACCGGGATCGCCGCCGGCCAGAAGGGGGAAGAGGTCGAGATCCCCGACGCCGCGTCGCTGACGATCCAGCTCAGCCAGGCGGTCGAGGTGAAGGTGCCTGCGTAAGCGCCAGGGGATCGTGCGGGCAGTCGCGGGCCGGGGGCTGGCGGGGATGCTGGCCGCGGCGGCGAGCGTCACAGCCGCGGCCGAGCCCGCCACGCGTCCGGCTCCGCCGTCGCTCGCGGTGCGCGCCCTGGATGCCTGCGCCGGCGAGGTGCCGTCGCTCGACGTCGCGGGCACGCTGCGCAAGCTGGACACGCTCACCCGCGACGCGGAGGCGCGGCTGCGCGGCGCGGCCGGTGCGGCGGAGCGCGTCGGCCGGCTGAATCGCTTTCTTTTCCTCGAGCGTGGGTTCACGGCGGATCCCGATCTCGATGACCGGGAGAACCTCTGTCTCGACCGGGTGCTCGCCCGGCGGCGCGGCTACTGCACGGGCCTCGCGACGCTGTACCTGGCGGTGGCGCAGCGTCTCGGGATGGCGGTCCACGCGGTGCCGGCGCCGGGGCACCTTTTCCTGCGCTACGATGACGGGAGGACGCGCATCAACATCGAGACGCAGGAGGCCGGCCGGGAAATCTCGGATGCGACCTACCGCGCCCGCTACCGGATCAACGAGGAGGCGGCGGCGCGCGGCGTCTACCTCGCGAACCTCACGGACGACCGCTTCCTGAGCCAGGTCCTGAACAACCTCGGCGCCGTGCACAGCCACGACGGCGACCCAAGCGGCGCGGAGCGGCTCCTCCGGCGCGCGATCGAGCTGGACCCGCTCAACGTCACCACCCTCTTCAACCTCGGTACGGAACGAATGCGTGAAGGTGACCTGAGGGGTGCGGGGGATCGGTTCAGCGAGACGCTGGCTCTCGATCCGGGGCACGTGCGCGCCCTGAACAACCGCGGTGTCTGCCGGCTGCGGCTGGGGGAGGCCGACGGCGCCGTCGCGGACTTCCTCGCGGCGCTGGCGCTCGACCCGGAGTTCACCGAGGCGCGGCGCAACCTCGAGACCGTGGGCCGCGCCGAACCCGGGGGGCGCTGAGGATGGCCACCCCGGCAGCGGCCTGGCGGCGCGCCCACCTGATCATGGGGGGACTCACGCTCCTCGGCTTCGCGATCACCGGGTTTCACATGCTCTGGACCCTGCCGGGGCTGTTCGAGGAGGGGGGCAATCCGGTGCGCTTCCTCTACCGCGCCAACCACCTCTACCTGCTGTTCGCGGGGCTGCTCAACCTGGCGCTCGGGTCGTATCTCGAGCTCTGCGAGGAAGGCTGGCGACGACGGTTGCAGGTATTTGGCTCGGGGTGCCTACTGATCGCGCCGCTGGTGCTGTTTCCCGCCTTCTTCATCGATCCACCGCGCCTCTCCCCGAAGCGTCCCACGACCGAGGCCGCCATCTTCCTCGTCTTCATCGGGACCCTCTGCCAGCTTCCTGGCCGCGCGTCCCGCCCAGGATCGCCGCAGGCCTAGGCGGACCAATCGCGAGAGGCCCGATGCATAGCGGATGCGGACCACGCTGGCGGGACCCGGTCCTCTGGCTGGCGCTCGCCGCCGCCGCGCCGCTGCGCTTCATCGCGCTCGCGGCCCCCTCGCTCTGGCTCGACGAGGCGCTGAGCGCCCGCACCGCGGCGCTTCCCCCCGCCGGCATCCTCGCGGCCGCCGCTTCCGACTTGCATCCGCCCGGCTACTATCTGCTGCTGCACGTTTGGACGCTGCTGTTCCGGCCGAACGCCGCGGGGTTCGCCGGAGAATGGGGTCTGCGCTCGCTCTCCACCGCCGCCTCGCTCGCGCTCGTGCCGCTCGCCTTCTGGATCGGGGACGCGTGGGCGGCCGACCCGCAGCGGCGCGTGGCGACCGCGCGCGCCGCCGCCTGGATCGCGGCCCTCTCCCCCTACGCCATCGCGCTCGGGCGCGAGGCGCGGATGTACGCCCTTCTCTCCCTCCTGCTTGCCGCGCAGTTCGCACTCTGGACCCGCCTGCGTGACGGGCGCGGAGGCGCGGCCGCCTGGGCAGCGCTGGTGGCGGTCGCCGCGGCGGGTATGTACGTGCATTACCACGCCATCCTGTTCACCGCGGCTCTCGGTGTCGCTGCGTGCGTTCCAGGCGGAGCGCCACGGTTCGGGCGCCGGTTCGCCCTCGCGGCGAGCCTCGCATTCCTGGCGTTCGCGCCCTGGCTGCCGCGCCTCGCCGGGCAGGCCGCGAGCGGGGTCCGTACCTGGGTGCCGTTCTCCCACTCCCCCTTCGTCGTGCTGCGCACCCTCGCCGCCTTCGTGCGCGGCGACGGCGCGAGCGCCAACGAGCTGAGCCTGTGGATGGTCCCGGTGGCGTTCCTCATCTGGCGTGGGACGTGCCGCGGGGGGAGCGCGCCCGGCCTCGTGCTGCTGCTCCCGCTCGCCATCGCCTACGTGGCCTCGTTCGCGCTCAATCTGTTCGGCGCGCGCTACTTCGGCGGGCCGGCCGTCGTCGCCTGGGTGCTCATCGCCCGCGGCGCCATGGCGATCGAGCCGCGCCGCTCGCGTGGATGGGCGGTCGCTGCGGCGGGGCTGGTGCTGGTCGCGCTCGGTGTCGGGGTGGCCCGGAGATCGGACGAGGCGGCCGGACGCGGCGAGGCGTGGCGGGATCTCGTCCAGGCGATCGAGGCCGACTCACCGCGCGGCACCGCCGTCCTCTTTCCATTCGAGGAGCCGCTGGCGCCCTTCGCCTACTACGCGCGACCCGGGTACCTGACCCTGGTGGGGGCAATCTCCCCCGACGGAACCGGCCAGGCGTCGCTCACGCCAGGAATGATGGAACTGCTCGGCCACCTCCCCGGGGCGGCCGGCATCGTCTGGTGGGTTCCGTACCAGGAGGCGCTGTACGATCCTGGCACGCTCGGCCGGCGCTGGCTCTCGGACCTCGGGCTCACCGAGGGGGCGGCCCCGATCCGCGCGGACCGGCTCACCGCGATCCCGTTCCATCGCAAAGGGGACGCGCGCTGAGCCATCCGCGCGGACACCGGTCACCAGGCCCACCGGAACGCGGAATCCGTTCCTCGCCGGCACAGGTCAACCCCGTCCCGTAGTCAGGGTTTTGCCCGATGGACAGCTGGAAGCAAGCGGCCCAGGATAATAGGTGCAAGAGCTCTCCGTCATGGATCCCTTGACGCCGACCGGGCAATGAGCTCGAGGTGGCACGTGGCGTGGTCACCGTAACGCGAACTCAGGTGATCGTGGAATGAAGCCGATCACGGTATTGCTCGCCGACGACCACACGGTCGTCCTGGAGGGACTGCGCGCGCTCCTGGCGGCCCAGGGCGACATTGCCGTGGTCGGCGAGGCGCAGACCGGTCGCCAGGCCGTGCAGCTGGCCGGGGATCTCCTCCCCGACGTGATCGTCATCGATATCGCGATGCCGCTGCTCAACGGGCTGGAGGCGACGCGGCAGATCCTCACGGCGCATCCCGACGCGAAGGTGCTCATTCTCTCCGCCCACGGCGATGACGCGTACGTCGAGCAGGCGCTCGAGTTCGGCGCCGCAGGGTACGTGACCAAGCAAACCTCCGCCCTGGTCCTCTCCAAGGCAATCCGGGAAGTCCACAAGGGGAACAAGTTCTTCAGCCCTTCCATTTCCAGGCGACTCCGCGAGCGTCGGCAGCAGGCGCCCCAGGGAGCGTCGGGGCACCGCAGGAAGAACAGCGCGGTATTGACATCGCGCGAGGTGGAGGTGCTGCAACTGATCGCGGAAGGGAAGGCCAACAAGCAGACCGCCGCAGAGCTCGGCATCAGCATCAAGACGGTCGAGAAGCACCGGCAGCGTGTGATGAGCAAGATGGGGATCCACGACACGGCAGGACTGACCCGCTACGCCATCGCCGCGGGGATCATCGAGAGCGGTCCCCTGGTGACGCTCGGGTAGCCCTCCCGGCTGCGCGTCCGTCGGTGGCCAAGGAGCTCCGGGTGGTTCGACTCCAGGAGCTTCCCCTGGCCCGCGCTTCGGCCAGGGGCGTGCAGGACCGACGACCTGCCGGCACTCGTCAGAGGATCATGCCGGCCGGTCTCGGTCGCCTACCGCACTCAGGAGGTCAGGCGTCGTCCTTGAATGACCTGGATCAACACCACGATGATGGCCAGGACCAGAAGGAGGTGCACGAACCCTCCCATCGTGTAACTGGTCACCATCCCCAGCATCCACATGATACCCAGAATCACTGCGATGGTCAGCAACATTTGAGTCTCCTTTCCGTCATGCGTCCACTGCCTTTCACTGCGTACGACCTTCACGCACCAGCTGCCGCCGCGGCCGAACGGTCTCCCCGCCCACGCCGGCCTGTCAACCGGCCGCTAGGCCTTGACCGTCATGGTGTTCGTGACGCCCTTCACGCCGTCGATGTCCCGGGTGATCTTGGCAGCAAGGTCCTTCTGCGCCTGGTTCGCGGCCTCACCGGACAGGGTAACCACGCCGTCCCGGGTCACGGGGCGGGAGTGCAGCGCACTGGTGGAACGATGCGAGGCGAGCGCCATCCTGACCTGGGCGTTGATGGAGGCGTCGTCGATCTTCTCGCTGCTAGTCGCCGTGTCCTTCGCCGCCGCGTCCTTGACCACGGTCATCTCGTTCTTCACGTCCTTCACGCCCTCGACATCGCGCGCGTACTCGGTGGTCAGGTCCTTCTCCGCCAGCGTCGAGGCGGTTCCCCTCAACGTCACACAGCCGTCCTTGACGTCCACGTCGGTCAGACTGCTGACACTGCGATGGAACCACAGCGACGTCTTGACCTTGGTGAGGATCCAGACGTCGGAGTTCTCCTCGGCCTTTTCACCCGTGACCTCCAGGCGGTTCTCCACCCGCTTGACGCCCGGCAGCCCTTCCACGGTGTCCTGGGCCAACGTCTTGTGCGACTCGGCGGACACCGTTCCCGTCAACACCACGACGCCGTCCTTGGCCTCGATCTTGATGCTGTCGTCCTTGAGATAGGTCCGGTACACATGCGTGTCCCTGGCGGAGGCCTCGATGCGACTGTCCGTATCGGAGCCGTTCATGAGGGTGCACCCCCCCAGGACCATGGTAGCGACGAACATCAGCGCCACTGGGTTCCTTGCGTTCATTCAACCCTCCCCTTTCTGTGGATGGACTTCGCGATCTTCACACCCACAGCCTACGCCGCGGGGGGGGCGCCGACTATGGGGTGTAACCCTATGGGGTTCGATAGGGATTCACCCCATTGTGGCGGCGGGGTTCGACTCGTACCATCTGAATATCGCCGGAAGGCATCGGGCGCTGCCGTCGCCAGCGTGCATCCGCAGGAGGCTTGCCATGGGACTCGCGGCGCGCGAAGCGCCTCAGGTGGAAGCGCCCGAGGAGCGTACCTCCCACGCTTCCATCCGTCTTCGGCACGCCCCGGGCATTCCTTCACTGACGGTCAGTGTCGTGACGGATCGGCAGGCCGTTCTCGAGATGGAGCACGAGTGGAATGCGCTGGTCGAGTCCACGGGCAAGGAGCCGTTCTACCGGCACGAGTATTTCCGCAGCTGGCTCGAGAGCTTCGCCCCCGAGGCGGGCCTCCGACTGCTGGCGGGTCGTGACAACGAGGGTCGCCTGGTGGCGCTGCTCCCACTGATCGAGCGTTCCGGCCGGGTGCTCGGCATCCCCGTCCGTGAGTGGTCGTCGCCCACCAATGTGCACTCGTTTCGATTCGACCTGCTTGCCGAGGATCCCGCCGTTGCCGCTCCCGCCTTGCTTGACTGCCTGGCCGCGCAGAGGAGGTGGAGCATGCTGCGGGTGACCGACGTCCCCGCGAACGGCAGCGCGTGGCACCTCTATCGCAGCGCCTCCGACGCCGGGTGGCCCGCGGGCGTGTACGAGTCCCAGCGCAGTCCCTACATCGCTCTGCCCGCGACGTTCGAGGATCTCGCCCGGGCGTGGAGCTCCAGGTTCCGATCCAACCTCCGGCGCCGCCGCAGGCTCCTCGAGCAGCGCGGGGCGGTCAGCGTGGAGCGGGTCGAAGGCGGTCCCCACCTCCAGGCGATTCTCGACGAGTGCTTCCAGTTGGAGAGCCGGGGCTGGAAAGGGAGGCGGGGCGAGCCGGCCGACGGCGATCCGCGCATCCGTGCGTTCTACAGCGCGCTCGCCGAACGCACCTCGACCGACAATTCGTTCTCGCTCTTCCTGCTGAGGCTCGACGGGAAGCTGATCGCGTTCCACTACGGGCTCACGCGACACGGCTCCTACTCCCTGCTGATGACGAGCTACGACGAGGCCCTGCGGGAATGCAGCCCCGGGCATCTGCTGGTCGAGGAAGTCTTGAAGGACTGCTTCGCCGCCGGGGTGCGCGAGTTCGATTTCCTGGGATGCGACCTCGAGTGGAAGCGAGCCTGGACGAAGAGCTGCCGTTCCCACAGCTGGCTATTCCTGTTCCGGAAGAGCCCTCTGGGACGAACCCTGAGGCGGGCGAAGTTCGACTGGGCCCCGAACGCCAGGCGCCTGCTTGGCTCCCTGCGACGGCAGGATCCGGCGCCGGTGTCCGCCCCTCCCCCCTTGAGGACCTGACGCCTTGCCGGCGATCGGGCTGCGCGCGGCAATTCCGGCGGCAGCCCCGCTCGACGTCAGTGAGACGACCGACCTGCCCTCCTTCGCACGGCTGGAGGAGAACTGGAATTCGCTCGTCGCCGCGACCTCCGACGAGTTCGTCTATCGCCACGAGTTCCTGCAGGTCTGGCTGCAGTGCTTCGGGACGGGCGCGAGGCTGCGGCTCCTCACCGGGCGGGACCCATCGGGACGCCTGATCGCCGCTCTGCCTCTCATGCAGCAGCAGGGCTCCCTGAATGGAATCCGCGTGCGGGAGTTGATCGCCACCGCCAACAGCCACTCGTCCCGCTGGGACCTGCTGGCCGAGGAGGGGGAGTCGGCGGCGACGGCCTTCTTCACCCACCTAGCGCAGGACCCGAGCTGGGACGTGTTGAAGCTGATCGATGTCCCCGACGACGGCAACGCCTATCACCTCTATCGAGCCGCGCAGGCCGCAGGCTTTCCCGCGGCCGCCTGGGAGTCACAGCGGAGCCCTTACCTCGAGCTGCCGCGAGCCGGAGAAAACCTCGAGGGGCGTCCGAGCAGCCAGACGAAGGCGCTCGTCAGGCGCCGGCGCCGGCAGTTGCTGAAGGCAGGCGACCTGCGCCTGGAACAGGTGACTGGCGAGGGGATCGGGGCGGCACTCGAGGAGTTCTTCGCCATCGAGTCCCGGGGCTGGAAGGGGCGGGAAGGGACCGCCTGCCTCCAGGACAGCCGCACCGCCGAGTTCTACACCCAGCTCGCGACGGCGGCGTCCCGCCTGGGTAAGCTCTCCCTCTTCCGGCTTCGCCTCGACGGCCGCACCATCGCGTTTCATTACGGAGTGACGTACGGCGGCACCTACTACCTGCTCAAGCTTGGCTACGACGAGGCCTTCCGGGAGTTCAGTCCCGGGCTCGTGCTCATGGACTCGGTGGCGCAGGACGCCCTCTCGCGCGGGCTGCAGCGCCTGGATTTTCTCGGTTCGGATGACGAGTGGAAGCTGCACTGGAGCAGCGGGGTGCGTCGGCACCAGTGGCTGTTCATCTTCCGCGACAGCGCGAAAGGCAGGTTCCTCAAGCGGGTGAAGTTCGATTGGCTCCCGCGCGTCAAACGCCTGTGGGAGCTCCGGAGGTCGGCATGAAGGCGCAGGAGCTCTTCATCCCCGCGTTCACCACCCTCTCGCCGGGCATGCTGCTCCAACGCCCTCGACGGCGCCGCCCGTATCCATTCTCGTCTCCCTCGATTCGCTACTTCTATTTCGCCCGCAACGGCCTTTGGCACCTCGTGAAGATGCTCGGGCTGGAGGGCGGGGAAGTGCTCCTTCCCGCCTACCATCACGGGGTCGAAGTGGAGGCCTTTCTCGACGCCGGGGCGAAGGTGGGGTTCTACCGGATTGGACCACGCATGGAGGTCGATCTCGACGACGTGGAGAGGCGGATCGGACCCGACACCCGGGCCCTCCACCTAACCCACTTCGTCGGCTTCCCCGGCCCCGTTCGCGCGATGAAACAGATCGCGCGACGCCACGGGCTCTACCTCATCGAGGACTGCGCCCATGCGCTGCTGACGCTCGACGGCGAGGCGCCGCTGGGGCGGACGGGCGACGTGGCGATCTTCTGCTTCTACAAGGGCCTCCCCGTTCCCAACGGAGGGGCGCTCGTGATCAACGACCCGCGGATTATCCATGTGCCCCAGCCCCCGCCCCCTCCCCTCTCCTCGACCGGCAGCCTCCTGGCCTCCTCCATGCTGCGCTACCAGGCGCTGCGCGGGGGCAGGGCCGGCCGCGCGCTGCGCCGGCTTGCCCTGCGACTGGGAAAGGGGACCCTGCGGGTTTCCAAGGTTGCTCCGGTGCTCACCGGGAGCGAGCATTTCAGCCGCGCTCACCTCGACCTCGGCATGAGCTCGGTGGCGCTGCGGATTGCGCTCTCGCAGGACTTCGATCGCATCCGGGCGGCCCAGCGACGCAACTACCTTTTCCTGAGAGCAGGGTTTGCGGACCTCTCGGAGCCGTTGTTTCCTGACCTGCCCCCGGGCGTGGCCCCCTTCTTCTACCCCTTGGTCGTCGACGACAACAAGCGCACCGCGGAGCAGCTCAATGCGCTCGGGATCGAGGCCGTCGACTTCTGGAGGGGATCCCACCCGCAGTGTGATCTAGCCGCGTTCCCCGACGTCGCGCGCCTGCGCCGGAGCATCGTCGAGATCCCCTGTCACCAGGACATCCCGCTGCCGATCTTGAGGCGGGTGGTCGCGGCCGTCCGCGACGTGCTGGAGAGCGCCCGCCTCGCAGCCTAGGCGGAGTTCGTCGGGAGAGGCTGTCGAGGACAAAAAAAAGGGGCTCCCCGGCCGGCAGGGCAGGGAAGCCCAGGTTCGACATGGGCTCAGTCGAGCTTGCTGCCCTTGAAGGTGTAGGTCAGGACCGAGCCGTCGTTCTTCGTCCAGATCAGCTTGCCGTCGAGGCTGCTCCCCTTGACGGTTCCCGTCCAGACCGCGCCGCCTTCGCCCATGGTCGTCCGTGTCGCCTTGAAGGTCCATTCCTTCTCGCCGGTCGTCGTCACGGTGTAGGGCGATGCCTCGAAGCCGACCTTCGGCGCGCTCAAGGAGACCTTGCCGTCCGCAAAGGTCATGGTCTCCTTGAACTGCTTCTCTCCCTTGTCCTTGGACATCGTGTCCGGCTCGACGTCGAGCTTCCAGCTGGTGCCGTCGAGCACCGGGACCTCGTGCCCCGCCATTACCACCGTGGAGAGGACCAAGGCGAATGCTGCCATCCATGCGATCTTTCTCATGAGCTGCCTCCTGTGTATGAGTAGAGTCGTCTCCGGGAACGCGTTCCGGTGACGGTCAGAACAATGCCGCCGTCTAGTGGCAGTTGCCGGCCGGTTTGCCGGGTACGGCGCACTCGATGCGGTGCCAGGCGTCGCTCGCCGCCTGCTTGGCTTGCGTCCAGGCGAGTTTCGATTCTCCCTTGGCCAAGTCCCAGCCGCGTTCGAGGTCGGTCTCGACGTCACGGAAGAGACGGTTGCCGAGGCGGGCGCGCGATTCCCACCCGTACTGATAGGCCGGCCGGTAGTCCGCGTACGGCCGGCCCCGCTCGACGTAGTCGCGCACGACGTAATTCTCACGCCAGTAGGCGTCCTCCACCGTCGGATTCACGGCTTCGGCCGCACTCTGGCCGGCCAGGGCGCCCGTCGCAGCACCGATCGCGCCGCCGACGACCCCCCCGACCGGACCGCCGACGGCACTGCCAATCGTCGCGCCGGTCACCGATCCGCTGGCCGCGCCGAGTCCGACGCCCACCGGGTGCAAGCCGGCTGGTCCGGCGATCGGCCTGGGATTCGCATCGGTCTTGAGGTTCGGATCATGTTTCTGGTTCATCAGAAGCCTCCCTTTCGAGACCTGAGGTGAGACACAATGACCGCGATCTCCGCGTGGCGGTCGTGAAGCGTTTCGTCGGTTGTCCGGGACTGTGGGCCGCGGCCACCGCGGCCCGGCGCGAGGTCCAGGGCTTGGCGTCCATTGAGCGGATGCGGTGTCAATGGTAGGACTGGCGCCAGCCCTGTTCCATGGGGTGTAACCCTACCGGAAGCGCTCCGCTCGCCTCATGGCGGCCGCGTCAGAGGAGCGGGTCGAGGCGCTGCGCCGCCGCCAGCCGCTGTGAGATATCCTCCCAGTTCCACAGATGCCACACCGCCTCGAAGAAAGCCGTCTTCTGGCTCCGGTACTGCAGGTAGTAGGCGTGCTCCCAGGCGTCGATCACCATCAACGGCACGCCCCCCGGACTGAGGTTCGACTGGTGGTCGTAGATCTGGGTGGCCAGCAACCGTCCGCCGATCGGCTCCCAGATCAGGGCGGCCCACCCGGAGCCCATCAGGGTCGCCGCGGCCCCCGTCAACTCCCGCTTGAACCGTTCGAACGAGCCGAAGTCCCTGTCGATGGCGCTGGCCAGCGCTCCCTCGGGGCGCTCGCCACCCTTCGGTGTCATGTTCTTCCAGAGCAGGGAGTGCAGGATGTGGCCCGACAGGTTGAACGCCAGGGCATGCTCGAGCGCCGGGAGGCGGGTGAGATCGCTCGTCTCGCGCGCTTCATCGAGGAGCGTGAGCGTGAGATTCGTGTTCTTGACGTATCCAGCGTGGTGCTGGTCATGGTGCAGCTCCAGGATCCTGCCGGAGATGTGGGGCTCGAGCGCGCCAAAGTCGTACCCTAGGTCGGGGAGGGTGTACCTCACCACCGGCCCTGCCTGGGGCGGGACGTGTTTCGCCTCGAAAGGCCGAACGGCCGTTGCTCTGTTCATCGTTGCTCCTACCTCGAGGTCGAGGCGATAGTCTCGTCAGCGAACCAAAGCGGCCGCTCGTCGGGTCCCGACTCCTGCCCGGCCCTGAGCGCCAGATACGTGTCGATCCGCCCCTCGATGTCGCAGGGGAACCGGGGCGCGGGCCCGACCAGATCATCCTTGTAGACGCGGAGCATGATCTCGCGGAAGATCGGCAGCGCCGCGCGCGCTCCGGTCTCCTTCTCGCCGAGCGCGTGGTTGTCGTCGAAGCCGATGCGCACCGCAACCGTGACGCCGTGCCGGCCGTAAGTGGAGCCGACGAACAGCGCGTCGCGGAAATCGCTCGTCGTGCCGGTCTTGCCCATCACCGCGATCGGGAAGTCGCGGCCGTCGAGAGCGTGGGCCGTCCCTTCCGGCAGACGGACCACTCCCCGCAGCCCCTCCTGGATCAGGCTCAGCTCCGCGGCGTTCGGTCCGGCCGAGCCGATCCCGGTCGCGGCGGTGGGAGCCTCGTAGAGCACGGCCCCGTCGGAGACGTTGGTCACGCGGGCGATGACGTGGGGCTCCGCCAGTTCCCCCGAGGCCATCGCGCGGTAGGCGCCCGCCAGCTCCAGCAAACGCACCTCCGACGCGCCCAGCGCCGTGCTGATGTACCGTTGCAGCACGCTGCGGACCCCAAGCGCGCGGGCGGTCCGGTTCACTGCCTCCACGCCGACCTCCTGGGCGAGCCACACCGCCACGGTGTTGCGTGATTCGGCCAGCGCCTGGCGGACCGGGATCACTCCCTTGAACTGGTTGTCGTAGTTCGCGATCCACTTCATGCCGCGATCCGGGCCCGAGGGGACCTCGATCGGCTCGTCCGGCACGGCGCTGTCGAGGTCGAGCCCTTCGCGAAACGCGGCCAGGTACACCATCGGCTTCCAGGCCGAGCCCGGCTGCCGCAGCGATCCCGTGACGCGGTTCAGGTCGGAGTACTGCGCGGAGCGGTCCCTGAAGACCTGTCTCCCTCCCGCCTCGGCGAGGATCGCCGCGTCCGCGTTGCGCAGCACCACGACCGATCCCTGGATCAACCCCTTCGACTGGCGGTGACGATCCTCGTAGCGGCCGAGGCCGCTCTCGAGAGCTTCGTTCACGATCTTCTGCACCCGCCCGTCCACCGTGGAGCGAACCGCGATCCGTCCCTGGAACAGGTCCTCGACGCCGAAACGGGTCCCGCCATGCTGCTTCAGCTCCGCGAGAACGCTCCCGATCGCACCGGGGGCGTCGGTCTTGACCGTGCTTGGCGCCACCACCCGGATCGGCTCGGCCTGGCACCGCTTCGCGAGGTCCTCGGAGATCGATCCGTTGCGCGCCATGAGCGCCAGGATCGAATTGCGGCGCCGCAGGGGCCGCGCATCGCCCGCCACCGGGGCGTATTCCTCGGGCGACTTGCCGATCCCCGCCAGCAGCGCCCCTTCTCCCGCGTCGTCCGCCGTGTAGCTCGCCAGCGCCTTGCCGAAGTAGTACTCCGAGGCGGCGGCGAAGCCGTAGCGGCCGTTCCCCAGGTAGATGAAGCTGGCGTAGCGGGCGAAGATCTCGCGTTTGGCTCGGTCCTGCGACCCGTAGCGACGGCGCATCTCCTCCTCTAGCCAGAGCGTCAGGCGAACCTCCTCCATCTTCCGCAGGAGCTTGTTCGTGGCGCGAACCCCGAGGACCGTCGCGAGGACCCTGGGGCTCAGGCCGTCGCTGAGGAGCGCATCGCCGTTCTCGCGAATTGTCAGATCCTGCAGGAAGTAGCCGCGGACGAGCTGCTGCGTCAGCGTCGAGCCACCTTGCCGGAAGCGCGGCCGGAGCCCGTCCCCCGCCCACCAGGCGGCGAGCGAGTGCATGGCCGTCTTCTGGGCCACCCGCGGCAGCGCGCGATACTCCACGCCGGAGTGGGAGAAGAAGTTCTTGTCCTCGGCCGCCAGGATGGCCTCGCGCAGGATCCCGGGAATCTCGTCGTAGGGGACCACGCGGCGGTACTCCCGCGCCAGCTCGATCAGGACCTTGCCGCGGTCGTCGTAGATCTTGCCGGTCGTGGGTGGTTCGAAGCGAATGAAGGGCTCGAGATCGGGGAGACCGGTCCGGTCGAAGTAGACGTGGTGCACCGGCCCCGCCACGAGCAGCAGCAGGAGCGCCAACGGCGGGCCCACCAGGCGCACGGTGCGACTCGACCAGGCGGAACGCAGGAGACCGGCGAGGAAGAGGCCGGCGGCTGGCTGCGGAACGAGGGGAAGGCGCCGCGGACCCGGACTACCTCCCACGCCGGGCAGCGAGCCATGGTCGATCTCTGCCACTGGATTGGGGTTCATGGATGGCACCGCCATTGACCAATGAACGGTACCGTCGAAGTCGCGGCGCTTCCATGGGGTGTAACCCTACCGCGCGGGTCAGGGGCGGATGATCCCGGCGCGGATCGCGAAGCGAACCAACCCGGCCGTCTCGTGGATGTTCAGCTTGCTCATGATGTGGGCGCGGTGCGCCTCGGCGGTCTTGACGCTGATGGTCAGGTGCGTGGCGATCCTCCGGGTGCTGTTCCCCTCGGCGACCAGTTGCAGGACCTCCCGCTCCCGGGCGGTAAGCGGATTCTCCGGCTGGTCGGGTCGCGCGAGGAGTTCGCACAGCGCGTCGCGCGAGAACTCCGACCCAAGGTAGATGCCGCCCCGCACGACTTCCTGGATTGCCTGCACCAGTTCCTCGGCCGCCTTGGTCTTGAGGACATAGCCGGTGACCCCGGCGCGCACCGCCTCCACCAGGTAATGCCTCTCGGCATGCATGGTCATGGCGACCACCTTCGTCCCCGTCTCCCCCTTGAGGATCGCACGGGCGGCGTCGATGCCGTTGAGAAGCGGCATCGCGATGTCCAGGACGGCCACGTCCGGGCGTAGCTGCTCGACGAGGCGCACCGCTTCGCGGCCGTCTCCGGCCTCTCCGACCACCTCGATCGAGGCGCGCTCGAGGAACGCGCGCAGCCCCTGCCGGACCATGAGATGGTCCTCGGCGATGACGACCCGGATTCCCATGCTCAACTCTCCCTCGCGGCGCCCGCCCCGGTCAGGGACGGATGATTCCCTCGCGAATCGCGAAACGGACCAGCCCGGCCGTCTCGTGGATGTTCAGCTTGGTCATGATGTGGGCGCGGTGCGCCTCGGCGGTCTTCACACTGATGCCGAGCTGCGTGGCGACCTCCTTGTTCGTCCTCCCCTCGGCGACCAGCTGCAGGACCTCTCGCTCGCGGGCGGTCAACGGGTTCTCGGGCCGATCGGGCCTGGCGAGGAAATCACGCAGCGCTTCCCGCGAGAACTCGGGGCCGAAGTAGATGGCGCCCCGAGCAACCTCCTGGATGGCCTGCACCAGATCCTCCGCCGCCTTGCTTTTGAGGACGTAGCCGGTGACCCCGGCGCGCACCGCCTCCACCAGGTAGTGCCTCTCGTTGTGCATCGTCAGGGCGACCACCTTCGTCCCCGCGTCGCTCTTCAGGATGGCGCGGGCGGCGTCGATCCCGTTCAGCAACGGCAAGGCGATGTCGAGCACCGCCACCTCCGGCCGCAGCTTCTCCACGAGGCGCACCGCCTCGCGGCCGTCCGGGGCTTCTCCAACCACCTCGATCGAGGCGCGCTCGAGCAGCGCGCGCAGCCCCTGACGCACCATGACATGGTCCTCGGCGATAACCACCCGTATTCTCATCCTCAACCCTCCAGCGCGATGGTCACCATGAGCTCCGTGCCTCGGGACGGCCCGGAGGAGATCTGCAGGGTCCCGCCGAGCACGCTCAGGCGCTCACGGATCCCGGTCAGGCCCAGGCCCTGCCCCACCAGCGCGGAGGAGGAGGCGTCGAAGCCCTTGCCGTCGTCGCGAATGCGACAGCAGATCCCCTCCCGCTCACGGAATACCTCGACCCGAGCGCTACTCGCCTCGGCATGACGGATGACGTTCGTCAATCCCTCCTGGACGATCCGGTAGAGCGCCGTCTCGGTCGCCGCGGGGAGCCGCCCCGCGGCGTTACCTTCCACCGTGACCGCGAGCCCGGTCCGGCGGGAGATCCCCTCCGCCAGGAACTCGAGCGCCGGGATGAGCCCGAGGTCGTCCAGGATCGTCGGACGCAGCTCGTGCGAGATGCGGCGCAGGTGCTCCTCGATCTCGTCGAGGAGTCCGCGCACCCCGGCGATCCGCGCCGCCAGCTCCACGGGAGCATCGCCCGCGATCGCCGCGAGCGCGAGATGGACGGAGACGAGGAGCTGGCCGGCCTCATCGTGCAGGGCGTGGGCCAGTCGCCGCGTCTCATCCTCGAGCCGGTCGTTCAGGTGCCGGAGCGCGGTATTGACCTCGCGGTGCGCGCGGTGGGTCATCTCGAAGGGGGACAGGCTCTCCGCGAGGAACGTCTCCGCCGCCTGCGCGATCCGCTCGCGCCCCGCGACGGATCCGGCCCGTCCCAGAGCCCCTAGCACGACGGCCTGATGGACGAGGGCGACGTCCAGGATCCCGAGCCCGGTCGCGATCGCCTCGCGGGAAACCTCGTACGCGCGCTGTAGGGCGGACTCCCCGACCCCGCGCACGTACCCCTCGAAGGCGCGCGCATACTCGTCAGCCAGGTTCTTGTGATCGGCGTGCAGAAGCACCTCCAAGGTAACGCGCCACGAGCACCAGCGCGTCATCGGTCCCGCGCGCATAACGGTGCAGGAGCCAGCCCGCGATCCGCTCGCATGAATCCTGCGGGGCGATACCATCTTCATCCGCAAAACCCGTCTTCAACCCGTCCGTCGCAAGGATCACGAGATCACGGGGGCGGAGCGGAAGCGTGGTCGCGTGCAGCGGGGGGAGGGTCCGGCCGACGACGCCGCCCCTGCACGCCAGGTGGTGACGCGGGATGCCGCCCGCCAGCCGGATCCACACGCCCGCCACATCTCCCACCCCCACCCAGGTGAGCGTTCCCACCCGAGTGTCCAGGCAGGCCAGACTCACGGTCACGCCGCGGGTGTGATGCAGCCGCTCGTGGCAACGCCCGAGCAGCGGGAGCAGCGGCTCCGTGCAGTTCTCCTGGAGCGTCCGCGCACACGCCTCGGCGGCGGCTGCCCCTTCCTCCCCGTGACCGAGCCCGTCCACCACGCCCAGCAGCATCCCGGTCGGCGTCGGTGCGACCACGTGACGATCCCCCGACACCGACTGGCCCGGAAGCGCCAACCCCGCGGCGCCCCACTCCACCTCCCCGTTCAGCGAGCCCACTTGGTGACCGTGATCGTTGTTCCCTCGCCGAGCACGGAGACCACCTCCATCTCGTCCATCAGCCTGCGGACGCCTGGGAGACCGAGACCGAGGCTGCCGGAGGTGGAGAAGCCGTCCCGCATCGCGTGCGCGACGTTCGCGATGCCCGGTCCCTGATCGCGCGCGATCACCGTGATGCCGGGGCGGTCGCCGTTCACCGACGCGCGGAGCAGGATCTCCCCCGATCCGGCGTAGCGCACGATGTTGCGGGCGAGCTCCGAGATTGCAGTCGTGATTAGCGCCAGTTCCGTCGATGAGAAATTCAGCGGCGTCGCCGCCTCGCGCCCCTTCCGGCGCGCGACCACGATGTCCGACTCGGTGCGGACGGGGACGGTTGTTTCCACCCTCACGCAGCAGCCCCTCGCTAGGAACTTCTCGGGTCACTTTGACCCAGATAGGCAAGACCCTCTTCGAGATCGAGGGCCGTCGTCACCCCCTTGAGCGTCAGACCGAGGCGCGCCATGGTGAAGGCGATCTCCGGCTGGATCCCGACAATCACCGTTCGCGCACCGCGGAGCCGGATCATGCTGGCCAGGTTGCTCAGGGTGAGGCTGGCGAATGAGTCCATCACGTCGAGGGCGGTCACGTCGATGATCACGCCGGTGGAACGGTGCCTTCCGACCCGCTCCACCAGCGCATCGCGCAGATCGACCAGGTCACGGTCGCTCAGGTCCGGCTGCACGACGGCGATGAGATAGGTGCCCTGCTTCAGGATGGGGACTTGCATCCGCCAGGACTCTCCTCAGGTCGCGGCGACGACGTCGTCGGACGGAACCACCTTGTACCCCAGCTCGCGTTCAGCCTCCTCGATCCCACCCTGGAGGTCGCCGACCGTCGTCATCTTCGTCAGGTCCACGCCGATGTTGACGAGGGTCTGGGCGATCTCCGGCGACAGGCCGGTGACGATGACCTTCGCCCCGAGCAGACGCGAGGCCTCGACGGTGAGGACCAGGTGGTTCGCGACATTCGAGTCCATGGCGGCGACACCGGTGAGGTCGATCACGACGACCTTTGCACGGTTCGCCCGGATCCCGCGCAGGAGCTGCTCGGTGAGCTGGCGCGCCCGCTGCGGATCCATGACGCCGATGATCGGCAGGATCAACAGCCGGTCGCGAACCTGGAGCACCGGCGTGGACAGCTCGCGGATCGCGTCCTGCTGCTCGCGGATCGTCCGTTCACGCTCCTGCACGAAACCGACCGCCACCGTGATCACGATCCGGTTCGCCGCCGGCTCGTAGGCATCCAGGATGGCGTTGAGCCTGTCGAAGCTGCCATGGTCGCTGTTGATGAGGGAGCGCGCCAGGACGTCGCGGAGCAGGAGCACGATCCCCACGACCTCGTGAGTCTCGACGCCTCGCGGGATGATCCGTTCCGACAGGCTGCGGGCGTAGGCCTCGAGCGCCTCGAGAGTACCGCTCTCGAGAGCCTCGATGTAGTTGTCGTAGACGGAGGTTGCTTCCGCGGCGATCTCCGCTGCGGTCATCTCGGTCATCAGCTTGCTTGCGGTGATCCGCTTTGCCCACTCGTCCCGAAGCTGGGTCCGGTTCTGGCGCAGGTGTGCTACCAGCTCGCGCAGGGACTCCCCGGAGGGAGCGCCAGATCCCTTGCGCGGCTGCAGCTTGTTGGTCTCGGTCGTCATCGTCATGGACCCCCGAACGCAGATTCGGCCACGCAACTCGAGCGCGCCCGGCGTTAGTGGCGAAAGGATAGCACGGGTTTCGGGCCCGACGCGGCGGCAGCGCGCGGCGCAGCTGTTGCCGAGAGAGCGCTCCCTACATGCGACCGGTGCGTAAGTGACTGCCACGCGTGCGGTTCGCCCCGACTCCTGACGGCAACGAAGGTCTGCCCCCCTCCCGTACGTAAGGGATCTCCCTACTGCAGTCCGCGTGATCCTCCGGATAGATGGGCCCCCGCGCCCGGCCGTAAAGTGGACGTGAGAAAACGAGGACAACCCTCAACGGAGAGCGCCCCGCATGCGCCGCAGCAAGCGTTCCGCCGGACTCGGTCTGCTGGTAGCCTTCCTAGCGGCGGGGGCGGCGCCTGCCCCGGACCCGCGCGGATCCGCCGACGAGTTCCGGATCGGGCCCGAGGATGTCCTGGAGATCGCGGTCTGGGACAACACCGATCTGAGCCGCACGGTCCCCGTGAGGCCGGACGGCAGGATCTCGCTGCCGCTCGTCAACGACATCCAGGCGGCCGGGCTGACCCCGATGGAACTCCGCGCGACGGTGATCGCGCGTCTCGGCCCCTTCCTTCCGAACCCGGAGGTCTCGGTGATTGTCCGGGAGGTGCATAGCGCGAAGGTGTCGGTGATTGGCGAGGTGAAGGACCCGGGGCGCTACGAGCTGCGGGGCAAGACCACCGTGCTCGACGCGTTGGCGCTCGCCGGCGGGCTCGGCGACTTCGCCGACCACGACGCGATCTTCGTGCTTCGTCGCCAGGGGTCGGCGACGGTCCGGCTGCCGTTCGATTTCAAGAGGATGGCCTCCTCCCGGGACAAGCATGCACCGTTCCTGCTCTACCCAGGGGACATCGTGGTGGTCCCGTGACGACGGAGGCCGCATGACCGGAGGACGGACGTCGCGTGGAGTGGGTGGGTTCATCGAGATGTGGCACCGCCGGAAGGGGCTCGCGGTCCTGGCGTTCGTGACACCCGTGGCGGTGGCCTTCGCGCTCGCGGCGTCGCTGCCGAACGTCTATCGCGCCACGGCAACCGTCCTGGTCGAGCCGGCCCAGGTGCAGGAGCTGTCGGCCGGGCGTGCCCCCTCCGAGGGGCTCGAAGCCCGACTGCAGACGATCCGCGAACGGGTGCTCAGCCGCGCCCGCCTGCAGGAGGTCATCGAGCGCTTCGATCTCTACCGCCCGCTGCGCGGCCGCGTGCCCGACGAGGCGGTTATCGAGCGCATGCGGGGGAACATCGGCATGGAGGTCCGCGAAGCGGATCCGCGGCGCGGTGGAGGCGGCACCATCGCCTTCGCGGTCAGCTTTCGCGGCGCGGAAGCAAGCACGGTCACTGACGTCGCAAACGCGCTCGCCTCGATGTTCGTGGAGGAGAATCTGCGCATCCTGGAAGGCCAGACCAGCGCGACCGCCGAGTTCCTCCGCCTCCAGCTCGAGGAGGCGCGCCAGCGGCGCGACGAACAGCAGCGCCGGGTCGCGGAGTTCACGGCGCGCGAGGACGGTCAGCTGCCCGAGCAGGTCGGCGCGATTCTCGCGGCACTCGAGCGGCTCAACGGTCAGCTCCGTCTGAACGGCGAGAGCCAGATCCGGGCGCTGGACCGCCGCGAGGCGCTGGTCGAGCAGCTCGCGACGCTCGACACGCAGGACGGGCTCGCGCCGGACGCGACCGCCGCGAGGCTGGCGCTCCTCAACCGGAAGCTGCGCGACCTGCAGGAGCGCTATCGCGACCTGCATCCGGACGTCATCCGGGTGAAGGAGGAGATCTCCGCACTGGAGGCCGCGCCGCGCCAGGCCGGCGGCCGGCGGGCGACGCCACCCGTGCCCGCCGATCCCGCGGTGACCCGCCTGCGCGGACAGATCGGCCGGGTGGACGCCGACCTGGCCGCGCTCAAGTCCGAGGAGAGCGGCCTGCGCCGGTCGATCGACGTCTACCAGCGACGGGCGGAGAACGCCGGGCGGCCGGAGAACGAGCTTCGCACCCTGGCGCGGGATCAGACGACGGCCCAGGAGATATTCGACCCGCTCAGCCGGCGCTACGAGGACGCGCGCATGGCGGCCAGCCGGGAGCAGCTGAAGCAGGGGGAGACGTTTCGCGTGCTGGATCCCGCCCTCCCTCCGACCGGTCCGGTGGGACCGAACCGGCTCCGGCTGCTGTTGATCGGGATGGTGCTCGGCGTGGGCCTGGCGGTCGGCAGCGCGGTCCTGGCGGAGCAGAGCGACACATCGTTCCACCACAGCGACGAGTTGCAGGCCCTGGGCCGGGCGAGGGTCGTCCTGCGCATTCCGCGGATCGTGACCCGGTCGGACAGGCGACGCCGGCGTGCGCGGCTCGCGCTCTGGGCGTCGGCCGCCGCGATCGGGCTCCTGCTAGTGGCGACGGTCTCCTACAACCTGGGCCATGGAAACGAGGATCTTGTCTGGCGCCTGGCGCGAGGTGGAAGATGAGCAGCCTCCCCGACCTGACGCAGTCCCGGAAGCTGGCCGGAGTCCTGCCCGAGGACCTCTCATGGCGCGGCGCCCGCCCCCGCCCCGCACGGCAGGGGTCCGCGGGCGCGCTCGCGCCGGATCGGGCCGCGGCGGCGCGCGGCATCGACGAGCACCTGGTGAGCCTGCTGACTCCGCGAGGTTTCGAGGCGGAGCAGTTCCGCGCCCTGCGGCTCCTGGTGGAGCAACGGTTCCAGCTCGGTGGCCCTGTCGTGCTGGCGGTCACCAGCGCGGTCCCCGGCGAGGGGAAGACCACCATCGCCCTGAACCTGGCGGGGGCATTGGCGCAGTCGAGCGACGCGCGCGTGCTCATCGTCGATGCCGACCTGCGCATGCCGGCGGTCGCTCGCTACCTCGGCCTCGGCGGCACCGAGGGACCGGGTCTCGCCGGCGGCGTCCAGAACGCCGCTTACTCGCTGGACTCGATGATCCGGAATCGCCCGCCACTTACGCTGTCGATCCTCCCCGCCGGCAAGCGGCCCGAGGCACCCTACGAGGTACTCCGATCGCCGCGCCTCGGAGAGATCCTCGAAACCAGCCGGCGCTTCCACGACTACGTGATCGTCGACGCGCCGCCGCTGCTCGGCCTCGCCGACTGCCACCTGCTGGCGCGCTGGGTCGACGGTTTCGTGGTGGTCGTGGCCGCCGATCGGACCCCGCGCGCGCTCGTCGAAGAGGCGCTCGACTCCCTCGATCCGGAGAAAGTCGTCGCGCTCGTGCTGAACGGCGACCTCGATCGACTGTCCTCACGCTACAAGGGGTACTACGCCCCACCGGTGCCGCGATGACTTCGAGACTGATGACCCAGGCACTCCTCGTGGGTGCCGCTGCGGTGGGACTACCCGCGCTGGTGAGCCAGGCCGTGCGCCGATCGCGACGCAAGGAACGAGTTCTGATCCTCGGCGGCGGCCGCCTGGCACGGGCGCTGGCGGAGGCGGTGGACGCGCGGCCTCACCTGGCGTGCGAGCTCCTGGGGGTGCTGGGAGACCCCGCCGAACTTGCCGAGCCGCTCCCCGGCTGCCCTTATCTCGGGCCTCTCTCCACCTTCACGGAGGTGGTGCGGCGGACTCGGCCCGACCACGTGGTGGTCACCCTGGCGGAACGCCGTTCCCAGCTTCCCGTCCCCGACCTGTTCGGGAGCCGGCTCGGCGGCATCGTGGTGGAGGAAGGGGTACAGGCCTACGAACGCATCGCCGGGAAGGTCTCGCTGGAGCACCTGGGCGCCGCACCCTGGATTTTCGGCGGCGACCTGCGGGGCCCGGCCCTCGACCGGGCGCTCTCGCGTGGGCTCAGCATGCTGGCGGCCGCGCTCGGCCTGGTGGTCGCCGCACCCTTCCTCGCCCTGCTGATCCTGGCGATCAAGCTCGACTCGCCAGGGCCGGTGGAGTTCGTGCAGCGGCGCGTGGGGCGCTCCGGCAGGGTGTTCGACCTCCTCAAGCTCCGCACCATGCACGCCGCCCACGGCCCGGTCTCCGAATGGGCCGGCGGCAACCACGAGCGGATCACCCGCGTCGGGCGATGGCTGCGCAAGTTCCGTCTGGATGAGCTGCCGCAGTTCATCAACGTGCTGCGCGGCGACATGGACGTCGTCGGGCCGCGGCCGCATCCGGAGACGAACCGGAACCTCCTCGACATCGTCCTGCGCAACACCCCGGACTGGGGCGGGGCGGTACCGTACTACTCGCTGCGCTGTCTGGTGCGCCCAGGGATCACCGGCTGGGCGCAGGTCCGTTACGGATACGCCGACAACCTCGAGGAGGAGATCGAGAAGGTCCGCTACGACCTCTACTACGTCAAGCACCGCTCGTTCTGGCTCGACCTCCGCATCCTGCTCGAAACGGTGGTGACCGTCGTCCGGGGCCGCGACTCAGGGCGCACCATCGTCCGGCCGATCCCCGCCGCTCTCAGGTCTGTGGTCGCGGACCACCCCCGGGCAGCGTGACGTCGGGAGTGGCGGTCCGCCACGACCCGATGAAGCCCGGCAGCACTCTCCTCGATGTCGTCGTGAGGGACCCAACATGAAGATAGTCAGCGTCGCCGGCGCCCGCCCCAACTTCGTCAAGATCGCCCCGCTCCTCCGGGAGATGCGCCGTCACCGGGAGATCGAATCGGTCCTCGTCCATTCCGGGCAGCATTACGGCCTGGAGATGTCGGAACAGTTCTTCGCCGACCTGGAGATCCCGGCCCCTGACCTCAACCTCGGCGTCGGGTCGGGCTCGCACGCGACGCAGACGGCGGAGGTGATGCGGCGGCTCGAGCCGATTCTCCTGGAGGCGCATCCCGACTGGCTCGTGGTCGTGGGTGACGTGAACTCCACCCTGGCGGCGGCGCTCACCGGGGCCAAGCTCGGCATCCCGGTGGCGCACGTCGAGGCGGGCCTGCGGAGCTTCGACCGCACGATGCCGGAGGAGATCAACCGGCGAGTGACGGACGCCGTGTCGGACCTGCTGTTCGTCACCGAGGAGAGCGGGCGGCGCAACCTGCTCCGGGAAGGGGTAGCGCCCAACGCGATTCGTCTGGTGGGCAACGTGATGATCGACGCCCTCCAGATCTTCCGCCCGCGCTGGGAACGCTCCGCCGTCCGCGAGCGGCTGGGGCTGAGGGAGGGGTCTCCGTACTCCGTGCTCACACTCCATCGCCCCTCGAACGTGGACGATCCCCAGACCTTTGACGGTCTGATCGGGGCGTTGCTGGAGGTCTCCCGGGAGTGCCCGATCGTCTTCCCGGTCCATCCGCGCGCCGCGCCGCGACTGCGCCTGCGGCGCGGCATCCAGTGGCGCGTTCCCGGGGAGCCGCAGTCGCACGCCAAGGCGGGGATCCTCGCCTGTCCCCCGCTCGGCTACCTCGACTTCGTCGCCCTGCTGAGCCAGGCGAGTCTGGCGCTGACGGACTCGGGAGGAGTCCAGGAAGAGACTACGGCGCTCGGCGTCCCCTGCCTCACTTTGCGTCACAACACCGAGCGCCCGATCACGGTCACTCACGGGACGAACCGCGTCGTAGGCACCTCCCCGGCCCAGATCGCACGTGAGGCATTCGAGATCCTGGCCCACAGGCCGGAGCATCGCGGGTTGCCGCCGCTCTGGGACGGCAAGGCGGCGCGACGGATCGTGGACGTGTTGCTGGCCACTGGCACGGCAGCGGGTGCCGTCGCAACCCGTGGGATCGCGGCGAGCACAGGAGCAGCGTGATCGCCCTCACCGATGGCCGCCGGCGCCGCAGTCGTTCCGTGCGGTCGTCGGCGCCGACGGTCATCATCCTGCACCCCGACCCCCATCGCCTCGCGCGCCTCCCCACCGCTCCGCGCTTCCTGCGGAACGCACGGCTCGTGGTGGCCCGCGATTACTCCGACGCGATCAGCGCCGCGCTCCAGGGAAAAGGCCAGGTCCTCCTGGCGGACGTGAGCAACCTCACCTGGGGCGCGCTGACCGCCCTCTACCTGCTGAGGCGGGAGCGGCCCGAGATCGAGGTCTATCTCAGCGAAGAGCGCGCCGGTCGCGCGGCTCCCCACGTCTGGTGGCTCCCATGAGTCAGATCGCCACCCTGCCCCGAGTGCTCGCGGTCGCACCACGGGCGGCGGAGGCGGCTTCTTCCCCGCTGGCGTTCCGGGCCCTGCTCGCGTTCACCGCCGTCCTGGTCCTCGCGCCGCAGAACGTCTTCCCGGTGCTGGAGCCACTTCACCTGGCGCAGCTTACGGCCGGGGTGGCAATCCTCGCGCACGTCGTCGCGGCACTGGCACACCGGCGGCCGATCCTGCTCCTCACGCGGGAGACCTGGGTCGCAGCCGCCCTGGCCGGCTGGGCCGTGTTGTCGCTCCCGGCGTCGTACTGGCCGTCCGGCAGCGCGGCCTTCCTGCTCGACGTCTTCTTCAAGAGCCTCGTCGTCTTCTGGCTGCTGGCGGCGAACGTCAACACGCCGCGCCGGCTGGCACAGGCGGGGTGGCTCCTCTGTCTGCTCGGCGTGCCGATCGCGATCAGCGGTGTTCGTCACTTCGGCGCCGGCATGTTCCTGGGCGGCGAGGGGGCCGCGGGGGTGAAGCGGATCCTCGGGTACGACGCGCCGCTCACCGGCAACCCGAACGATCTCGCACTGATGCTGAACCTGATCCTGCCGATAGGGGTGGCGCTGTTCCTGGCCGAGCGCCGGCGGCTGGTTCGGCTGGGGCTGGCCGCGGTGATCGCGCTGCAGGTGACCGGGGTGATAGTCACGTTCTCCCGCGGCGGCTTCCTCACGCTCGCGACCATCGGTGCGATCTACCTTGGAAGGGCCCTGCGTGGGCCGGCCCGGGTCTGGGCGACCGCCTTCGTCGTGTTCCTCCTCCTGGCTTCCTCCCAGATCCTGCCCGAGGGATACGTCGGGCAGATGAGCACCATCGTGGACATCGGCTCCGACCCCACCGGCTCCGCCTCGGAGCGGCTGGCGGACATGCTGGACGCGACGTCCTTCGTCGTCCAGAACCCGATCCTCGGCGTGGGCGCCGGCATGAACGTGCTGGCGCTCAACGAGGAGCGCGGGGCGCTCTGGAGGATGGTGCACAGCGCCTATCTGCAGTACGCCGTCGAGCTGGGCATCCCGGGGTTGCTGCTGTTCGTCCTGCTGTTGATCCGTTGCATCCGCTCGGCGGCGCGGTCGCGCCGCCAGGCCACGCAGGACGGGGCGCCGCCCGCGGTCCGCCGCCTGGCGGAGGGGATCGAGATCAGCCTGCTGGCGTTTGCGATCGCCGCGCTCTTCCATCCGATCGGCTACCACTTCTACTTCTACTACTTCGCCGGGCTGGCGGTGGCCCTGCCGTCGGTCTGCACGGCCGCCGTCCCGCTCCCGCGGCTCGCAGGAGGAGGACGATGATGGCCAGCGTGGCCCGCGACGACCTCGCCCGCCGGGACGATCCGACGAGCCCGCCCGATCTGGTGAGGCTGTTGACCTTCGTGACCAGCTTCTTCGTGGGAGGGACGGAGAGGCAGGTGGCGAACCTGTCGCGGGCGATCGACCTGACGCGGTTCGATCTGCGCTTCGCGTGCCTGGTGCGGCGCGGCGAGTTCCTCGCTCGCACCGTCCGCCCCGACTCGGCCGTGGACGAGTACCGGGTGCGAAACCTCTACGGCATTCGGTCGATCGAGGAACGCTGGCGCCTGTTCCGGAGCCTCCAGGCCAAGGACGTCCACATCATCCACACGTACAACTTCTACGCCAACGCGTTCGCGATCCCCGCCGCCCGCCTCGCCGGGACGCCCGTCGTCATCGCCTCGATCCGCGATCAGGGAGATCACATCACGCGGAACCAGAATCGGGTCCAGAAGGTGGTGTGCGAGATGGCCCACTGCGTGGTGACGAACGCGGAGGCGGTCCGCCGCCAGCTCGTGGCGGAGGGGTATTCGCCGTGGAAGCTCCAGGTCATCCACAACGGCGTCGCCATCCCAGACAACCCGCAACCGGAGACGCGCGGGCGGGTGCGCCAGGAGCTGGGCCTGCCGCCCGGCGCGCCGCTCGTGGCGGCCATCTGCAGGCTGGCGCCGTGCAAGGGGGTGCAGTTCTTCCTCGCGGCGGCGGCGAATCTCGCCTCCCGCTGGCCCGACGTGCGCTTCCTGATCGTCGGCGACGGCCCCTCCCGTGGGGAGCTGGAGCGGACCGCCGCGCGGCTCGGGCTCACGGGGCGACTTCTATTCACCGGCAGCCGTTCCGACATCCCCGAGGTCCTTGCGGAGCTCCGGGTCTGCGTCCTCCCGTCCCTATTCGAGGGACTGCCGAACATCCTGCTCGAGTCGATGGCGATGCGAATCCCGGTGGTGGCAACGCGCGTCGGCGGCACGCCCGAGGCGGTGGAGGACGGCGTGACGGGAATCCTGGTGCCACCGCGGGACCCCGGCAGCCTGGCCCGCGCCGTCGAGCACCTGTTGGAGGACCCGGAAGCGGGCCGGCGCATGGGCGAGGCGGGTCGCGAGCGGGTGATCGCACGTTTCTCCATCGAGCGCATGGTGCGGGCCACCGAGAGCCTCTACATCCAGCTCCTGCAGCAGCGCCGTGGGCGCGTCTCGGCACCCCTCCTCCGCGCGGCCGGACCGCGGGCGGTGTCCGGCGCGTCGCGGCCGATGGAGCTCGACCGATGAGCGAAGCAATGGCGCAACTCCGGCCGGCCTCTCGAATCGGGAGGAGTGCAGCGCCGGCGCTGCGCATCGAGGTTGCCACGACCTCCGCGGAGCTCGAGAGGCTCCGCGTCCCCTGGGAGACCCTGCTGCGGCAGAGCCCGTCGGACACGATCTTCCTCACCTGGGAATGGGTCTCCTCCTGGTGGGAGCACCTGCACACCGACCATCAGCTGCACGTCATCTCGGTGTGGGACGGGGAGGAGCCGGTGGCCATCGCGCCGCTGATCCGCCGCCGTCGGATACTCGGGCGCCTCTTCCCCTTCCGCTCGCTCGGTTTCATCGGCGCCGGCGGGGTCGGCTCCGAGTATCTCGACGTCATCGTGACGCGCACGCGCGAGGAGGAGGCGGTGGCGGCGCTGGTGGGCCGCCTGGGGGAAGAGGGACTCGTGCTCGAGCTGAACTACGTCCGGCCGACGGCGTCGATCCCCCGGCTCGTTTCGGCGCTGCGCGGGCGCGGCTGGCGCTTCGTCGCGGAGCAGACGGCGGTCGCTCCCTTCATCGATCTATCGGGGCACACCTGGGAGTCGTACCTGGGGAGCCTCGGTTCCGAGCACCGTTACCAGTTCCGCCGCAAGCTGCGGAACCTCGAGCGCCGCTTCCAGGTCGAGCTCGTCCGCGTGCACGACGACCATGATCGTGGCGCGGCGCTCAAGGTTCTCGTGGACCTGCACCAGCTGCGGTGGGCCGGACGCGGGGGCTCGAACGCGCTTCACGCACCGCCGCTGCTGGCGTTCCACGAGGAGTTCAGCCGCCACGCCCTCGCGCGCGGCTGGCTCCGCCTCTACCTGCTGCGGCTCGACGGCCTGCCGGCGGCGGCACTCTACGGTTTCCGCTATCGCGACGCGTTCCTGTTCTACCAGTCAGGGTTCGATCCGACCTACTCCACCCACAGCGTCGGGATGGTCCTCATGGGGTTGGCGATCCGCGAGGCGCTGCAGGAGGGGGCCCGCGAGTTCGATCTCCTGCGCGGCGAGGAGGCCTACAAGGCCCACTGGGCGCGGGGATCCCGCCGCATGCTGCGCTGGGAGATCTACCCGCCGGGGTGGCGCGGGTCCCTCTGCAGGGAGCTGCGCCGCCTGCGACGGTCGGGCCGGCAGGCGCCGATCGGCGCGCAGGCGCCCGGCGAGGCGCGCGACTGGCGGCGCGGATTGGAGGCCGGCGGTGTTCCGGGCGCTACTTAAAGCAACGCTCGCCCGCGGGCTCAGTGCCACCGGGGTGGACCGCGCCTACTCCAGGCTCTCCGGGGCGGCCGGCCGGCCCCTGGTGATCGGGTACCACCGGGTGGTGGAGGATTTCGCCGCCGCCGCGCGGGAATCGATCCCGGCGATGCTGACCAGCATCCGGATGCTGGAGGCGCACCTCGACTGGATCGGCCGGCGCTACCGCTTCGTGTCGCTCGACGAGCTCGGCGCCATCCTCGACAGCGGGATCAAGCCGAGGAAACCGGTCGCCGCCATCACTTTCGACGACGGCTACCGCGACGTCTATTACCACGCGCTGCCGCTGCTGCGACGGAAGGGAATCCCCGCGGGCGTCTTCCTGGTGACGGAGCTCACGGGCACCACCCGCATCCCGCTCCACGACCACCTCTATCTCCTGCTGCAGCGCGCCGGACGTCTCCCCTCGTTCGGACCGGCGGAGGTGGGGCGGATGCTGCGCCGCCTCGACATCCCCGCTCGTGACCTGGCGCGGAGCTGGACGCGAGCCAAGGACCCTTTCGTCAGACTCGGTGCGCTTTACGACGCACTGCCGCAGGACGATCTGCTGCGGCTGGTTGCGGCTCTCCAGGAGCGCGTCGAGGTCGACGAGTCGGAGCTGGAGCCGTTCCGGCTCCTGACCTGGGAGATGGCGCGCGCCCTGCTGGAGGCCGGGATCGCCGTGGGCTCCCACACGCGCACCCACTCGCTGCTGACTCACGAGCACCCCGCCCACGTGCTCGATGAGCTCGACGGTTCCCGCCGTGAGCTCCGCGAGCACCTCGGGATCGAGGCGCGCCATCTGGCATATCCCGCCGGCTGCTTCACGAGTTCCGTGGTGTCGGCCGCGGCCTCCGCGGGGTACCGCTATGGATACGTGACCTGCCAACACCACGATCCGGTCCTCCCGCTCCTCACGATCCCGCGACGGCTGCTGTGGGAGCACGCCTGCGTCGATGCCCGCGGCCGCTTCTCGCCCAGCATCATGAGCTGCCAGGTGTCGTCCCTGCTCGATCTCACCCGGCGCTGCGGCATGGAGCACGCCGATCTCGCCGTGCCGTCGACGGCCCGCGCGCCTGAGGCCCAAACGCTATGAGGCCGCCGCTCACGGGCGCCGCCCAACCCGCCCTCTGGCTGGTCTCCGGCCGGGCGGTCGGGTTCGCCCTCACCTTCGCGATCCCGGTGGTCCTCGCCCGCAGCCTGACGCCGGTCGCGTTCGGCACCTACAAGCAGCTCTTCCTGATCTACGCGACGCTCTACACGCTCGGTCAGCTCGGCATGGCGGAGAGCCTCTATTACTTCCTGCCGGCGGAGAAACGCGGGGCGGGACCGCTGCTGGCGAACGCGGCGCTGGTCCTCGCGGCATCGGGAGCGTGCCTGCTTGCGGTGCTGCTCGGGACCGGCGACCTCATCGCGCGTCTCCTCTCCAACCCGGCGCTGGTCGAGCATCTGGCGCCGCTCGGCCTTTTCCTCTTCCTCATGCTCCTCTCCTCGCCCCTGGAGATCGCGCTGATCTGCCGCAATCGCTACCGCTCCGCCGCCGCCGCCTACGCACTCTCGGACGCCTGCCGGGCCGGGCTGCTGATCCTCCCCGTGCTCTGGTTCCCGCGGGTCGGGGCCGTCATGGTGGGAGCGATCCTGTTCGCCGGCGGGCGAGCGGCGGCCACCGTCGTGCTGTTGGTGCGGACGCTCCGGGAGAGGTTGCGACCCGACGCTCCCCTGCTGCGGCGGCAGCTCGGCTACGCCCTGCCCTTCGAGCTGTACGTGCTGGTGGCAATCGCGCAGGGCTCGTACCATCAGTACGCCATCGCCCATCAATTCGACGCGGCCGCCTTCGCCATCTACTCGGTCGGCTGCCTCGCGCTGCCGCTCGTGGACCTGGTGGGGACGTCGGCCGGGAACGTGTTGATGGTCCAGATGGGAGAGGCGATCCGCGACGGTCGTCCCGGGGAGGCAGCCGGGCTCTGGCGCGAGACGGTCAGGAAGCTCGCGCTTCTCCTCCTTCCGCTAGCCGGTCTCCTGGTGGTCAACGCCCGCGACATCATCGAGCTGCTATTCACCTCCGCCTATGCGTCGAGCGTCCCGATCTTCATGCTCTGCGCGCTGGTGCTCTTTCCGCTCGCCGTGCCGATCGACAGCGGGCTGAGGGTGTTCGCGGAGACGCGCACCCTGTTCGTCCTCCACCTCGTGACGCTCCTGACCGTTGCGGCATCGCTGCCGTGGCTGCTGTCGTGGCTGGGAATCGCGGGGGGCATCGTGTCGGTCGCCCTGTCGGCCGCGGTCGCGAAGGGGATTGGCCTGGCCCGGCTCGGCCGCCTCATGCGAGTGCCGGCCACCCGTGTCCTGCCCTGGCAGGCAATCGGGGCCGTGACCGCGGTGGCGGCCGCGGCCTGCGTGCCGGCGCTCGTCACCGGACGCGCGCTGCCCTTTCCTCCGTTCATTCGCGCCGCGGCCGTCTCCCTGGTCTACGCGGCTGCGTTCGGCGCCGGCTGCGCCGTGCTGCGGATCTTCCGGGCGGACGAGATAGCGGCGGCGCGCGCCTGGATCCGGCACCTGGTCGCCGCGGTCCACCTCACACGCGCGACCTCGGAGGGCGGCTAGATGACGACCTTGCGTTCCGCTGAATCGCTCTGGAAGCCCGGCGCCGGCTACTACACCGAGGAAGCGCGTGACCTGCTGCGGCAGCCGATCCTGCCGGATCTGACTCGCCTTCGCGATCGGAGGATCCGTGACCTGTTCCGGACCCACGGCGGCGTCGAGAGCGGGCGCAGCGTTCTGGAGATCGGCTGCGGACGGTCCCCCTGGCTGCCGTTCCTGGCTCGCGAGGCGGGGTGTCAGGCGACGGGGCTGGATATCGAGCCGGAGGCGGCGGAGCTCGCCCGCGCAAACCTCTCCGGGGCGGGAGCCACGGGCCGGGTGATCTGCGCGGACGCCTTCGACGCGGCGGAAAACGCCGAACTGCAGGGACGGTTCGATCTCGTCTACTCCTTCGGCGTCATGGAGCATTTCGCGGATCCGGCTCCGCGCCTCGCGGTCCTGCGGGGGTACCTCCGTCCCGGCGGGAGGATCCTGACCTTCGTCCCCAACCTGCGCGGCGTGAACTGGGTGATGCAGCGCCTCGCCGCCCTGCGGATCCTGGAGATGCATGTCGTGTACGGGCCGGCCTCGCTCGCCCGTGTCCATGCGGAGGCCGGGTTCACCGGGGTCGAAGCAGGGTGCGTCGGCTTCTACGACGGCTGGCTGAGCTCCGCCGCGGGGGCTCCGCGCGACCTCCGCCGCGGCCTGCACCGCTGGCTCTGCCGGACGAGCGGGCGCGCCGCCCAGGCGTGGGCTCGGGCCGGGCGCGGGTCGCTGGCGCCGGAGCTCGACTGGCTCGCGCCGCACGTCTTCTGCGCTGCCCGGCAAGGGTGAGGGAGTCCAAGGCCAATGTGCGGAATCGCTGGAATGCTGAGCCTCGAGGGGCTGCCGGTTCGTATCGAGGAGCTCGTCTCGATGTGCCAGGTCCTCGTCCACCGCGGCCCGGACGACGAGGGGTTCTACCTCGGGACCGGCGTCGGGCTGGGGATGAGGCGACTGAGCATCATCGATCGGAAGACCGGCGGGCAGCCCGTGCGCAACGAAGAGGGCACGGTCTGGGCGGTGTTCAACGGGGAGATCTACAACTTCCGCGAGGTCCGGCGCGAGCTGGAGTCGCGCGGGGCCCGCTTCGCCACCACGTCCGACACCGAGGTCATCCTGCGGGCCTACGAGGCCGACGGCCCGGCC
>Ga0210379_10000017_pt1 | contig 41053 bp, 29 predicted proteins | sample PLMedo_2_FD_155468 | JGI IMG/M metagenome (GOLD analysis project Ga0210379, IMG submission 155468) | Groundwater sediment microbial communities from an aquifer in East River, Colorado, USA - PLM4_32_coex redo | ecosystem: Environmental > Terrestrial > Soil > Riparian zone | place: USA: East... | reverse complement strand
GGCGGCCGCATGGGCGGAGGACTTCAAGTATGTCGGCGTCCCGACGCTGGTGCTGCTCGCGGTGCTCACCGGGCTGACCTATGTCATCGATCTCATCACGAGTGCCCTGGGCGCGAAGCGGGTCGGCGCGAGCAAGTACGCGATCTGGGGCGCGGTGCTCGGTGGGCTGGTGGGCGCGTTCTTCGGCATCGCGGGCGTCCTGCTGGGGCCGTTCGTCGGAGCGGTGGCCGGCGAGCTGGGGGCGGGGTGCTCGGTGAAGCAGGCCGGACGTGCTGGCGTGGCGTCGTGGATCGGTTTCGTGGTCGGCACTCTCGGCAAACTCGCGCTCCTGTTCACGATGATCGGCATCTTCGTGCTGGCGCGCTTCCTGTGATCGCATGCGGCGCCCGTTTGGATACCTCTTGCTCGTCTTCGTCCCGCTCGCGGTCGCGCTGGGCATTGCCGAGGGGTACCTGCGTCATCGCGCCGCGATCGCGCGCGACGCGATTCGCGCCACCTTCGACGCGCGCGAGCTGTGCACGGAGCCTTCCCTGGACCGGCGCCTCATCTATACCTACAAGGCCGGCGAGTGCGGGGCGAACTCACGCGGCTTCCGGGATCGGGAGCATACGTCGGAGAAACCCGACAGCACCTATCGTATCGTGCTGATCGGAGATTCCGTTGCCGAAGGGCGCGACGTCGACCCCGACTCCGCATTCGGTCGCGTGCTGGAGCGTTCGCTCAACGCCCAGCCCGGCGGCTATCACTACGAGGTGATTCTGCTCGCACGCATCGGCTACTCCACCTCGCAGGAGCTCGTGCTGCTCGAAACCGAGGCGTTCCGCTACCAACCCGATCTCATTCTCTGGAGCTATTGCCTCAACGATCCCGCGCACCCCGTGTACCACAATGCCAACGGGGCGCTCGGGCAGTACTACTACCGGCCGCGCTCGTACGTGCTCGACTTGTTCCGCTTCGGTTGGTTTCGCGCGAAACAGTCCCTCGCGGGGCGAAACTGCCCGAAGGAGTTTCACGCCTTTCTGCACTGCGCGTTCTGGAAGGACGTGCAGGCGAATCTCCATCGCATCGCGGTAGACGCGGGGGCGCAGCACGTGCCGGTCATGCTGGTCGTGCTCCCGCTCTTCGAGGACAAACCGTCGTTCGACGACTACGCGCTCGCGAATGTGCACAGCCGTCTCGCCGACGCCGCGCGCCACGAGGGGATGGAAACCATCGACGTGCTGGACGCGTTTTGTCGCTACGCCCCGGCGGAGTTGAAGCTTCACAACGACGCGTACTTCGATCCGTGGCACTTGAACACGAAAGGCCACCGCATTACCGCGAACTTCATTCGCGATCGACTGACGGTGACCGGGCCGGGACCGTAGCGGGTTGCTGCCATGGAATCCCTTGACACTTCTGCGGCGCCGCGCGGATAATCGCTGCCATCGTTCCGGAGGAGACGCGAACGTCACCGGGATGTGGTGTGAAAGGGAGGTGACGATTCCCGGCGCGAGGGTTCGCGCGGGGAGTGCACATGGAGAAGAATCTTACCGGGTGTCTGAAGTGCAATAAGGGGACGCTGCTTCCCCTGTCGGACTATGGCCGCGATGGCGCGCCCATCACGTACAAGGCATGGGTGTGCAACAATCCGGACTGCGGGTTCAACATTCGCATCGATAACGGCGAAATCAGTCTGGGACGCGACATCAGCACGTCCATCAAGTAGACTTCCGGCTTCATTCTGCCGGGATCTGGTCGGGAGGCTCCGTTTCGGAGCCTCCCTCTCTTATTTTGGCCACCAGAAACACGAACAGCACCAGCGCCACGACGACCACCCACACGTCCTTCAGATAGACGGGCAGATCTCCATTCCCCACGTCGGGAAAGATCGTGAGCTCCGCCAGCGCGACACCGTTGAAGATCGAGTGCGCCACGATGGTGTACGTCAGATTGCCCGTGGCGTTGAAGAGAAAGCCCAGAAACAGGCCGAACGCGGTGATGCTGATCAAGAGGTGCGCGTTGAGGTGCACGGCGCCGAAGATCGCACCCGCGAACGTCACCCCGATCAACGGACCCATGTTGCGGGTGAAAACCTGCTGGATCAGCCCGCGGAACACCGCCTCCTCCGCCACCGGGACCAGCACGCACAGCCCCATGAACGTGATCGCGAAGTCCAGCACGTTGGTGGGCTTGAGCTCGCGGATCGTGTCGGCGTAGTCCTCGGGCACGGGGGTGATGCGCTGGTTGATGACGTAGATCTGGTCGATCAGGACCACGGCGGCGAGGGTCAGCACCACCACCAGCACCATGCGGTGCACCTGCGGCCGGGCGATGCGCACCTGCTGGCGCACCCCTGCGGGGAATTTGCGCATCAAGAGATAGATCGGCAGGAGGATGCCGAGCACCGACGAGACGCCGATACCCAGGCGGTACTGCCCGAGCAGGAAGAAGAGCTGCTGAATGTACATGCTCGAGAGCACGCAGCTCGCGCAGAAGAACAAGAGGAAGTAGTTGTTCACCGCCGTGAACACGTCGGGAGCGGTGCCGGTGTTGCGCTGCTCTCGTTCATCCATTATGATGACCCTCTCTTCACAACCTGTTTCCATGGGAGCCGCGCGCGGAACCGACGGCCGGCAGCGAGTATAGCATGATCAAAGCCGTTATCTTCGACCTCGACAACACCCTCACCGACTTCATGCGCATGAAGGAGAACGCGGTGGACGCGGCCGTCGACGCGATGATCGACGCCGGCCTCCGCTTCCGTCCAGACGAGATCAAACTCAAGATATACGAAGTCTACGAGCGCGAGGGCATCGAGTTCCAGAAGGTGTTCGACCACGCACTGGTGGAGATGCTCGGCCAGATGGACTTCAAGATCCACGCGGCGGGGATCGTCGGCTACCGGCGCGCCAAGGAAGCCTCCCTCGTGCTCTACCCGCACGTGAAAGTGACGCTCATCGAGCTCATGAAGCGCGGGATCCGTCTCGGCGTTGTCTCCGACGCGCCGCGGCAGGAGGCGTGGCTGCGACTCTGCTATCTCCAGCTCCACCACATGTTCGATTTCGTCACCACCTTCGACGACACCCAGGAGCGAAAGCCCAGCCCGAAGCCGTTCATGCGCGCGCTGGACTACTTCAAGCTGGACCCGCCGCAGGCCATTATGGTGGGCGACTGGCCGGAGCGCGACATCACCGGCGCGGGGAAGCTGGGGATGATCACGGTGTTCGCGCGCTACGGCGACACCAAGGGCTTGAGCGAGAGCGGCGCGAACTACGAGATCGACGACGTTTTCGACCTGGTGGATATCGTGGATCGGTTGAACAGAAGCTCAGCTTGAGTTTCTTGCACTGTCATGAAGCTGTTTGATGAAGTGGCGCGAACAGAGACTCGTGTCAAGAAGTACGGGGAAGGCGCATTTGCGTATCTGAACTCTACGGCGCGACCGGAATTTGAAGAGACCCGCGCGCTGCTGGAGGCTTGGTTCTCCCACTACCCGAAAGAACACGAATCAGACTTGAGACAGAGGTTTCGTTCGAAGCTGGACGTTCAACACATCGGAGCGTTCTGGGAGCTCCTTCTTCATGAACTGCTATTGCGTCTCGGGTGCACAATCCGCATTCATCCGGATGTCCCCAATTCGAGCGCCAGGCCCGATTTCCTCATTGAGACGGAAGCATGCGAACGTTGCTACATGGAAGCAGTGACCGTGCCCGGAGCATCTGATGAAGACGTAGGCAGGGAATTGATAATGAATAGCATCTATGACGCTCTCGATAAGGAGATCGTCTCGACCGATTTCTTCCTTTGGATGGATGTTGCCGGTATTCCGGAGCGACAGCATTCGATCAAACGGCTTGCCGCAGAAGTCTCGGCTTGGCTGGCCAGTCTAGATGCCGACAGTATTACCCAACTCCATTCCGCAAGTGGGTTTGACGCGCTGCCGAGGCGGCGATTCGAGTCTGATGGGTGGGTTCTGAGCTTTCGACCGATTCCGAAGAGGCTGGAAGCAAGAGCACAAGGCGGTGTCAGGCCCGTCGGTGTACGCATGGGCCAGTGTCATACCGTAGATCACCGAACACCAATTCGGGATGCGCTCATTGAAAAAGCACGTGCCTACGGAGACCTAGGCCACCCATACGTGATAGCAGTGAATGCGCTCGAACGGATTGATGAGTTAGACGTCGAAGAGGCGCTTTTTGGTCAAGAAAACTACGTCGTGCAGATACGGCCCGGGCAACCTCTGTCCGAAGACACAGGCTACGCGACGAGGAACTGGGATGGCGCGTTTATGAATGCTCGAGGAGAGAGGATAAGTGCATCCTTTGTTGCTCGGCAGGTTCAGCCCATGACGTTTGATCAGTCATGGTACCTGCTGTGGCACAACCCGCGCGCGATGTATCGGTATGATTGTTTGCTAACGCGGTTTGATCAGGCGATGGTAGTCGAGAACGAGAAGCGTGTTGAGAAAGGCGTTCACCCATCAACGATTCTCTTGCCCAACGCTTGACATGCGGTTCTCATGTGATTACAATGTAATCACCATGAAAACCCGATTGATCCAGATTGGCAATTCCCGCGGCATTCGGCTTCCCAAGCCCATCATCGAACAGGCGGGGCTCACAGACGAGGTCGAGCTGCGCGTCCAGGATGGGGCCATCCTGATCATGCGCGCGAATGGACCGCGCGAGGGATGGGCCGAAGCCGCTCAGTTGCTATTCGAGCGTAAGGAGGCGTACCTGCTCGATGAGCAGACTCCCACGTGGTTCGACGAAAAGGAATGGGAGTGGTGAAGGAAGTCAAACGAGGAGACGTTGTTCTGATCCGACTCGGCCACGGGAGCGGCAGTGAAATTCGCAAGACACGACCCTGCTTGGTGGTATCGCCCGACGAGCTGAACCGCCAGTTGCCGACGCTCATCGTTCTGCCGATGACAACCGGTGGGCATGCCTATCCGTTCCGGATCCCGTGCCGGTTCGAGGGAAAGTCGGGGTTTGTCGTCGTGGATCAAGTCCGCACGGTCGATCGCACTCGCGCGGCCACGCGCCTCGGTGCGCTCTCACCTCGCACCATGTCAACCGTCCTGGACGCGCTCCAGCAGATGTTCGCCCCATGACCATGCGCGTTCTTACCGCCTCCCAGATGCAGGAAGTCGACGCGGAGACCATCGCGCGCGTCTGCCCCGGCCTGGAGCTGATGGAGCGCGCCGGGCGCGGCGTGGCGAAAGCCGTGCTCGCGCGTTACCGTACCCCGAACGGCGGCGACCACAAGGCGGCAATCTTCGTCGGATCCGGCAACAACGGCGGCGACGGTCTCGTGGCCGCGCGCCTGCTCGTCGAGGCGGGCTGGCGCTGCTCGATTCACCTTCTCAAACCCGCCGGCGAACTCACCCCCGACTCCGCGAAGAATTACCAGCGGCTCCACGCCGTCAAGGCGCGCGCGGGATCGCTCACCGAGTTCGATTCCACGCGGCCCGACTGGCCGGAGCGCGCGCGCGAAGATCTCGCGGACGTCACCCTCCTGGTCGATTCCATCTTCGGCACCGGGTCCACCGGCGCACCGCGCGGGCGCGCGGCGGAGATGATCGCGCTCATGAACACGCGCCGGCTGCCGATCGTGGCGATCGACATTCCGTCCGGTGTGGACGCGACCACCGGCGACGTGCCCGGAGAAGCCGTTCGGGCAACGCAGACCATCACCATCGGCGTACCCAAGACCGGACTCCTGTTCCATCCCGGTAAGGCGCACACCGGCGAGTTGTCGGTGATCGACATCGGGTTTCCGGAAGAGATCATCGTCGCGCACGCGGACGACGTGCACTACAACGACGAGGCGGAAGCGGCGCGGCGGCTGCCGGCGCGCGCGCCGGACCTCCACAAGTACGACGCGGGGGTCCTGCTCGTCATCGCCGGGAGCGAGCGCTATCGCGGCGCGGCGCTGCTGGCGGGGGAAGCGGCGCTCCGCGCCGGGTGCGGCATGGTCTACCTCGCCGTTCCGGAGGGAATTCATCGCGAGATGAGCGTGGCGTTGCGGGAAGCGATCACGGTCCCCCTGCCGCGAACCGCCGACGGCACCATCGCGTTGACGGCGACGCACGCGCTGGGATCGTATGTCGAAAAGGCGGATGCCATCGCGGTCGGGCCCGGCCTGGGCCGTCACGACGAGACGGATGCGTTCGTGCGCGAGCTGGTACGCGCGTGCGGCAAGCCGATCGTCGTCGACGCGGACGGCATCACCGCGTTTGCTGCCCGCGCCGACGAGCTGAAACAGGCCGGCGGTTCCATCGTCATCACGCCCCACAGCGGTGAGCTGGCCCGCCTGACCGGGGAAACGGTTCCGACCACCGGCCCGGCGCGCGTCACCTTCACCGCCGAAGTGGCCCGGCGCTTAGGTGTCACGCTCGTGCACAAGGGGGCGCCCGCGCTGATCGCGTCACCCGGCGGTCGGGTCTGGATCAACGCCTCCGGATCCTCGGCCCTGGCGACGGGCGGCACCGGCGATGTCCTGACCGGGCTGGTCGGGAGCTTGCTTGCGCAGGCCTCGGCCCGGGGGAGCGGGCGCGGACCCGGCGAACGGGCGCAACCCATGGACGCCGCTTGCGTTGGCTGTTTTCTCCAGGGCCGGGCCGGGGAAATCGCCGCCCGGACTCGTTCGGTTCGCGGGGTCATCGCCGGCGACCTGCTGGAGTCCCTCGGCCCCGCTCTGGTCGCGTTGGAAACCGTCGCCGGTGCCTGACCGGCCCCCATCCACGGCTATTCTTCTCGCCTGCGACGATCGCCGTTGACACCTTCGCCGACGGGCCTTACAACACTTGCTTTGGTCATCCGGCTACGGCATCCCGGCGCCCGATTCGTTCCCGCATTCCCGGTTCCAAGGAGGGTGGTGTGATGGAGAAGCGAACTCCCCAGGACGTGCTCAAGTTTGCCAAAGACAAAGGCGCACGCGTCCTCGATCTGAAGTTCATCGATTTCCCCGGCACCTGGCAGCACTTCAGCCTGCCCATCGGTGCACTCGAAGCCAGTTCGTTCGAGGACGGCTTCGGCTTCGACGGTTCCAGCATCCGCGGCTGGAAGAGCATCAACGAGAGCGACATGTTGGTCGTCCCGGATCCGAACACCGCGTTCATCGATCCGTTCATGAAGGAACCGACCCTCTCGCTCGTGTGCAACATCTTCGATCCCATCACCAAGGAGCGCTACGCGCGCGACCCGCGCGCCATCGCGATGCGGGCGGAGGCATACGTCAAGAGCACCGGGCTCGCGACCGACATCTACTTCGGTCCCGAAGCCGAGTTCTTTATCTTCGACGACGTGCGCTTCGAGGCGCAGCCGCACCAGGCGTTCTACTATATCGACTCGTCGGAGGGCTCGTGGAACTCCGGCCGCGACGAAAAGCCCAACCTCGGCTACAAGCCGCGCTTCAAGGAAGGCTACTTTCCCGTCCCCCCCGCGGACTCGCTGCAGGACATTCGCACCGAGATGATGCTCCAGATCATGAGCCTCGGCATCGAGGTGGAGGCGCAGCACCACGAGGTGGCGACCGCCGGTCAGTCTGAAATCGACCTCAAGTTCGACACGCTGGTCAACATGGCGGACCGCCTGCTGGTCTACAAGTACGTGATTCGCAACGTCGCGCGCCGCCACGGCAAGACAGTCACCTTCATGCCCAAGCCCATCTACGGCGACAACGGCTCCGGCATGCATTGCCACCAGAGTCTGTGGAAGGGGAGCACGCCGCTGTTCGCGGGGAACAAGTACGCCGGGTTGAGCGATATGGCGCTCCATTATATCGGCGGACTTTTGAAGCACGCGCCGGCGCTGTGCGCGTTTACCAACCCGACCACCAACAGCTACAAGCGCCTCGTGCCGGGCTACGAAGCCCCGGTCAACCTGGCGTACTCGCAGCGCAATCGCAGTGCCTCGGTTCGCATCCCGATGTACTCGCAGTCGCCGAAGGCGAAGCGCGTCGAGTTCCGCTGCCCGGACCCAACCTGCAACCCGTACATCGGCTTCGCGGCGATGGTGATGGCGGGACTGGACGGCATCCAGAACCGGATCGACCCGGGTCAGCCGCTGGACAAGAATATCTACGACCTGCCGCCCGAGGAGCTGGCCAAGGTGCCGCAGGCGCCGGGGTCGCTGGATGAGGCGCTGAGCGCGCTCGAAGCGGACCACGACTTTCTCCTGAAAGGCGACGTCTTCACCGAGGACGTGATCCGGACGTGGATCGACTACAAACGGGAGAAGGAAGTGGGCCCGATGTCTCTGCGCCCGCACCCGTACGAGTTCTTCCTGTACTACGACGCGTAGTCGGTACTCCGACTTGCCGAATGAAGGCCCGGTTCGCGACGAGCGAGCCGGGCCTTTTGTTTCGTGCTGGTTGGGCTTGTTCTTTGTTTATCGATCGATTACAGTTTCGATCAATCGTCTCGTCACCCTCATGCCAGTGGAGTGTGAACCGATGCAGTCCCGGTCGCTTCTTGCCTCAAGCTGGCCGGAACTTTACATGGAGGAGCCCCATGCGCATGCGCACACTCTGGTTGTTTCCGGCAGTTGGAATTCTTCTCGCCTCATCTCCTGTTCAGGCGGCTCTCATTCATCAATGGAGTAAGCGCTTTGGGTTCGCCTCCGACCAAATCGGCAAGTCGGTCGCAACCGATGGCTCAAACAACGCGATCATCACGGGCTATTTCTTCGGAACGGCGAACTTTGGCGGCGGAAGCCTCACGAGCGCCGGCAGCGCCGATATTTTCGTCGCGAAGTTCGGCCCCAGTGGAAACCATATCTGGAGCAAACGTTTCGGAGACAGCTCTTCCCAGCAGGTTGGCGAATCGGTTGCAGCGGATGGCGCGGGCAACGTCATCGTCACGGGGCAGTTCATCGGGACCGTGGATTTCGGAGGCGGACCACTCACGGACGGCGGCGCCGGTAACCCGGATATATTCCTCGCAAAGCTCGACGCCGGCGGCAACCACCTCTGGAGTAAACGTTTTGGGGGCGATGGATCGGACCAGGGCTTTTCCGTCGCGGTGGATGGCGCGGGTAACGTCCTGATCACGGGCAACGCGCAACTCGGAGCGGATTTTGGAGGCGGGCTGCTCGCAGGTGGTAGCTTCCTCGCAAAGTTCGACGCCAATGGCAACCACCTTTGGAGCAAAACCTTCGCGAACCCCGCGGCCTCTACCGGCCGTTCGGTGGCGGCAGATGGTTCCGGCAATGTCGTCTTCACCGGCCGGTTGTTCGGTGCAGCGGACTTCGGGGGCGGCCCTCTGACGAGCGCCGGCCAGGAGGATATCTTTGTCGCAGAGTTCGACGCCAGCGGCAATCACATCTGGAGCAAGCTCTTCGGGGACACCAATATCCAGGAGGGCAACTCGGTCGCGACCGATGGGTCGAACAACGTCATACTGACGGGCTATGCGTGGGGTACGACCGATTTCGGCGGCGGACCCCTGACGAGCGGGGGCGCCGGGGACGTCTTCCTCGCCAAGTTCGACGCCAGCGGCAACCACCTTTGGAGCCAGCTCTTCAGCGCCGTCGACGATCAGGCTGGCAAATCGCTGGCAGTGGATGCAGGAGGGAACATAGTCATTACGGGCTTCATCAATGGATCGGTTAACTTTGGAGGTGGACCCATCGCCAGCGCGGGTGGGCCGGACATCTTCATGGCGAGGTTCAATCCTGCCGGCGGCCACCTGTGGAGCCAGCGCTTCGGCAGTTCCAACGCGATCCAGGATCAGGTGGGCAATTCGGTGGCGGTCGATGCGCCGGGTAATGTCATCATCACGGGCGGATTCGGGAGCACGGTCGATTTCGGCGGCGGAACGCTCCAGGGCCAAGGTGGCCAGGACGCCTTTCTCGTCAAGTTCACGAACGATGAACCCGTGCCGGTCCTGATTTCGCGCTTCGCCGCGACCGGGCGGAACGGAGCGGTGGAGATAACGTGGGACCTGTGGAGCGATGAAGCACTGGAGAGCTTTGCACTCTACCGCCACGACGCCGCACATCCACAGGCGGTCGCAGTGGCGAAAGGAGACTTCGATCCCACAATCCGATCGTATCTCGATACCAACGTGGAGCCGGAAAAAACGTACCATTACGAACTCTCCATCCGCACGCGCGACGGAAACGATATTCGTTCGCCGGTGGCGACGGTGACGGTTCCAGCATTCGCGGCGTTGCTGGGCCAGAACTTCCCGAACCCGTTTGGTCCGGTGACGTCGATCGAGTACACGTTGAACGAGCGGTCGAACGCGGTGCTGGGCATCTACGACGCGGCCGGCAGGTTCGTGGCCCGGCTCGACCAGGGCGAACGCGAGGCCGGGACGTATCGGGCAGATTGGAACGGCCGGAACGCCAGCGGGAGCGCGGTGGGAAGTGGCGTGTACTTCTATCGTCTCGAGGGCGTGCCGAGTGTCGCGCCGAAGAAGATGGTTCGTTTCAAATAGACGAACGAATTCTTCCTGTACTGCGACGCGCAGACAGGTTCCGACTTGCCGAACGAGGGCCCGGTTCGCGACAAGCGAGCCGGGCCTTCTTTGCGCAGGCAATTCGATATGTTGGCCGGCGGCTGCCTCGTGCTCTAGAATGACCGGGTGAACACGCGTCGACCCGGGCGTCACCTACCCTTCTGGCTGTTCGCGGTCGCCCTCTTCCTCGCGCCGACGCTGCCACGGCTCGTCGACGAGGGCATGTTCCTCGACGGCCTCCTTTATAGTGTCATCTCACGAAACCTCGCCGAAGGCATCGGCATCTTCTGGAAACCTTGCCTCACCCCGACGCTGACGCCGGATTTCTTCTCCGATCATCCGCCGCTCGTATTCGGCATTCAGTCCATGTTCTTCCGAGTCTTCGGTGATCGACTCTTCGTCGAGAACCTGTACTCGCTGTTTACCGCCTTCGTGACCGGCGCGATGATCGTGTTGCTTTGGCGCCGGCTCACCGAGTCCACACCGGCGCTTCGGCCGTTCGCGTGGTTGCCGATCCTGTTCTGGGCGGCGATCCCGCTGGTCACGTGGTCGTACTCGAACAACATGCTCGAGAACACGCTCTCCATCTTTACGACCGGGGCCTGCGCGGCATTGCTGGGCGGCATCACCAATCGTCGCCGCCTGCTGCACTGGCGGATCGCAGCGGTTCTGATCGCGGCGGGGCTGTTTAGCAAGGGGCTGGTGGCCCTGTTTCCGCTTTCGCTTCTCGGGCTCGCCTGGTGGATCCGGCGCGATCTGTCGCTGCGAACGGCAGTGGGTTCGACGGTACTGCTGACCGTGATGGTGACGGCGATGGTGTCGGTGGTGCTGATCGATAGCAATGCGTTCCACAATATTGCGCATTACATTTCCACGCAGCTCGCACCGAGTCTCGAAGGTGCACGGGGCTCGGTGCCGAACCGGTTCGGCATCGTGATGAAACTGGCGAGCGAGCTGGCGCCGGTCGCGGGCCTGTGTGCGCTGCTCTTGATGATCAACCGCTTCAAGGGGCGCGTCCCGATCGTCGGCGCGGGTACCTTCAAGACGGGGCTCCTGTGTCTTGCCGTGGGCGCGATGGGTTCGCTGCCCATTGCGCTGAGCCCGCGGCAGTCCGGGTTCTACCTGGTGCCGTCGTTTCCATTGTATGCGAGCGGTCTTGCGCTGATCGTCGCGCCCATTGTGGCCCGGTTCGTGGACGGAATCGACGCGCGCGCGCGACGCTTCCGCGGGTTCGCGTTCGTCTCGGCGCTCTTGCTGACAGCGGTGGTCGGCTATTCGGCCACACGGTGGGGGACCGTGGGCAGGAATGCAACCACGATCCACGACGTCAAACTGATCGCGACCGTCGTGCCGGAGCACACCACCGTCACGGTGTGCGAATCGATGCAGCGCGACTGGTCGCTGCACGGGTACTTCTTTCGCTACTTTCATATCGCGCTGGACGGTGCAGGCGACGATGGGTACGACTTCGCGGTTGTGAAGGCGGGGCCGTGCCCACGGGTGGACACGGCGGCGATGGAGAAAGTGCCGCTGGCGACGGCGTCATTGTATCTGTATCGGACCACGGCACCATGACGTCGCTTCCCGGAACCGCCGATCTCCATTAGACTGGCCGCGTGACCACCCGCGCCTCGAAGACCCGCTCCACCTCCCGCCGACGCGCCGGGTCGGCCAGCGCGCTCCCGTCTCCCATTTCACCCGCCGCGGCACGCTCCCGCGAGCAGTTCATCGCCGAGATGCGCTCGTACTTCGGGCTGCTCACCCGGCCTGTGCTCGAGATGCGGACCCCGAAGACGGGCGGGCGCGAGTTCGTGGCGGGCTACACGCGCATGGTCGACACGCTGGTCGGGCTCCTGTTCCAGCGCGCGGCGGAAGAGAATAACGTCGGCACGGACACCACCGACGTCGCGGTCATCGCGCTGGGCGGTTACGGCCGCGCCGAGCTGGCCCCGTTTTCCGACGTGGACATCCTGATCGCGTGCGGGAAGAAAACGCCGCTGGTGGAAGCCGTCGCCGGCTCGTTCTTCCGCCTGGTGTGGGACTGCGGGTTCGAGCTCGGGCACGCGGTGGAATCCGTAGTCGAAGCCGACACCGCCCTCACCCGCGATATGGACACCAAAACGGCGCTGATCGAGAGCCGGTGGGTATGCGGCTCGCGCCGGGTGGCACGCGCGCTGGAGAAGAAAGTCGCAAAAATCCGCCGCAGCGATCGCGAAGAGTTCCTGCGCCGAAAGATCGACGACGCGCTCGCACGCCACGAGAAGTCCGGCCACAGCTTCCAGCTGATCGAGCCCAACGTGAAGATGAGCCCGGGCGGGCTGCGCGACTACCAGACGCTGGTGTGGCTGGGGTCGGTGGGAAGAACGATCAAAGGGCTGGCGGCGCTGTTCCAGAAGGGACTGCTCCTGCGCGGCGAACGCGGCGAGCTGGATGCAGCGTACGATTTTCTCCTACGCGTTCGCGTCGAACTGCACCTGACGATGAAGTCCAAGCAGGACGCGCTGACGGTGGCGGCGCAGCAGGACGTCGCAAGAGCGCTCGGGTTCGCCCCGCGCGGCGAGCACCTGGCGGTCGAGTTTTTCATGCGCGAATACTACCGCCACACGCGCGCGATCTACCGCATCACTGCCGACTGTCTCGCCGCGCTCGACCACGGCTGCAACGTCGGCGTGATCATGGGAAAGGGCGGTTTGAAGCGTGACGGCTCCACCTTGAGCGTGGCGCTGCGCGTCCCTTCGCTGCGGGCGCACCCGCTGTCGGTGTTCGAACAGCAGAAGGCGAGCGGGCAGAAGCTCGACCGGGCGCTACGCCGGCGGCTGGAGCACGTGCTCGAAACCGAGTTGAACGGCGCCGACGTGACCAAACGCATGCGGCGGGCCTTTCCGTCGCTCCTGGAAGACGATCGTAATCTGGCGTTGGTCGTGCGTTCGCTGCACGAGACGCGCTTTCTCATGCGCATCATTCCGGAATACGACCAGCTCACCTGTCTCAAGCGATACGATCTCTATCACCACTATACGGTCGACGAGCACAGCTTCAAGGTACTCGAGAACCTGGTGACGCTCGGCAGCACCGACGCGGCGCCGGACAATTCACTCGAGCGGCTCTACACCGAACTCCCCGAGAAGCGCATTCTCTACCTGGCGGCGCTGCTGCACGACATCGGCAAGATCGAGGGCCGCGACCACGCGGTCAAGGGTGCCATCCTTTCGCGCACGATCCTCGAGCGCATGGGGCTCCCGCCCGACGTGATCGAGCTGGTGTGCTTTCTGATCGAGCATCACCTCCTGATGTCGCACTTCAGCCAGCGGCGCGACCCGGCCGACATGGGCACCATCACCGCATTTTGCGATCGGGTGCGCACCCGCACGCGGCTCAAGTACCTGTGCCTGCTCACCTACGCCGACTACCGCGCGACATCGCCGCTGGTCTGGAACGAGTGGAAGCGCACGCTGCTGTGGGAGCTGTACGTGCGCGCGTACGATTTCCTCGCGCAGCGCGAGAAACAGCCCGAGGACGTCTACCGCCAGCACAAGGAGCGCCTGTTGGAGACGTTCACCGAAGGTGAGGCGCGGCGCCGCGCGCTCGAACACCTCGACCTCCTTCCCGGCGGCTATCTCCTGACCATGAGCCCCGAGATGGTCCGCGACCACGTGGCGATGATCGGCCGGCTCGACGGCGAGCCGTTCCTCGTGAGTCACCGGTTCGCGGGCGCGGCGCACGAGATCACGTTCTGCACGCACGACAAACCATATCGGCTTTCGGAACTGTGCGGGGTGCTGGCGGTCAACGACTTCACGATCTTGAGTGCGTTCGCGTTCACGCGCCGGGATGGCAAGGTGGTCGACGTGTTCCTGGTGGCACCGATCGACCGCGATGAGCCCCTCACGGCGGAGGAGACGCTGGTGCGCGTGGAGCGGATTCGCTCCGACCTGGCGAGGGTGTTCGCGGGCAAGCTGGACCTGGAGGAGGCCTCGCTCAAGCTCGGAGAACGCTGGCGCCGCCGCGCCAAGGCGCGCATCCCTGTTCCCACGCAGGTGAAGTTCGAGAACGACCTCTCGGAGGACTATACGATCATCGACGTCTTCGCGCAGGACCGGCCGGGGCTCCTTTATACCATCACACGGACGCTCTCCGCGCACGGGCTCTCGATCGCGCGGGCGCGAATCTCCACCGAGGCGACGCGGGCGATCGATTCGTTCTACGTGAGGGCGGCCGGCGACGCGAAGCTCTCGGCACCGGATCAGCTGAAGGATGTGCGCGAGTCACTGGAGCAGGCCATCGGGAGCTGATCCGCGCGCCTTGTCCCGCGCCGCCCTCAACCAAGGTGCTGGAAGCGGTCGGAGAACACCGCGCGCACACCCGTCTTCGCGGAGCGCAGGCGGTTGGCGACCGGTTCCGGACCCGCACCGATCGTCTCGAACACCCGGCTCATGTAGTGCGCGAGGTACGCGGCCTTCTCTTCGTTCCCGGGGTGCGTCATCTCCTGAAGCTCCATGGCGTGTTCGACCAGAGTGAAGAGATCGACCGCGTCGCGCAGCGTGACTCCCTCGTCGGCGGACACGAAGCCCGCGCCGACCAGGGCGTCGATCCGCTCGCGCGTGCTCATCGTAAAATAGTCCAGCCGGTCCGTGCAGGTCGCCGCCATGCCCAGGGCGGTCAGATACTCGACGTCGTAGCGGCCGCCGGCGGAGCGCTTGGTGTCCCACTCCTGAAAGTGCCGGGGAGCAATGCTTTCAACGGCTCGGCGCACCTCGCCAAGGCGCGCGATCTCGTCCGGCGTGAATGGCTGCGCGACGAAGGGGCGGAGTCTGCGCATGAACGCGCGTTTGATTTCGTCCCCACCCCACCAGGGGGCGCACTTGGCGAACGCCACCCGTTCCCAGAGTGACGCGCGCGCGCGGAAGTAGTCATCGTAAAACGCGAGGTCCTGGACCAGCGGGGCGCTCGCGCCCTCCGCGCGCAGTCGAAAATCGAGCTTGAGAATGCGGCCGTCCGTGAACCATTGATTGATGATCTGCACGCGCTGCATCAGGTCAGGGAGGTCGACGCCATCGGCAACTACGACGAGATCCAGGTCGCTGGTGATGCGCGGCTCGCCGACTCCGTACGATCCGAGGGCAAAAACCGCCACGCGTTCCTTCTCGGGAACCATCTCGTCGAATGCGGCGGCGATATGCAAACGCGCGCCATGCGCACGGGCGACCTCACCGGTCAAACCGTACGGGCCGCGCTGGAACCGGCGGTGCAGGCATTCACCGAAGGCGTAGAGGCGCAGGCGCTCGAACCACAGGCGCTGACGCCCCTGTCGGTCGGTCGCCGCCGCGGTGCTTCCGCGAGCCGCGGCCTCCCGCCCGGAGAACCGCTCCCACTCGGGAACGTCGACCAGCATGGCGCCGACAGCAGTGTCCAGCTCGCCACCGCCTTCCACGATGGAGTCGAGCACACCGATCTGTGCGCACAACTCGCGGGTCAAGAGCGACGACATCCCCGCGAGCCCGACCAGCAGTCGCCGCGCGGCCGCCGAGTCGGCGAGCATGCGGTAGAACGCCGCCTCGCTTTTCTCGGCCGCGGCGATCTGCGCGATGTTGACGAGCGCCAGGTCGGGGTCACCCATGGCCGCAACCTCTGCGAGCAAATGCGGCAGCAGAGTTTCGAACGCCGCGCGCGCGCGCCGGTCGAGCAGTCGCGGAAACGACCCATACGCCATCGCATGGAGCGTGCGGGTGACGCGCCCCACGTCGGCGAACCCGTACGGCGAGAGTATGCTTACCGCGCGCTCGCTGTCCTCGGGGAGCATGAGCAGGACCGAGTGCGGATGGACCGCTTCGCCCGCGAAAAAGCTGTCGGCGAAGGCGCGCACGTTGTTCAGGTGTTTCGACAACGTCTCGACGAACGAATCGGCGGTGAACGACCCGAGCGGCCCGTTGGACACTCGGCGCGCGAGCAGCACGATCTCGGCGTCCGAGTCGGGCAGCGTGTGAGTCTGCAGCTGGTGCATCATCTGTAGCCGGTGCTCCACCAGGCGGAAGAAGCGGTACGCGGCCGCGAGATTATCGACGTCCCACTCCTTCATGAGCCCGAGCTGCCGGAGCCTCGACAACGCCACCAGCGTGCTCGGCGTGCGCAGCTCGGCGTGCGTGTGCGCGTGCATGAGCTGCATCGCCTGGGCGACGAACTCGACGTCTCGAATCCCGCCGCTCATGAGCTTGATGTTGTGGCCGCGTTGATTGGCGGAAACGTTGTCCTTGATCTGGTCGCGCATGGCGCCGACCGCTTCGAGCGGCGAGTAGGGGAGCGTGGTGCTGAAGACGAGCTTCGCGAGTGACTCGAGCACGCGAGCGCCGAGCTCCAAATCGCCTGCAATCGTCCGCGCCTTCAGAAGCGCCTGGAACTCCCACGGGCGCCCGCGGTTTTCGTAGTAGATGCGAAGCGAATCCTCGGAATTGACCAGTGGGCCCGCCTTGCCGTCGGGGCGCAGGCGAAGGTCGACTCGATAGAGATACCCCTCGTCGGTGAGCGCGGACACGGCGTCGGTGAACCGGCGGGCGATGCGGATATAGTGATGCATCGTCTCGTCGTCCGTGTGTTCGGAGACGAAGATCAAGTCGATGTCGCTGCTGTAGTTCAGCTCGAGACCGCCGAGCTTGCCCATGGCGATCACGGCGAGCGCGCACGGAAAGGTATCGTCGCCGGCGATTTCGTCCACCACGATCTCGAGTACGGCGCGCGCGCACGCGTCGGCAAGCTCGCTCAAGCGCCGCGTGACTTCTTCGACCGGCGCACCGCTCACCGTGTCGAGCACGCCGATCTTGAGCAGCGCCTGACGGTGCGTGCGGCGCACCGCGTTCAGCTTGCCTTCCACCGTGCGAAACCGGTCCACCTCGGCCGCGAGCCACGCTTCGTAGCTTTCGACGGTATCGGGCGTGTCCCAGGTCTGCTGCTCCATGAGCCAGTAGACGAAGCCGGGTTGGCGCACGAGAATGTCGGCCAGGTGCTGGCTGGTGCTGAACACGGTCGTGACGAGGTGCAGCACCGGCGGGGCAGCCAGCATCGTGCGCAGAAAGATCGACGGGTTGGTGGTGTTCTCGAGGTAGCGCTCGAGGTTCCGAATCGCGGCGTCGGGCGCCGCGCTGCGCCGGCACGCCTCGACGATTTCAACCACGGCCTCGTCGTCGAGATCGGCGGCGAGCATGCGAACGCACGCGCCGCGGAAACTCGCGGCAGTGGAGGATGAACTGTCGAATCCGCACGCGGCCAGACGCGTTTCCAGCGGCGACCGCGCGACCGCGCGCTCCGGCGGCGGTGCATCCACGAGCGAACGCATCAGGTCCTCGTGGACGTCCTCGACGATCTCGCGCAGCTTCTGGTGGAGGGTGTCGCTCATAAATTCGGGCAGGCTCAAATAACTTTAGCACTTGCGTAACCGTATGCACCACTTTAAACTAGCTGCTAATGCGAAGGGGTCGTGAGGTCGTCGACGCGATTTCACGAGGCGCGCTATCAACATTTGCGCGCGAAGTGCATGAGCGGAGACGACCTCACGACCCCGAGTAAGTCTGAACAAGTAGTGTCATGAAAAAGATAGAAGCATTCATCAAGCCGTTCAAACTCGACGACGTCAAGTCCGCGTTGATGGAGATCGGCGTCAAGGGCCTCACCGTCTCCGAGGTGAAGGGCTTCGGCCGCCAGAAGGGTCACACCGAGCTCTACCGCGGGAGCGAATACCGCGTCGATTTTCTTCCCAAGAGCAAGCTCGAGCTGTTTGTCGCCGATTCCGAAGTCGACAGCGTCGTCGAGACCATCATCCGGGTCGCGCGCACCGGATCGATCGGCGACGGCAAGATCTTCGTGCTCCCGGTCGAAGACGCTGTCCGCATCCGCACCGGCGAGAGCGGCGACGGCGTTCTCTAGCTGCTGCGAACGCGGTCATCCCATGATCGTGCTCGGTATTGAAACGTCGTGCGACGATACGTCGCTCGCGCTCTATGCGCGCGACCGCGGCGTGCTCGCGAATCTCACCGCCAGCCAGCTGATCCACGAAGAGTACGGCGGGGTCGTGCCGGAGATCGCGTCGCGCCAGCACATGCGCACGCTGCTCTCGGTCTACGACGCGCTGCTGGCGCGGGCGGGGTTGGAGGGCGACAACCTTGCCGGCATCGGTGTCAGCAACGGGCCGGGGTTGGTGGGATCGCTCCTGGTCGGTGTCGGCTTCGCGAAGTCGCTCGCGCTGGGGCTCCAGAAGCCGGTGGTGGGCGTGCACCACATCGAGGCGCACGTCCTTTCGAACGAATTACAGGGCGACGCGCTGAAAACGCCGTGCGTGGCGCTGGTGGTTTCCGGCGGGCACACGTCGCTCTATCACGTCCCGCGCGTCGGGCGCTACGAGTTGGCGGGCGGGACGCGGGATGACGCGGCGGGAGAAGCGTTCGACAAGATTGCGAAACTCCTCGGCCTGGGTTTCCCGGGCGGCCCCGCGGTGCAGCGCGCGGCCGAAACCGGCGACCCGCGCGCCATCGATTTCCCGCGCGCGATGCTCGGCCGCCATGGCTTCGATTTCTCCTTCTCCGGCTTGAAGACGGCGGTACGGCAGTACGTGGATGCGCGCCCGGCGCTCACGCCTCGCGACGTCGCCGACGTGGCGGCGTCGGCGCAGGCGGCGATCGTCGACGTGCTGGTCGACCGAACGGTGGCGTGCGCGCGGGATCGCGGCGTCCGCCACGCGTACCTCGCGGGCGGAGTGGCGGCGAATCGCTCGCTGCGCGCGGCCATGCAGGCCGCGTGCGACGCGGCGGGGATTTCCTATCACGCGCCGCTGCTCGAGTACTGCACGGACAACGGGGCGATGGTCGCACGCACCGCGGAGATCCTGATCTCGGCGGGCCGCGACGACCGCCTCTCCCTCGACGTCTTCACCCGCGGGGCGATTGTCTCGTGGGCGGACTCTTCTTGATCGCTCCCTCTACCTCTCCGTGATTCCTCGTTACTCCGCGTCGTAACCCGGCGCGCCGCGCGCGATTCCCCGGCGCGGATCGTGCAAGCGAGCGGTTCGTCGTCGCACCCTCACGCTCCGCGACGGGCGGGGATGCTTGGCATGCTCCTTGCCCGTCCGAAGTGGGATAAGTGTTTTCAGCAGTTCACGTTCGACAGCACGGGCCGACATGCACGCACCCGAAAACTCGAGCTACCGCATCCTCATTGCCGACGACGAGCCGCACATCCGGCAGATCTTGCGCTTCACGCTGGAGCGCGCGGGCTACCAGGTGTATCTGGCGTCCGACGGGGAAGATGCGCTGAAACAGGCGGCCGAGCTGAAGCCCAATCTGGTGCTGCTCGACGTGATGATGCCGAAGGTCGATGGCTACGAGGTGTGTCGCAAAATGCGACAGGATTTCTCGATGAATCAGATCCCCGTGATCATGCTTTCCGCCCGCGGCGAGCAGCGCGATCGCGTGGCCGGGCTCGAGGGCGGCGCGAACGACTATCTGGTCAAGCCGTACTCGAACGAGGAACTCCTGCTGCGCGTGAAGAATGTGCTCGAGTGGAATATCCGTCAGAAGGAAGCGAATCCGCTCACGGGTCTGCCCGGAAACACCGCCATCGAGCGCGAAATGATCGCGCGCATCGCGCAGAAGAAGCAGTTCGCGTTTCTCTACATCGACATCGACAATTTCAAAGGGTTCAACGACTACTACGGCTACCAGAAGGGAGACGAGATCATCGGCCTCCTGGCGGACATCCTGCGGCGCACGATCGAGAAGCTCGGCGGCACGGATGACTTCATCGGCCACATCGGCGGCGACGACTTCGTGCTGGTGGCGTCGCCGTCGCGCGCAGAAATCATGGCGCAGTACGTGGTCGACGAGTTCGACCGTGGCTCGCTGATGAAGCTCGACCCCAAGGACGTGAAGCGCGGCTACCTTGAGATCCGCGACCGTCAGGGTGAGCTGAAGAAGATTCCGGTGATGGCGGTGACGATCGCGCTGGTGAAAAGCACCGACAACCAGATCGAGCACTTCGCCGAGGTGAACGACATCGCCTCGAGCCTCAAGGAATACGGCAAACGGATCGAAGGCAGCGTCGTGGTGAAGGAACGCCGGCAGGACGGCGTGCACCCGTCGCGGACGCGCGACGCCGGCTGACGCCGGGGTGGCGCAGGGACAGGCATGAACATCCGAACGGCGGAAGACAAGACGGCGGTCCTCGAGGCGCTCTTGAACGACGCGCGCATCGAGGCAAACCAGCTGCGCGCCCGGGTCGAGCGCTACCGGCGCATCATGGCGTCGACGCGCCTGGTGATGGGCCACGAGATCCGGCGGCCGACGACCGCGATCGCGGGCTACCTGGAGATCGCGCGCGACGACGTCGCGAAAGCGGGGCTCGCCGAGGCGGCGGCGTTCATCGAAAAGGCGCGGGACGAGTGCGAGCTCCTCGATGAGCTCAACACGTTCTTTCTCGACCTGCTCAAGGTGGACGGCGCAGCCGGGGCGCCGATGGTCGACAAGGTCGACGTCATCGAGGTGATCGACGAAGCGATCGAACACCTCCCGCGCACACTCGGCGGCCGGGCGCGCGTGCGCGTGGTCGCGGGCAACGCGCTGCCGCCGGCCCCGGTGAATCGAAACGCGCTCAAGCTGATCGTGCTGAACCTGGTGGAGAACGCGCTCAACTATTCCAACACCTCGACCACGGTGCGCATCGAGGCGGAGGTGGGGCGCGACCAGCGCGGGCCGGGCGACGGCGAGCTGCTCAAGTTGCGCGTGATCGACCAGGGCGAGGGCATTGCGCCGGAAGACGTGAAGCGGATTTTCATGCCGTTTGTCAGGCTGGAAGAAGGAAAGACCCGCGGCTCGGGGCTGGGGCTGACCCTGGTTCGGAGTCTGGTCGACATGTGCGACGGAGAAGTGTCCGTGCGCAGCGAAGCGGGCAAGGGGACGACCGTGTTTGTCACGTTGCCGCTCTCACCGGGAGGCGAACCGGAGGGAGTACGGCCATGACCCGTGATTTTGACTGGGACCCGAGCCCCCGGGCGTTGGAGTCGAGTTCGTTGAGCATTCTATACCTGAGATTCGTCGAGTTGTTCGCGTTCTTCGGAATCGTGTTTGCCGCACGATACCTCGGCGATTTCACGTATCGCACGGACTTGCTGGTGGGACTGTTCCTCGCCGCCGCCTTCCTGCAGTACAGCGGCGAGTGGATGTGGGAAACCGTCGGGGATCGGTTCGGCTGGAACAAGCTGCGCAAGAGTTCCGCGCTGCTGTGGTATTCGAGCTACGTCGACCTCGCGGCGGTTATCGCCCTCATTCACTGCACCGGAACGATCGAGAGCCCGTTCCTGTTCATGCTCACGATCCCGCTGTTCCTCGTGTGCAACACGTTTCCGTGGAAGGCGACGCTCGCCTGCTTCGTATCGGCTTCCATGATTTCAATCGGGATGCTCGGTCTCCTGGAAATGAACGGGAGCATCCAGCACTTCACCGTTTACCGGAACGCCCCGGGCGTCTATCAGAACGGGCACTATCTGGCGGGCTCGCTCCTGGTGATGGGCGCGTTTGTCAGCCTCGTCATCTTCCTCTCCCACGCGTTTCAGGATCGCATGAACGTTTCCCTGGAACGACTGCGCAGGAAGCGTGAGGAGTCCGAAAACCGCATCAACGAACTGGCCCGTCTCTACGACATCAGCACGGGGATAAACGCCGCGATGTCGCTCGAGACCCTGCTCAAGATCGTGGCCAAGGAAGCCACGCTGCTGGTCGAGCGCCCGTGGGCGAGCATCGTCCTCTTCAACCAGAAGCAGGAGGTCGTGCATTCGGTGTTCGTCGGGCTCAACCAGAATCGCGAGGTCAAACTCGACAAACGGATGCGCCGCGGCGGTCTCAACGAGTGGATATGGACCCACAATACGCCGATCGTCGTGGAAGATACCCAGCGCGATCGCCGCGCCAACTGCAGCGACGTGCTGCAACATTTTGGCATCCGTTCCCTCGTCGGGTTTCCGCTCTCGACCGGCAAGCAGGTCGTCGGTGTCATCTACGTGGGCGATTTCACCCCCAAGGCCGTCACCGACGCGCACATGCGTCTCTTGACGACGCTTAGTCAGCAGCTGTCGGTGGCGATCGAAAAGAGCCGCCTCTACGACTCGCTGGAGCGCAAGATTCGCGAGATGGAGCGCCAGCTCGACATGCTCCAGAAGACGAGCATCCTCAAGTCCGACTTCGTCAACCACGTCTCGCACGAGTTGCGCACGCCGCTGACGTCGATCAAGGCGTACGTGGAAACGCTGGTCGACAACATCAACGACCCGCGATTCGAACACAAGCACGAGTTCCTGGACATCGTAAACAAGGAAACGAACCGGCTGATTCGCATCGTCAACGACATCCTCGATGTATCGAAGATCGAGTTTGGCCAGCGCCCGCTGACGCGCGCGCCGATGGACCTCCACGCGGTGGTCGACGACGTGGTGTCCATGCTGGACCCGGCCCTGCGCGAAAAGGGTGTGACGGTGTCGGTGCAGGTGGCGCCCGATCTTCCGCGTATCGAAGGCGACCCGGACCTGATCAAACAGGTGTTCATCAATCTGATCTCGAACGCGGTCAAGTACTCGCCGCGTGGAACCACGGTGGCGGTGCGGGCACGCGAGGAAGCGGTGAACATCGTGGTGGCGATTGCGGATCAGGGGATGGGCATCCCGGAGGACGAGCTGGGCAACGTGTTCGACAAGTATTTTCGCGCGCGCCAGCAGAAGCAGTCCACGATGGAAGGGCTTGGCCTCGGGCTCGCGATCGTCAAGAACATCGTGGAGCAGCACGGCGGTACCGTCCGCGCCGAGAGCAAAGAAGGCGCGGGCAGCACCTTCTTCTTCACGCTGCCACGCGAGCACTGCTTCAACGACCTCATCGGCTACATCGGAGAGGTCGTCGATGCGAGGGAGCAGCTCCACGAGATGCTCGAATTGATCGTGCGCATGATCGCCGAACTATTGAGCGCGCGCCGCGTGTCGCTCATGCTGCTCGACAAGTCCAGGTCCGAGCTGTTCATCAAGATGTCTTTCGGCCTCGACGAGTGGGTGGTGGAGAACACCCGCGTGAAGGTGGGCCAGGGAATCGCCGGCAAGGTGGCCGAGCGGGGCGAGCCGCTGCTGATCGCCAACATCGAGGAAAACGATATTTACAGCGCGCCCAACAACCCGCAGTACGAGACGGTGTCGCTGTTGAGCGTGCCGCTGCGGGTGAACGACGTGATCGTCGGGGTCATCAACGTGAACAACAAGACCAACGGGCATCCGTTCGACCACGACGATCTCAACCTGCTGATCTCGTTCAGCGAGCGTATCTCGCGCGCCCTCGAACGCGTACGCGTGGTGGAAGACTCGCACACCTTCCTGCAGGACACGATCGAAGCGTTCAAGCGCATGCTGGAAACGCAGACCAAGACCAAGGTCATCGAGCAGGCGGTGGATAGCGCGGTCAAGATCGCGCGCAAGCTGCGCCTGGCCGAAAAGGACGTCAGCGTGGTCCAGTACGTGGCGAGCGTGCACGACATCGGCATGACTGAAATCAGCGACGACATCCTCAACAAGGCGCTGCATCTCACTACCGAGGAGCGGCGAGTGATCCAGCGCCACCCGGAGCGCGGCGCCGAGTTGATCCGGCCGCTCGAATTCGTCGAGGCCGTGAGCAACATCATTCTCTACCACCACGAGCGCTGGGACGGGCAGGGATACCCGATGGGCTTGAAGGGCGAAGAGATCCCGATCGGCGCCCGCATCCTCGCGGTGATCGACGCGTTCCAGTCGATGACGGTCGGGAGACCCTATAAGGAGCGCCGCACCGTCGAACAGGCGCTGCTGGAGCTGGTGGACAACGCGGGCGCGCAGTTCGATCGCGACGTGGTCGAAGCCTTCATCGCCGTGCTGAAGGAAGACGGCAAGCTTTCGACGAGGGACGAGCGCGACTACCGGCGCCGGCTGAATGTAACGCCGGTGGGCGCGCCGCAGGTGTAGCGAACAAGCGCGGCGGCACGACATGACGCAGCAGTTCTTTGCGCAGATTCAGGGTGGCGGCTCGCCCACCACGTACATCGCGCTCTTCAGCGTGCTCGTCGCCGTCGTTTTGCTCACGCTGTGGCGGGAGTCCATCATGACCAGCTCGACCGGTTTCTTCGAGCGCACGCTCGCAACGCTCGCGTTCATCACCAGCCGCATCGCGGTGGTGGTCTTCACCGGCGCCATGGTCAATGAACACACGGGCGCGCCGTTTCTGTTCGTGCTGATGAATCTGGTTTGCCTCTACCTCGCGGCCGAATGCCTCCCCCGTGGTCTCGATGGGGAGCGCGCCCGGAGCCGGGCGCTGGGCGAAACCGAGGCCCGGGAGGCGGAGGATGGCGCACCGGCGACGCGCAGCCGTTACGACGAGTGGCGCGCCGCCCGGTACCAGACGCTCGTATTCGGCCTGATCGGCGGGCTCGCGTACGCGATCGTTCCGCAGGCCAGCGGCGTCAAGTTCACCTGGCTCGGCGTGCTCGCCGCGATCGCACTGGGCGCGACGGTGCGCGTCAGCGGCGCGCTCTTTTTGATCGTGCGGTCCACGAGCAAGGAAGTGCGGTCGGCGTTGTTCGTGCTTACCAGCGCGCTCACCGCGTCGTGGTTGCTGGTAGTGGCGGCCGGTGCGACCGGCGGATCCTCGGCGGCCATCCTGATCAAAGCCGCGCAGGTGACCGACATTCTCGCGCTGGTGGCGGGACTCCTGTCGCTGCAGACGAACTACATCGTCCTTGGCTGGCGGCTCCGCCACGAGGTGCAGGACACCGGCCGCGAGGCCGAGCAGGCCCGCGCAGAACTCACGTTGTTGAACCGGGTGGCCTCGGACATGTACGAGGACTCCAGTTCGATGATTCGCCGACAACACGATCACTCGCGGGCGTTGCGGCGGCAGGTGGAGGATCTGGAGCGGATGCTCGAAATCGGCATCCGCATCCAGCAGCACAAGAACGTAAAAGAACTCCTGCAGATGGTCGCGGAGTTGGTGCGTGAAAGCCTCGGGTTCGATTCGGTGATCATCCGCTTGTTGAACGATCGCACCCAAAGCTTCGAGCCCAAGGCATATGTCGGCTTGAATCTCGAGGCGCAGGACGCGGTCATGAATCACCGCATCTCCCTGGCCGAATACGAAATGATGATCGAGCCGCGCTTCCGTGTGAGCCGGAGCTACTTCATGCCGGCCGCGCCCCCCGCGCCCAGTGTGGCGGAGGACGGGAGCACGCCGGAGCTGGTGCAGGACCACTGGGTCGACGTGGAACGTCTGATCGTTCCCCTGGTCGACGACGACGCCGGCGAGGCGACCATCGGATACATTTCGGTCGAAGAACCGGAAGACCCCGAACGCTCGGTCGTCGAAGTCATCGACACGCTCGAAACGATCTCCACGCTGGCGACTATCGCCATTCGCAATTTGAACCGGTACCGCGAAGTGGGGGAGAAGAACGAAACCCTGAAGCAGTACGCGGAAAAACTGTCGGGCCTCAACAAGATGAAGTCAAATTTCGTGGCGACCATCTCGCACGAGTTCCGCACGCCGCTGACGTCCATCAAGGCCTACTGCGAAACGCTGCTCCGAAACGCGGAGTCGATCGACCGGCCGATCATGAAGGAGTTCCTCATCGTCATCGAAGAGGAGAGCAACCGCCTCATGTCGTTGATCGAAGACATTCTGGACTTCTCGCAGATGGAGTCCGGGGCGGTGCGCTTCGAACGCACGTCGTGCAACCTGAACGAAATCGTGTCGATCGCGGCGAACGAGCTGGAAAAGAATTTCGAGGGCAAACACATTACGCTCCACGCCCAGCTCCCGCCGACCGAGGTCAAGGTGCGAGCGGAGCGCGACCTGATGAAGCAGCTCGTCATCAATCTGCTGCACAACGCGTCCAAGTTCACGCCCGAGGGTGGCAAGGTCTGGGTTCGTCTCGAGGATGAGGTGGTCAGCGCGCGCATCATCGTGGAGGACAACGGTATCGGGATTCCGGAGGATCAGATCGAGAAGATCTTCGATCATTTCCACCAGGCCGACGGTGGCACGGCGCGCCGGCACGGCGGCACCGGCATCGGCCTGGCTATCTGCAAGAACATCGTGGAATGGCACGACGGCCGCATCTGGGTCGAGAACGTGTCGGGCCGGGGCGCGCGCTTCGTGGTCGTGGTCCCGAAGAAGCAGGCGGTCGTGCGCAGCGAGCTCCTGAGCGACTACGTGCCCACGCGCCGCTTCGAAGTCGAGCGGTACATGGAGCTCGTGGTCGAACTGATCGCCGAGTTGCTCAACGTCAAGCGCGCGTCGCTCATGATGGTCGACGGCGACGGGCACGAGCTGCGCATCGACACCGCCATCGGCCTCGACGAAGACGTTGTGCAGCACGCGCGGGTCAAGCTGGGAGAATCCGTCGCGGGGCTGGTGGCCCAGGAAAACAACGCCTACCTCGTGCGCGACATCGGGCTCGACCGGCGCCTGCGCGAGGTGGCCAGCGTGCGCGGCTACGAATCGAGATCATTCCTGTCGGTGCCGGTGCGCAAGGATGGGCGCGTGGTCGGGGTGATCAACGTGACCGACCCGGTCGGCCGCGAGACCCTGGACGACGCCGACCACGCGCTGCTGGAGCTGTTCGCGGATCGCGTGGTGATGGCCCTCGATGCCTTGTCGCGTTTCAAGGAGCGCTCCCGCGAGTTCGAGGACGTCCGCTCGACGTTCAAGTCGATCCTCGACGCGAAGCGATACGTCGACGCCCGCAACGCCGACGCGCTTTCACTCGCGCTTCGCGACGTGGCCGAAAAGCTCGGGATGAGCGCCGAGGAGAACGCGACCCTGCGCTACGTTTTCAATGTGTACGACCTCGGGCTCGCGAAGGTGGGACAGAACATTATCAATCAGCCGCGCGAGTTGACGAACGAGGATCGCTTCAGCGTCGAGCAGCACACGATCATCGGCACGGATATGCTCCGGCCGATCGAGTTCATTCCGCGCGTGCGCGATGCCGTGCTCTACCACCATGAGAACTACGACGGCAGCGGGTACCCGGGCAGGTTGTCGGGCGATGAAATCCCGATGGATGCACGCATCATCCGGGTGGCGGATACGTTCCGGGCGCTGATCTCGCACCGGCCGTACCAGAAGCAATACAGCGTGAACGAAGCCGTCGAGGTGCTTCGACACCGCGCGGGCACGCTTTTCGACCCGAAGGTGGTCGACGCGTTCGTGGAAGCGGTGCAACGGCACGCGGAGAAATTCCGGAACGAGTACCCACAGGTCGAGGGACCGGCGGTACTCGATCCGTCGGTTCGCTAAGGGCAAGAGGCGTTTGCAAGGAGGACTGGCATGGCGCTCGGGAAAATTTTGGTAGTCGACGACGAGGTGTACATTCTGCACATCCTGGATTTCAGCCTGGGTGCGGAAGGCTTCGAGGTGATCACGGCCAACAACGGCGAGCTCGCCATCGAAAAGGCGAAGCAGGAGAGGCCGAACCTCGTCGTGCTGGACGTGATGATGCCGGTGCTCGACGGGTACGAAACCTGCCGCCGCCTGAAGCGCGACCCCGACACGAAGAACATCCCAGTGGTGTTGCTGACCGCGAAGGGGCGCGACCTCGACAAGCGCCTGGGGTACGAAGTCGGCGCGGTGGACTATATCGTGAAGCCGTTCAGCCCGAGCCGCCTGATCGATCGCATCCAGGAGATTCTCGGCGTCCGCAAGTAGCTGGTTGTCCGGGCGGTATGTCGGGCTTCGCGCTCATGCGCTCGCGCGCACAGGTTGATACGCGCGACTCGCGAAATCGCACTCCGCCCGACATACCGCCCGTTCGCGCTTAGCTCGTTGAAATCGCGCTTCGCCCGATATATCGCCTGCCCGAGGTAGGATGCACTCCCTCGCGCCGCCAATCCGCAGTCGCGCATTTCAACATGTGCGCGGGAGGACGGCGGAAGAGGGAGTGCATCCCGCCCGCCGCGGAGTCCGATATATCGCCTGCCCAATCCCACCTCGCCTCCCCCCACGGTGTATACTCCGCCGCATGACGCTTGATCTCGTTGCGACGTCGACGCCGCGCTTCGCGCGTGTCGTCCTGCCGATTCCCGTCGACCAGCCGTTTACGTACGAGATTCCCGATGCCCTCGCGGGGCGCGTGTTCGTCGGTTGCCGGGTCGACGTCCCGTTCGGCAAGCGCGCCATGAGCGGCATCGTCGTCGCCCTGGCCGACGAGGCCGACGTGCCGCGCATTCGTCCCATTCGAGAACTGCAGGAGACGTACCTGCCGGCGACACTGCTCGAGCTGGCGCGCTGGATCGCTTCGTACTACGGATGCTCCATCGGCGAAGCGGTGCAGGCGGTGCTCCCGCCCAGCCTCCGTCGCACGAAGGTGACGGCGAAGCCGACCGGCATCGCCAGCGTGTCGAACCCGGAGCTGCGGCGGGGTGGAGAGGGAAGCGAGGCGTACGCGACCGCGCAGCGCACGCTGGCGCGGGCCAGGCGACAGCTCGCCCTGCTCACCGAACTCTTGAGCGCCGACGGCGAGGCGCCGGTGCCTGTGATACTCGGGGAGTGGGGCTATGCGCGCGAGATTCTCGACGGGCTCGTCGGCCGCGGGATGCTGCGCATCGACGCGGCCGCGCCGTCGTCGCCGCTCGATGCTCTGGAAACGCGCGTCGAGCAGCTGACCGGCGCGCAGTCGAGCACGCTCGCCACCGTGGTCGACGCACTGCGCGCGCGCGAATTTCGCCCCATCCTGATCCATGGCGTCACCGGGAGCGGCAAGACGGAGGTGTATCTGCGCGCGGCGCGCCACGTGCTCGACGAGGGCGGCGGGTGCATCGTGCTCGTGCCCGAAATCGGGTTGTTGCCCCAGGCCACCGCTCGCTACCGGCGTGTTTTCGGCGACCTCGTCGCCATCATCCACAGCCGGCTCACCGGTCCCGAACGTTTCGAGATCTGGGAGCGCATCGTGCGCGGAGAGAACCGCGTGGTGGTGGGGCCGCGCTCGGCGGTATTCAGCCCGGTGCGCGACCTGCGCCTCATCATCGTGGACGAGGAGCAGGACGAGTCGTACAAACAGGACGACAAGCCGAGGTACCACGCCCGCAGCGTCGCGTTGGTCCGCGGGCGCAACGAGAAGCTGGCCGTGCTGCTCGGATCGGCGACCCCGTCCGCGGAATCGCTGCGCCACGCGCGCGAGAAGAAATACCAGCTCGCGCGCATGCCGGAGCGCGTGAGCGGAGGAGCGATGCCGGAAATCGAGTTGGTCGACATGCGCGAACCGGCCGCGCGTGGCACGATTCTATCCCCGCGCCTGGTCGAGCGACTCGACGAGACCATTCGCAGCGGCAAGCAGAGCATCGTCTTTCTGAACAAGCGCGGGCACGCGCGCTACGTGCAGTGCAGCGCCTGCGGGTGGCTGGCGATGTGCAAGAACTGCGACGTCTCGCTCACCTTCCACCGCGTGGGCGATCGCTTGAAGTGCCACCTGTGCGGCTACGAGCGCGCGTCGCCCGCGCAGTGCGACACCTGCGCGAGCCGCCAGCTCCGCTACGCCGGCACCGGCACCCAGCGCGTCGAACTGGAATTGAAGGCGTTGCTGCCGGGGGTCGCGGTATTGCGCATGGACGCCGACACCACCGCCGGCAAGGACGGCCACCGCCGCATCCTGGAGGACTTCAGCACCGGGCAGTACCCGATTCTCCTGGGGACGCAGATGGTCACCAAGGGCCACCATTTTCCGGGCGTCGAGCTGGTGGGGGTGGTGAGCGCCGAAGACGGGCTCAATTTCCCGGACTTTCGCTCCGCCGAACGCACCTTCCAGCAGCTGACGCAGGTGGCCGGTCGCTCCGGACGCGGGGGGCCGCTCGGAGGCGTCATCATCCAGTCGTATTGCCCCGACCACCCCGTATTTCGTTACCTGCAGTCGCACGACTACGACGCGTTCATGACCGAGGAGTTGGAGGTGCGGCGAACGCTGAACTATCCACCGTTCGCGCGGATCGTGATGGCGTCGTGCAGCGCCGTCAGCGCCGCGGTCCTCAACGCCTTCATGGAGGAATGGGCGGCGGCGAGCCGGCAGCTGCTGGCCGACCGGCGCATCGTGGTCCTCGGGCCGACCGCCCCGTTGATTCCGCGCGTCAAGAATCGATACCGGGAACAGATGCTCCTGAAGGGGCCGATCGGGCAGGCCGACAAGGACGCCGTCCTGGGCGCCTATCGGCGCATCATGGAGAAGCGCAAGGGTACCCGGGCGATCGAGCTTCGTTGGGACGTGGACCCCGAATCCTTCCTCTAGCGGGGGCGGGACGCAGTTCCTGCTTCGCTTGCCGCGGGTCCTGTCGCCTTGCCACCCCGCCGGCTCCGCGTGGCGGGGGCCCCGTCTCGACGCCACCCGCGGCGAGCGTGGACGCCAGCCTCGCCACACGCCTAACATCTGTTGCCGTTCGTGGTTGACGCACTCGCGCCGGGGAAAATACGCCTTGACAGTGGCTCCCGCGTCCCGTTTAATGAGGTCATACGACAGGTCCATCCTCGGTGCATGGATCCACTACGACCCACCTCGGCGGCGCCCCAGGAGATCGGGCGGCCCGGGATAATCATCAAGAGATTACAAGCGCCTCTTCAACCCGCGGGAATTGGGTTGCTCTGAAAACAACCGTTGAGTAATGGTTCTGGCCGGATTCGACGCGGCCCCTGGTTTTTGCCTGCCGTGGAGGGCAGGTCGATGAAGCGTATGCGGTCTTTTCTGGTTTTCGGCGCGATCGCCATGGCGGCGATAGCCGGCTGCAAGTCGGTCGACACCACCAGCATGGTGTTGCGCAACCAGGAGGGCAATTACGACATGGCGCTGGCTCTCGGACGCAAGGCGCTGGCCGCCAACCCCAACGACGCCGAGGCGCATTTTCAGATGGGATACGCGTATTCGAAGCTCGACAGCGTGGCCCTCGCCTACCAGCACTTCATGAAGGCGAAGGAACTCGACCCCAAGAAGGCGACAATCGTCGCCACTAACATCCAGAGCAACTACGCGAAGCACTACAAGATCGGGCAGACCTCGTTCACCCGCGAGGACTACGCGATGGCGGCCACCGAGTTCGATCTGGCGACCCAGTCCGATCCCACGCAGTCGGTGGCGCATTACAACCTGGCGGTCGCGTATGCGCGGCTGGCGGAGACGGACTCGACCTATCACGAGAAGGCGCTCGCCGAGGCCGACAAGGTGCTGGAGCTCTCGAACCCGAGCGAGGCCAATTACACCAAGGCGCTCCAGCTCGCCGGCCGGCAGCTCATCGAGCTGGGTCGCGAAGACGAGGCGGTGAACCGCTTCAGCCGTCTGGTCGAAGAGGACCCGACCAGCTACGCGGTGATCGAGGAAATCGGAACGGACCTGTTGAATGCGGAGAATTGGAAGGGCGCCGCGGTTTTTCTCAAGCTGGCGGCGGAAGCTCGCAAGAAGGCGGGCGTCGAGGACTTCAACACGTATTACAACCTCGGGGTCGCGCAGTACCGTCTGCGGATACAAAACCCGGCGATGATCGACGAGGCCATTGCCAGCTACGAGAAGGCGCTCGTGATCACGCCCGACGACCCGTCGACCGTGTTCAATATTCAAGTCGCCTATATGGCGAAGCAGGACTGGAGCAACGCGGCGAGCTGGGGAGAGAAGTACGTCAGTGTCAGCTCGGCCGACGCCAAGGGGTGGCAGTACCTGGCGCGCTGCTACAGCGAGCTGGGTGACCAGGAAAAAGCGCGAGAGGCCCTGGCGCGCTACGAACAGTTGCGCTGACGGGCAATAGGAGTCGGTGAACAGGCGGCGAAGCCGGGGTTGTGGAACGCGACTTGCTGCGTCCATTTCCGGACGGCGCAACCCGGGACGCGCCGGCGACACCGCGAGCGCACAGACCCTTGCTATCGAATCGATTGCACGAACTCCCGACAGCCATCAATCCGCGCCAGAGTGGCGACGAAACATTCAATCCAGGACGGGGTTGTAACCACCGTTAGCAGCCGTTAACCCTCACCCTATCGGGCGGTTCAAAAGCCCGACCCACCTATCGTGTCACTAGGAGCAAAGCGAATGGATATCTCGGACCTGAAGGGGAAGACCATCACCGAGTTGCTGGACGTTGCCAATTCCCTCGAGATCGAGGGCACCAGCAGCATGCGCAAGCAGGAGTTGATCTTCAAGATTCTCGAGGCCCAGACCCAGCAGAACGGGCTCATTTTTGCCGAAGGCGTTCTGCAGGTCCTTCCGGAGGGGTACGGTTTTCTCCGTTCACCGGATTACAACTACCTCCCGGGCCCGGACGACATTTACGTCTCGCCGTCGCAGATCAAGAAGTTCGACCTGCGCACCGGTGACACGGTGTCGGGACAGATTCGATCGCCCAAGGATTCGGAGCGCTACTTCGCGCTCCTGCGCGTCGAAGCGGTCAACCACGAGCACCCCGACGTCGCCAAGACCAAGCCGTTTTTCGACAACCTGACGCCGCTGTATCCGCAGGAGGCGTTCAACCTCGAACACGATCCCGAGGACCTGTCCACGCGCTTGATCAATCTGGTCTGCCCGATCGGCAAGGGGCAGCGCAGTCTGATCGTCGCGCAGCCGCGCACTGGCAAGACGATCCTCCTCCAGAAGATCGCCAACGCGATCACCGCCAATCACCCCGAGGTATATCTGATCGTGCTCTTGATCGACGAGCGCCCGGAAGAAGTCACCGACATGGAACGCTCGGTGAAGGGCGAAGTCATCAGCTCGACCTTCGATGAACCCGCGGAGCGCCACGTGCAGGTGTCCGACATGGTGATCGAAAAGGCGAAGCGACTGGTCGAGCACGGCAAGGACGTCGTGATCCTCCTCGATTCGATCACCCGTCTGGCCCGCGCCCACAACGCGGTGGTGCCCCACTCGGGCAAGATTCTCTCCGGCGGCGTCGACTCGAACGCGCTCCAGCGCCCGAAGCGGTTCTTCGGCGCCGCGCGCAACATCGAGGGCAACGGCAGCCTCACCATTATCGCCACCGCGCTGATCGAGACCGGCAGCCGCATGGACGAAGTGATCTTCGAAGAGTTCAAGGGCACCGGCAACATGGAGCTCGTGCTGGATCGGCGCCTCTCCGACAAGCGCATCTTCCCTGCGGTCGACATCTTCAAGTCGGGAACCCGTAAGGAAGAGCTCCTGATCGACAAGAAGGACCTCGACAAGATCTGGATCCTCCGGAAGTTCTTGAACGACAAGCCCCTGATGGAAGCGATGGAGTTCCTGCTCGACAAACTCGGCAAGGCGAAGACGAACGCACAGTTCTTGAAATCGATGAACGCGTAAGGGGATACGGCAACTCGCCGTAGCGCAGGGAGGGGGTCCCGCCCACCCCAGGTGGGGCCCCTTTGCCAGACAGGCATCGGAGGGTTATATTCGCAGTATGAAAACACTATCGATCATGAGCCTGGCCTTGCTCTTTGCCGCGGTGGCGATCGCGGGGACGGAGACGACCAGCGGGACCATCTACAACCAGAACGGCCAGTACCCGGAAGCCGTTGTGATTCTCAAGAAGGCGCTTGCGAAGGATCCGAAGGACTCCAAGGCGCACTTCCAGATCGGGTTTGCCTACAGCAAGCTCGACAGCGTCGCGCTCGCATACGAGCACTTCATGAAGGCGAAGGAGCTCGATCCGAAGAAGGCGAACGACGTCGCCGACAACATCGCGAGCAACTACGCGCGGCACTATAAGGTGGCGCAGAACGCGTTCGTTCGCGATGACTTCGCGAACGCGGCCACGGAATTCGGGTTGGCGACCATGGCGGACCCGACCCAGGCCACCGCGCACTACAATCTGGCGGTCACGTATTCACGGTTGGCCGAGTCGGATTCGACCTGCCACGAGAAAGCGCTCGCCGAGGCCGACAAAGTTCTTTCGCTTTCCAGCCCGACCGACCCGAACTACACCAAGGCGCTCCAGCTCGCCGGCCGCCAGCTCGTCGAACTCGGCCGCGAGGACGAGGCGGTGGCCCGGTTCACCCGCCTGGTCGAGGAGGACCCGTCGAAGTTCCAGGTGATCGAGGAGATCGGCACCGACCTCGTCAATGAGCAGAACTGGAAAGGCGCCGAGGTGTTCCTGAAGATGGCGGCGGACGCGCGCGCGAAGGTCGGATCCGAGGATTTCAATCTCTACTATAACCTCGGCGTCGCGGAGTTCAACTTGCGCAAAGAGAACCCGGCGAAGATCGACGAGGCCATCGGCTACTACGAGAAGGCGCTGGGCGTCCAGCCGGACGACGTGTCGACGGTCTTCAACCTCATGGTGGCGAACATGGCCAAGGAAGACTGGTCGAACGCGTCCGTGTGGGGAGAGAAATACGCGGCCATCAGCCCGAGCGACCCCAAAGGCTGGCAATACCTGGCGCGCTGCTACAGCGAGCTGGGTGACAAGGACAAGGCCACCGAAGCGTTGGCGCGCTATCAGCAGCTGCGGTAGTGGTTGCGGCCTGGGGCCTTGCGCCGGTGCCGGGTAGCGGCTATAATGCTCGTTTCCAGATTTGGCAGGAGATCAGAAGGATCATGAAGAAAGAAATCCATCCCCAGTACCACCCGGTGGTCTTTGTCGACCCCAGCGTCGGCGCCGAGTTCGTGACGCGTTCGACCATGAAGAGCGCCGAGACCCGCGACATTGACGGGGTCAAGCACTACGTGGTCCGCATGGAGATTTCGTCGGCGTCGCACCCGTTCTACACGGGCAAGCGCAAGTTCGTCGACACGGCGGGCCGCGTCGAGCGCTTCCGCACGAAGTACAAGTACAAAGACGCCGGCCCGACGACCGAAGACTAGTCCTTTCAGATGGCGGACAAACGCTTCTACGTCGGTGGCCAGGCGGTCATCGAGGGCGTCATGATGCGGTCGCCGACGTACTACGCGACCGCCGTGCGGACGCCGCAGGGAACCATCGTCATCCAGAAGAACCGCTACCGGTCGCTGACGCATCGATTCAAGTTTCTCAATGTTCCCATCATCCGCGGGGCGATCGGCCTGGTCGAGATGATGTGGATCGGCATCCAGTCGCTTTCCTACTCCGCGTCGCAAGCCGCGGACGAGAACAGTGACCCCAAGCCGAAGGCCACCACCGCCTCCAACCTGGCCATCTTCGGGTCGGTCGTGTTCGCGCTGGGCGCGGGTTTCGCCCTGTTCTTCTATCTGCCGCTGTGGCTCACGGAACTCACCGGAGTTCAGGGCAGCATTGCTTTCAACCTGATCGACGGCGCGTTCCGGCTCGTCATTTTCCTGGGGTACCTGCTCCTCATCTCGCGCTGGAAGGAAATGCGGCGGATATTCCAGTACCACGGCGCCGAACACAAGACCATCTACACGTTCGAGAACGGTCAGGACCTGACGGTGGCGAACGCGCGCCCCTATACGACGCTTCACCCGCGCTGCGGCACCAGCTTCCTGCTGGTCGTCATGCTGGTGAGCATTTTCGTGTTCGCGCTCCTCGGCAAGCCCGAGACGTGGGGCGACCGGCTGCTGCGCTTTGCCTTCATCCCGGTGATCGGGGGCATTTCGTTCGAGTTCATTCGCCTCTCCGCGAAAGAGAAATTCGCCCGCTACCTCAAGCCCGCCGTGTGGCCGGGGCTCACGCTCCAAAAGGTCACGACAGCGGAACCATCCGATGATATGCTGGAAGTTGCCATCGCGGCCCTGGTCGCGTGTCTCGACTACCAGAGCGCGACGCTGGAAGTTTCTTCCAACTAGCCAGCCGCCCGCGGTACCGGGGTGCGCGCGCTGCGCGACCCGATGACGAAACCCATGAATCCTCGCTACGACGAAATACTCGCGCGCTTCGACGAGCTGACGTCCTTGATCGCGGATGAGAAGGTCATTCGCGACAACGCCCGCTGGCGCAAGCTCGCGAAGGAGCGCTCCGACATGGTGGAGCTGGTAGCGGTCACCAAGCGCCTGAAGAAACTCGAAGAGACGCTGACCGACAACAAGCAGATCATCGCGCAGGGAACGGACGCGGACCTGGTCGAGATCGCTCGCGCCGAGATGGATTCGCTGGAGGCCGAGCGCGCACAGCTGGAGGAAACGTTCCAGCTCCTGATCGTGCCGAAGGATCCCAACGACGACAAGAACACCATCATGGAAATTCGCGCCGGCACCGGCGGCGAGGAGTCCGCGTTGTTCGCCGGCGACCTCCTGCGCATGTACACGCGCTTCATCGAACGCAAAGGCTGGAAAGCCGAGGTGTTGAGCAGCAGCGAAACCGGCATGGGCGGCTTCAAGGAAGTCATCCTGCTCGTCACCGGCGTCAACGCGTTCGGCTCGCTCAAGTACGAAAGCGGCGTCCACCGTGTGCAGCGTGTCCCCGCAACCGAAGCGAGCGGGCGCATCCACACCTCCGCCGCGTCGGTGGCGATGCTCCCCGAGGCACAGGAAGTCGAGATCAAGATCGACCCCAACGAGCTCCGCGTCGACGTGTATCGATCGAGCGGCCCCGGCGGACAGAGCGTCAATACTACCGACAGCGCGGTCCGTATCACTCATATCCCTACCGGCTTGGTGGTCACGTGCCAGGAAGAGCGCTCGCAGCTCAAGAACAAGGGCAAGGCGATGAAGGTGCTGCAGGCGCGCCTGCTGGATCAGGCGCGGCGGGCCCAGGAAGAGAAATACGCCGCGGAACGCCGGAGCCAGGTGGGGTCGGGCGACCGGAGCGCCAAGATTCGCACCTACAACTTTCCGCAGCAGCGCGTGACCGACCATCGGATCAACTTCACGACTCACACCCTGAACGACGTGATGGACGGGGCTCTCGACCCGCTCATCGAGGCGCTGCGCAAGGCCGACATCATGGAGCGCGCCGGACAGCGGATCGTCCCCGGAGAGTAGGCATGCACGACGCGGAAACCATTCGGGATCTCTTGCAGCGCGCCGAACTGCGTCTCGTGGCCAGCGGCGTGCCCAACGCACGCCGAAACGCGGAGTGGATGCTCTGCCACGCGCTCGGGCTGCGCATGCTCGACCTGTACGTCCAGTCGACCGCTGCGCCGGATCCGAATCGGGCGACGGTCTACCGGAAAATGGTCGAGCGGCGCGCGGCGCGAGAGCCGCTCCAGTACATTCTGGGGACAACGGAGTTCATGTCGCTCCCTTTCGAGGTTGGCCCCGGGGTCTTCGTCCCGCGGCCAGACACGGAGGTGCTGGTCGAGCGCGCGGAGGAGTTGCTGCGCTCACGCCCGCTTCACGAGGCGCTGGAGGTGCTGGATCTGTGCAGCGGGAGTGGGATCATCGGCATATCGCTGGCGGCGCGTATTCCGAACCTCGCGGTCGTGGCGGTGGATGTTTCGAGTGCAGCGGTCGCGGCGACGGCTCGCAACGCGGCGACTAACGGCGTCTCCGAGCGCGTGGAAGTGGTGCGCGCGGACGCCTTCGCGTACCTTCGGGACGCGGACCGGCGCTTTGCCGCGGTCGTCTGCAACCCGCCGTATATCGAGTCGGGCGAGTTGGCGGCGCTGCCCCGCGAGGTGCGTGAGCACGAACCGCTGCTGGCCCTCGACGGCGGTCGCGATGGGCTTGACTTCTACCGGCGCGTCGTTCCGGAGCTCGCGAGACGGGTCGCGCCGGGCGGGTTCGTGATGTTCGAGATCGGCGACACGCAGGGCGTGGCGGTATCGAAATTGCTCCGCGATGCGGGGTTCGCTCCGGTCGAGGTCGTGAAGGACTACGCCGGACGCGACCGTGTGGTTATCGGCTTCGCGGGTACGGGTCGATAGCGAAGCCAGGCAGGCGATATATCGGACTCCGCGAGGGCGGTTGTGCACTCCCTCTGCCGCCGTCCTCCCGCGCGAGGTGTTGATATGCGCGACTGCGGATTGGCGTCCGAGGGAGTGCGCAACCGCCGACAGCGGGCAGACGATATATCGGGCGGAGCGCGATTTCGCGAGTCGCGCATGCCAACTTGTGCGCGCGAGCGCATGAGCGCGGAGTCCGATATATCGCCTGCCTACTAGCAAGGATTGAGTATGGACAAGTTCATCATCGACGGACCGACCCCGCTGCACGGGGAAGTGAGCGTCCACGGCGCCAAGAACGCCGTGTTGCCGCTCATGGCGGCGGCGCTGCTCGCGCGCGGCACGAGCGTCATCAAGAACGTGCCCGAGCTGCGCGACGTGTCGACCATGGCGAAGATGCTCGACGTGCTCGGCGCGAAGACATCCCAGCAGGGTGACGTCCTCACCATCGACACCTCGGGCGCGAACGGCGTCGAGGCGCCGTACGATCTCGTTCGCACCATGCGCGCCTCGATCTACGTGCTCGCCCCGACCCTCGCCGTGCACGGGCGCGCGCGCGTCAGTATGCCGGGCGGGTGCGCGTGGGGGCCGAGGCCGATCGACCTCCACCTGATGGCGATGGAGAAACTCGGCGCAACCATCCACCTCGACCACGGCTACATCGAGGCCACCTGCGATCGCTTGCGCGGCGGCGAAGTCGTGTTTCCGACCTCCAGCGTGGGAGCCACCGCGCAGACGGTGATGGCCGCGGCGCTCGCCGAGGGCACCAGCGTCATCGAAAATGCCGCGCTCGAGCCGGAGATCACCGACCTGGTGCACGCGCTGCAGGAATCCGGGGTCGAGATCGAGGGCGCGGGGACGGCGCGCCTGGTCATCCACGGGACGACGTCGGTGCGGCCGCTGCGCCACGACGTCATCGCGGATCGCATCGAGGCGGAGACGTTCGCCGCCGCGGCCGCCATCACCGGCGGCGACGTGACCGTCACGCACTGCGACCCGAGCCACCTGGGCGCCGTGCTCGCCACGCTCGAATCGACCGGGTGCCGCGTCGAAATCGGTGATCGCCGCGTGCGTGTGGTCGGGCCGCCGCGCCTCACCGCGACCGAAGTGGTGACGAGGGAGTACCCCGGGTTTCCGACCGACATGCAGGCGCAGATCATCGCGGTCCTGTGCCGCGCGAACGGGGTCAGCACCGTCAAGGAGACCATCTATCCCGACCGCTTCACGCACGTGCCGGAGCTGCGCCGTTTCGGCGCCGACATCCGCCTGGACGGCAACCTCGCCGTCATTCGCGGGGTTTCGTCGCTCGAAGGCGCGCCCGTGATGGCGACCGACATTCGCGCCAGCTCGGGGTTGATCCTCGCCGCCATGGCCGCGACGGGACGCTCCGAGATCCTGCGCGTGTATCACATCGACCGCGGGTACCAGCGCATCGAAGAGAAGCTCCGGGCTATCGGCGCGCGCATCGAACGCGCCGCCCAGTGATGTGAATCCGACCCGCGAATCCTCCCCCGCGCCGCGCCACCTCATCCTCGGGACCGCCGGCCACGTCGACCACGGCAAGACCGAACTGGTCCGGTCGCTCACCGGCCACGACACCGATCGCCTCAAGGAAGAAAAAGAACGCGGCATTTCGATCGAGCTCGGCTTTGCCCCGCTTCTGCTCGCCGCCGACGTGTTTGTCGGCGTGATCGACGTCCCCGGACACGAGCGTTTCGTTCGCCAGATGGTTGCCGGGGCGGGGGGCATCGACCTGGCGATGTTGCTGGTGGCGGCGGACGAGGGCGTCATGCCCCAGACCGTCGAACACCTCGAAGTACTGCGCTCGCTCGGGGTGCGTCGCGGGCTGGTGGTGATCTCCAAGCTGGACCTCGTCGCCGGGGACGCGCTGCCGGCGCTGCGCGAAACCATTGCCGCCCTGGTGCACGGCACGTTTCTCGAGGGCGCGCCGGTGGTGCCGGTGTCCGCGCGAACCGGCGCCGGAGTGGACGCGCTGCGCGATGCCCTGCTCTCGCTGGCCCGCGGCGTCGAGACTCGCGCCGCGACCGGAGCGTTTCGGCTCGCCGTGGATCGCGTGTTCCACCAGAAGGGGATCGGCGTGGTGGTGACGGGCAGCTGCTATTCGGGGCGCGTGGCGGCGGGCGACGAGCTCGACCTGCTGCCCCTGGGGCGGCGGGTGCGCGTGCGCGAGATTCAAAGTTTCGGCGCCCGACGCACGGAAGGAACCGCCGGCGAACGGCTCGCCCTGGCGCTGCACGGCGCGAAGCTCGACGAGATCGAGCGCGGCGACATGCTGACGACACCCGGGCGCTTCGTCGCGGCGACCACCGTCGACGTGCGGCTGGCGCTGGCGCGCGGAGACGTCGAGCTCGAAAACCGTGAGCGGGTTCGCGTCCACCACGGAGCGCGCGAAGTGCTCGGGCGGGTGATCCTCCTCGAGGGTGACGCTCTCCACCCGGGCGAGTCGGGGCTCGCGCAGCTGCGCCTGGAGTCACCGATCGTCGCCGGCGCCGGCGACCGCATCGTGCTGCGTACGTACTCGCCGGCCCGGGTGATCGGCGGCGGTGTCGTCGTCAATCCGAGCGCCGAAGCGCAGCGGCGTTCCGACGCCGCCGCGGTCGAACGGCTTCGCATCCGTGAACACGGCGACCCGCGGGCGGTGCTCGGGAAGGCGGTCGAGCGGGCGGGAGTCGAAGGGGTGGAAGAAACGGGCGCCGATGAGGCGGCCGCCGCGTTGCTGGTTTCGGACGGGTCGGTGGTGGCGGTGGCGGGACGGTTGTTCGACCGGCGGGCGCTGGAGTCCCTGGCGGCG
>Ga0210379_10000016_pt1 | contig 41671 bp, 41 predicted proteins | sample PLMedo_2_FD_155468 | JGI IMG/M metagenome (GOLD analysis project Ga0210379, IMG submission 155468) | Groundwater sediment microbial communities from an aquifer in East River, Colorado, USA - PLM4_32_coex redo | ecosystem: Environmental > Terrestrial > Soil > Riparian zone | place: USA: East... | reverse complement strand
CTGGCGAAGGCGAAGGCGAAGGCGAAGGCGATGGCGGTGGCGGTGGCACTGGCGCAGGCGTGGGGCGATGGCGGTGGCGGTGGCGCTGGCGCAGGCGTGGGGCGATGGCGGTGGCGGAGGCGGTGGCGGAGGCGGTGGCGCCGGCGAGGGACGAAGGCTAAATCTTTGAGAACTCAACAACCTTAAACCGGCCCCAGCCCATCTTCCGACTCGCCCCGATACCCACGTTCTGACCGGCCCATCGGAGCATTTGTTCGACCACGGCCGGTTTAACCATCTCCGGGTCGAGGTCGAGGGTACCGGTGCATGTCATCGCTGGAGTCGCGGGCACTTCACCGGGTGGTTGAGCACCCAGGTAAGAGTTACGTCGTAGCGCTCGCTGGTTCGACAGCTTGGTTCCGGTGCCAGCGGAGACCACAACGTAGCGCTCCCATATCAATGCGTCATCAGGCCGACGGTCACTACGCCAGGGCGAGGAGCGGAGGACTACCCGGACCATGTCAGGTGGACAGGGTCTGCCTGCGGAACGGATGGTGTCACAGGCAGCGGTGAGCATGCCATCCACGACATGCTTAGGGATCATGATCGTACCGTCGCCATCTGTGTAGAAGGATCGGTTAGCCAGTTTCTCTAGCTCCTCATAGTCTGCGAGGGTCATACCTTGCGCGATCAGATGCTGTTCCAGGGCTTTGTTTCGGTTAGCGGTCGAGCGAGCCCGGCTCATTCCGGACTCTTTGATGATGTTAATTAGGCGTTCCCGCTCGGGCCAGTAAGGATGGCCAACGAATGACTCGACATCGATGCGTAGCTGGAAGATAGGCATAGTGGCGCTTTCTGTGTGTGTTAGGAGATGATGAGTATGTCGTCAGGTTCAGTGGCAAGGGCCTCGACTCCGACCAGGTCCACGAACCGGGTCTTTCCATCGTGGCCGTGGATAGCTACCGCGTCGCGTAGGGATGCCCAGATCACTGTGGACGGGCGTTCACCCTGCCAACGGATCACCACCGTGCCGTCATCGAACTCGACGCCGGTGGCTACTACTCCCGTGCCACTGATGCCGGTCACGTCGACATCACGAACCATCTTGAACAGCTTCATAGATCTTACCTATCCTGATAATATCCGAAGGGACATCTGTCGATCGTGCATGATAGCTTCTGTTGAATTACTGACTCACAGATCAGGCATGAGGACGATGGTTCCTCCTCGTCGCCGAGCCATCGCTCCTGGCTCACGTCCTCACCACACATAGCGGTGTCATCATCACAGCAGGTGTAGTGGGTAACATCCTCTGGTTCTGCGTACTCTAAGAGAGATACAGGCAGGATTTGATCACTAGTATCAATTTTCACAATCTTCATCCTCCTCTCTCGGTCCATGATGCCAGGGCCAGCCTCTAACGATGAGAACCGTTCCTATCACCGTAAAAATGCAGACAGTCGCCTCAGCCCAGCTCATGACCGGCGCCGCCATTGCGGGAGCCCGTTCTTATGCATGTAACGGTTGTACTCGGCCGTACACAGTGAGGCGACCGCCATACTTACCCGCATCTTCTGCAATGCAGCGAACTGGGTTGCCTCGATGTGGAGCTGCATTGGGCCACCCTTGTACAGCCGGAGCCGCTCGATCAGCTTGTCCACGTCAATCCTGGACCCATGCTCGGCTAGCAGTCTCCCAATCCCGTCCAGCACTACTCCTTGCACGCCGGCTCGTTCGGTTCCCCAGGAACGGGTAACGACCAGGATGGTGAGCTGAACCAGGTTAGGTTCGAACTCTGTCCGTTCTGACAGCTTCCATAGCCGCTCTAGGGCGGCCGGAGCGTTGATCATTCCATTTCCGCTCTGCGGAGTGATATCCCAGCCGTACGAGTGCACGATCTGGGAGATCCCTACGGCGATTGGGTCCTCAGCCTCGATCCGGACCCGGAACTGATCAATGTACAAAGGTTTACTGGTGTGGTTAAGATCGAGGAACATCTGTGCTTCCTCGGGGACGCTTAAGCCAGTGAAAACATGGCAACGAACCTTACCACCGTTCTCGGTGATTCGACGGATTGCCTCGACCCGATGCGTTCCATCGATAATGTAGACGCAGCGGTCCTTACGACGAGAGACGGTGATGACTCCCACTGCGCCTGGGTTGAACCGGAGCACGATACGGTCAATTTTGGCCATATCATAACCGGTACGCTGCACCCGTCGGTCCACAAGCAAGTTTGAGACCGGGATCTCTTCCTCAAGGAAGGTCTCCATGGCATTGAGCTTTGCCATTTCTTATACTCCATTTGGGGGGGAAGGTGTTTTTATCGATTGGATGATTTTTGCAAGGAAGCCTCGTTGAGCCGACAGCTCTTTAGCCCAGACGCTCAGCTCCGTTTGCGGAATCTCTGGGTGCCAGGGTCCTAGACTCTGTAATCCCTTGACTATACCGCTCATGGTCGCTATGGCTGTACCCATGAGTCTTCGCTGCTCTGATGCCTTGCATACATCTCCAGTTGACTGGAATCCTCCCTTGGAATATCTTTGACGGGCAGCGTGCGGAGTGAGGGTCCCCTCCTCCACGGCCTTAATGAGTCTCTGTGCCCATGGATCATCGCGCATCTCAGCCGCTCGATACAACTGGATAATAGCGGACAAGCTGGAACGATTATCATCAGGTATCCCTAACGCTCTGATGAGTAGGTCCCTTGACGGGGCGTATTGCTCCCCCTTTTGACGCAATGCGAGCCGTGCGACCATCAAAGGACGTAGGGACGCATAGATCTCATAGATCCGTCGAATCGACAGCTCGTCACCGCTGTTCTTGCCGATTTGTCCTAGGGCAGTACATGCCTCCTCGTACGTGTCAACTACTTGGGCTGAAATATCCGCCTTATTGAGCTCTCGGGCAACGCTTAGTCGACGTAGCCCATCGATAAGTAGCAAAATTTCACCGTATTTTGCTAGGAGAATAGGTTTCTTCATCCCACTTTTAGCTATTTCCGCTTTAAGGTTACTAGTGTCAGTAGGAGGTTTCCGTCGCGGTGGGACGGAGATCAGGGAGATGGGAACTTGCATCTAGCTCCCTCATTCTCTGGTTTATTAGTAGTTGGTTGGCTATTACTCGGATCCGTCCTCCGGGCGTACGTATGGCGCTTAAACGATCTTGATGTACCCATCCCCCCACCGTCCGAGCGCTTACACCAAACAGGATTGCTACCTCACCCAAGGTAAGCAGCAGGGGGGAATTTCTAACAAGGGAGCGGTAGTAAGGCACACGGGAGACACTACCATGCTGACGCTACGACATGCAAGCGTTAGGCAAAACTCACATTAACTTGGTAATACTAATATATTGTCCCAAAAATACTAGTTGTCGTGCTGTGTCCGATTCCTCGCCAGTAGGTATGCCCATCCTCATGAACCTGTACCAGCCCAGGGAAACTGGAGGTCAGCCGGTTACCGAAACGACGGTTACCTACCCCACGCTCCCCAGCCTGGCGAGCCCACTCCATATACATCAGATGTAGCATATTTGCCCTGATCTGGTAGGTGGGGCCAAGTAGCAGGATGCCGTCACAGATCCGGTCGTCCACAAACCGAGCCACCGAGTCAGACTGGAGCCGCTGATCGACCGCAGCTTCCTCGATCTGGCTAGGCTCGTTGAGCCCGTAGGTCAGATAGTCCTGTAGTCCAGCCAGAAGCCAGTTCAGGATGCCAGCTGCCTCTGGGTAGAGCACCTTACGAGCCATGTCTTTGATCTCGACCTCACGGTCACGAAACCGCGTGGTGAAAGGAACCAGCTTGGCCCGGCGCCAGATCGCGTCATCATCAGAAGAAAACTTTGGTGGATGGTTGGTGGCTAACCAGATACAGCATTGAGGAGTCCATTCCTGGTACTCCTGATACAGCTCGCGAGAGGCGACTCGGTCCCGACCAGTAAGCCGTTTGATAAGTTCCTCATCAAATGACGCATGCTCAGCGGTTTCGCTGGTGGAGACGAACCTCTTACCGCGCAACCGGTGCAGGTCATTGCTAGGACCTTTATCCCGGGTATTTTTGAAGGTCCCCGCGGGCGCCGTGGTGGCATAGTCACCGAGCACCTCCCGGATGGTTTCCATCAGGGTGGACTTCCCCGTTCCGGATGGACCATAGATCAGGAAGATGGCTCGTTGGTCAGCATCACCCAGTAGGCTATACCCTAGGGCACGTTGAACGTAGGATCGCATCTCCAGGTCGGGAAGCACATCGGTCATGAACTGCTCAAACCGGGGACAACTGGCCTGAGGGTCGTAGGCAGCTCCAAGAAGCTGGGTCATCAGCGCTGAAGAGTCGTGCGGGCGAAGCTCAAAAGTCTCCAGATCTAGTATCCCGTTCTGAACATTCAGTACATGCTGACCGTCGTCCATCTCGGTAGACATTTTGGCTACCCCCGGTAGCGTCCTCAAGCAACGAAGCGCGCCATCAATCTTGCTAGCGTTACCGGCTGCGGTCCAGCGCTTCTCCTCTTTTGCGTCTTCCTTGTACCTAGCTGCGTAGGCCCTGCTCTCGGCCAAGCTAATGAACTGATGCTCCAAAGTGAACTTCTTATCTGGTCGCCATACCTGGCCGTCCCAGGCGTAGAACTGCTTCTGCTCAGTCAGCCATAGGTAGCGTCCACGAACCTTGTCCCAAAGGTAACGGGCATTCCCACTGTCATTAGCCAGATAGCCCGGGTCTTCAGCTGTGACAGAGCTGGGATTATTTTCAGGTAGGCTTGGCAGCACTGGACTAACCCATGGTGAGCCAAACCCTTTACGAGCAAGCTGTTGAGCTGCCGCACTCATGTTGCCATGGTGGTTATAATGTGCGTAGACAAAAAGCTTGGACAGGGGCTCCTCGGTCGGCAAGCCGGTCGAGGTGGACCAGACATAGAGCCCTGGTTTGCCCTCATAGTCAGTTGAGGCTGACGCGCCATCACGTGGGTTTTTCCCGGGCCGGGTCCACATCCGCTCGCTACCGCGGACCGACTCTAGCGACCAGCCTCGCAGGATCTCGGACCAGTCGGTCCGGAGCGCAAAGTCATCACCAGGGCTCAGGGTTGCCCGGTGCCCAGATGAGCTGGGCACTGGCAGTGGAGCAGGGGCTGAGCCTGGCTCGGGTAGCGGCGTCCGGTCCAGTGCATCCTTGATCGCCAGGTGGAGCAGGTTGCGTTCCGTCCAGCTCAGGACGGGAAGCACACCATAGTTACCACTGGCGAGCAGCCAGCCCTCCCCGCTGGGGTGACAGGACCCGGGCGAGGGTGCGCCGACCACATAGCCACCTTCGCCTCTGGTTTCTGCCAGCACCAGCCCGTCTTCGTCCTTGGCCAGCTTCTCGTTGCCAGGTACCGCATGATCAGCTATCCGGTACAACAGGTGCAGGCCACCCGATGGGCTTTGCTGCGAGTAGCTAGCAACGAGGCGGTCCCAGACCTCCTTCGCTCCGAGCGCCTGGAGCGCCCCCATGATCCGACTCAGGGAGCCGTTGTCTACCGCGCGACCTTCGATCTCGGTCATCTCCAGGTTGCCTGACACGGCACCACAGATGAGGGCGATCCCGTAGGGATGCCCGTTTCCCCACCATTGCGACACTTCGTCCAGGGAAGGGATGCGAGCCTGGTACTGTTTCCACTCCAGCGCCGGTTTCTTCTGCCGGTTGGGTTGGATGGGGATGCACGATACACCAGCCTGTCGCCAGATCTCGGCGACATCTGCTATGGTCATAGTTGTACCTCCCTAGTAGGGGTCCCCTTGCGGTGTCTAGTCAGCGGGGGACCCCTTTCTTCTGGGGCATCAAGATCAGGGCTCCGTTGAAGCAGGGTTCCGTTGAAGCAGGCAGGCGAAGTCGGCAGCTCATCATGACACCCGGGCCGCAGCTGGGCCAGGACTAGCCCTGTCGGATAGACCAAGATCCCCCGGTCGTGGCACGACGACCGGGGGATCTTGGCGTTTGGGGGTGACTAGAACGGTGGAGTCTCAGCTTGCGCTGGGGGAGGCGGAGGTGGTAGCGGGTGAGCTACTGGAGCAGGCCGGGCGCTGACCCGTTCAGCATTGCCTGCGGCCTGTGAGGCCAGCCGCTCCAACAGGCTTGGCTCACGTACAGCCAGCGGGGCAGGCTGGGCAGGTTGTCCCGAGGGGGAGGCTCCAGCCTGGCCGCGGGGCAGGCTCTTTTGGTAGTTGGGGTTGGCCGCCATCCACGCTTGCGCCCGGGCGACACAGTCTGGTAGCCCGTTAGCCGAGTGCAGCTCGTAGGGTGGCAGGCCGATGGTTGCCTGCCCAAGGGCCATGTGCACCAGGACCGGACGAGGGTTATCCAGTCGCTGCCGGAGCGCACCGATCAGTCGGGCTTGACGCCACCAGGTTGATTTGGCCAGGAGTCCTGCATACCCGTTCTCGTCGGGTAGATCAAGATCTACCACGTCGACCACGATCACGTCAGAGGGCTTGTCGGCTTTGGTGAACTTTGTCACCGAGTGTGGGATATAGTCCACCGCCCACACTAACAATAGATGTCCTATGATGTCTGCGGGGTTGAGCCGGGCGCCACCACCCACTTCATCCGGATCATCAAACTGGTACGGGTTCGTCACGTTGCTGCTCCTGCTCTATGCGTGAGGTAGGGGCTCGGCCGCCTCTAGGCAGGGTGCCCCTCAACCTCAGCCGAGGAACACTCCATGTCCCATGGCGGCGCCAGCGCTGAGCCTACCGACCAGGGCAACCCTTGTCACTAGCCCCCCGCTCCAGGTCGCGGTCCGGGTCATACCAAGGACAAAAGCCGCAGTCGTTGGATGGGACCGCGGTTACGTCTTCCCACCTATGACTCATGTTCAATACGTCTAACGAGACAAGTCGGGTGGCGATTTCGTGGAGCCGAGCCAGCGCCTGTTCTGCGACACTCCGGTCATAGTCCGCAGTCCAGACATAAATCTCACGGAGCCAGCCGTTGCGAGGATAGTAAACCAGGGCGACCTTACGTACCGGCAGCCCAAGCTGCTCACATCCCAGACCGTAGCACTGTACCTGTACCTGGTGTCGGTGCGGTGGTTCCTTACTTTGGATCTTCTTGATCCCGTCCAGAGATGCGCCTTTATGGTCGATGACGCAAGCAATATCCGCACGGTAGACATCGGTAGTGCCGGGTACCAGTGAGCTGATGCTTACCGGCTTCTCGGGGTACCAAGCCTGGTTGTCAGTGGCCTGGGCCCAGCGGTGGATCCCGTCCGCTAGCCGCTGGTGGATGGCACTGCCCACGAAGGCGGCCCAGGGGTCAGTTTCGGTATTGACGTGGGGGATGCCGGCGATCCGGTAGCCGATTCGCCGGTCACAGAGATCGCCCAGCTCAGAGGGGCCAATTTCGACCTGTAAGCTGCGTGGGCTTTCCCGCTCAGACCACCGGATGATGTTAATGATTTCCGACTTGATCCGGACCGCAAGGGGATCGGTATCCCAGGGGTCATCGAAAGAAAGGCAGTGTGGGTGGGCACCAAGATTTTCCCAGGCGGGGTGCAGCTCCTCGTTGCAGGCTGAGCACTGCATCAGTCCCAGTCGCCGATCTGGCTCACTGTGTGGAGTTTCTCTCGATAGAGCCAGACCCCCAGCACGCCGAGGTCCTCTCCTGGCAGTCGATCTTCCCGGTACCATTGGAGCAGAACCTCTTGCGGTACCCCGGTAACGCTGGCCGCGACGTGGAGTGGATGTAGGTGGTTGAGATGGATATCAACCTCTTCGAGCTTTTCCAATGCCCGTAAGGCTGCGACATGGAACCGCCCGATCCGGGCGGCGGTAGCACGCCAGAGTGTAGTACCAGGGCGCTCCTCCCAGCCGGTATAGGTGATCACATCGGTCTGGAGCATGTCGGCTATGGCGCCACGAGTGAGGCCGAGGTGCGTCCGCAGCCGGCGTAGCCCCTCATCAGCCACGACAGTACGCCCATGCTCAATCTGCTCCTCCACGCTGGACAACACCGACCTCCTCTCCCCCCGGGACAAGTTTAGTGCTCCTGTGCGCTAGTAGCGAGGACCGGCCGCATAGCCGACGACCGGTCCTCTTGGTTTATCCATCGCCAGGACTCGAACCTGGACTCACGGCTTTTGCAGGCCGTTGGGCTGGCCATTACCCAACTAGGATGATCCGCTTGGGCACCAACACAGTTGGACGCAGCTTAGATCTGCAGACCTTGCGCTCTCCCACTGAGCTAGGGGGCCATGGAGCGGCCCCCGCTGGGATCGAACCAGCGACCTCAAGATATTAGCTTGCGTCAGGTCGATTTGGTGCTGACGGAGGGTTATTCAGTTTGGGACGAGAGCTTGATGAGGGTGACCGGTCTGCGCCTCTACCACTTGGGCTACCACCGCACGTGGGCGCGGTGAGAAGGAGTCGAACCTTCACTGTACAAGTCAGTCAATTTATTAATACTTAGGTTGAGCTGTCATCTTGCGTCCAACCCCCATATGGGGGCGTTTAGGTGTTGGCGGCCCGGCCTCAGGGCACTTTGTTGACCGGGTTAGGCCCCTCCACCCCAGCGGGGCTGTCCGGTACCTGCTGATGGGCTCTTACCTAGTGCTAGGCCAACAACGTTTACAGGTTGGGACTCAGTAGATAGTCATAGATTTGCTGACCAATTTTGTGGTCAACGACAGTGGTGAGGTTCGCAGCTTCCCGGGCGGTTTTAACGGCGTCCATAAGCTTCATGACACGGTCTTGGATGGCATGCACCCGGGCCGCCTCCATGGCGCCTGACTGCTTGATCTGGGTCCAGGTACCTACAATCACGTCCTCGTAGAAGATCTCAACCTGAGCTGGGTGTTCCCTGGTCGCTTCTGACTTAACGTGGTTACGGGGCACCTTCTTGGATCGGGTGGTCTGAGTCTGCTCAGACCGGAAACAGTCCGAGATACCAGCCCAGGCCCAGGTCTCAGCAGGGTCGAGCACCGGCAAGCTGCGGGCGAGAATGGCCAACTCCTGGAGCTGCTTTTCCAGAAACAGTAGGTAGGTGACGGGGACCGCACTGGCAACAGTGACATCATCGACCACAATGTCGGCTTTGGCGGTAGTGTTGGCAATATCCTTGGTCAGGGTCAGGTCGAGCAGGGCAGCGTGATACTTGTTGACCTCGGCCAAGATCTGCTCTGCCCTGAGCTGGAGCTTGTTACCTTCAGCTGGGAGCTGGTCTCCGCCGTCTTCCTTGGGCTGGTATGTGCGCGACAACCCAGAGAGCTTGGCATGATCTTGTATCTGGCGGTACAGCAGGGTCAGCGCACCATTGGTGCGAGCTTTGAGTCCTTTTTCCAAGGCCACGATCTGGTTCAGTTTGGTCACGGTGAGTCCTTAGGGGTGATTGGGGTGTAATACGAGGCGGGCTTATCAACTCAGATCTTACCTCCAAGGTCTAGGTCTGAGCAAGTGGGCCTCTACAATGCTGACATATGGGACTGTCCCTAGCAGAACGGGTTGCCCGCCTTCCTCGCCATCTTCGGGAGGAGTGGGTAAGAAGTCTGCCGGACTATGTCCTAGAAGAGATGATTCGTGGCGAATGGTGGTATGTTGCCCGACCTGAGCAGGTTCCGCCCGATGGTAACTGGCTGGTCTGCCTCGCGCTTGCCGGTCGAGGCTGGGGGAAGAGCCGAGCTGGCGCTGAGTGGTTGACCGGACAAGTCCTCAAGCACCCGTTTGACCGGCATGGCCAGCCTACCGAGTGGCTACTCATTGGGGAGACCTTGGCGGATACCCGAACTATCTGCATGGAGGGGCCGGCTGGGCTGCTCCGGGTACTTCGCCGTAGAAGCATTGACTATCGGTATAAGCAGTCTCCCCGTCCCATGGTGCTGTTCCCAGATGGAGCAAAGATCTATGCCGAGGGTGCTGATGACGAGGATGTAGGTCGTGGCTACAACGCCAGTGGCGCCTGGTGCGACGAGCTGGCGAAATGGCCCAAGCCCTATGAGTCCTGGTACGAGGGGATCCTGCCGTCACTACGTACCGACCTCATCGATGATCATCCGCGTGCCTTCGCTACCACTACGCCCAAGCCGATCAGGCTGCTCCAGGAGTGGGTGGAACGTGGTGACTCCACTGTCCATGTGATGGGGGGCTCCACCTTCGACAACGCGCTCAACCTGTCCGCGCTGGTGCTCCAGGAGCTACGCCTACGTTACGCCGGTACCACCTTGGGCGAACAGGAGCTGTACGGCCGGTTGTTAGAGCTGGGTGGTAACGGGTTATTTAACCGGGTCGATATCATCAACAATCGAGTAAAGTTGGTTCCTGGTGACATCGTTGCAACCGTGGTGGGGGTTGACCCCAACCTCACCGGCGAGGATGCTCAGTGCGGGATCATCGTGGTTTGCCGGACCAGTGACAACCATATGTACATCCTGGAAGATGCCACGGTTCAGCAGTCTGGTCGTACCGCGGCCATGGCAGTGTGGCGAGCTTGCGCCCGGCATAAGGCTGACCTGGTCGTCTATGAGGAGAACCTGGGGAAACGGTACCTGCAAGAGGTACTCCAGGATGCTTACAAGGAATGCATTGAGCTGGACCTCTTCCCGGAGGGAACCTCGCCCCCGATGGGTGCCATCCACGCCAAGCACGGAAAGAAGACCCGAGCTGAGCCGGTGGCTATGCGTAACGAGCAAGGACGCCTCCATATGGTGGGTAACTTCCCGGCATTGGAGAACCAGATGGTCTTGTTTGACCCGGAGTCCACCCGGGAGTCACCAGACCGGATGGATGCCATGGTGCACGCGGGTCTGCATCTGATGGCCGGCGAGAAGAGGATCATGAAGGTGGGCGACCCGGGCCAGTACCAGCTCCGCATGGACAACGAGTTCTATGATCTTGGTCGGTTCATGCCGAGGTAGAGCTTTCGGTATTCCTACCCCTGGGGTGTAGACAGATATCGGGACAGGCCCCACATCTAGGACTTGCGGGGAACTTCCGCCTAGAGTATAGACGTGATCGTTCTCGCCTTGATCTTGGCCGCCTTGGCGGTGGCACGGCTGGCGCACCTTGTCGCCGATGATGACATCACCGTGGGTTTTCGCCAGTGGGTAGTCAAGCGCTTCGGTCGGGACGCCCTGGTCACCAGGGCGGTACATTGCGCCCCTTGGTGCATGTCGATGTGGTTCGCGTTGGTGATGCCGGTTGCAGTGCTGTGGCCCACCACCTGGCTCATAGCTATCCTCTCCATCCCTGCCGGGTCGATGGCGGCAGCCATGGTTCTTTGCTACACGGACAGGGAGTAGCTTATGGCTTTCCGCCGGCCGAAGACCCTCGTTGCCTCACCGGACCCGGAAGAACCTCCACGGAACAGCTTGGTTGCCTCTGCTGCACGAATCCGGAGGTTAGATGGGCAAGGATGGCAGGCATACAAGTTCGGTGACGATGCCTGGCAACAAGAGGCGTGGCGTCTTTATGATGTCATTGGCGAACTGCGGTATGCGGCCAACTGGGTAGGGTCAGCTTGCTCACGGGTGCGTATCTACGTTGCCGAGGTGGACAAGAATGGACGGGTCCAGCAGGAGACTGATGACCCCAAGGTTGCCGCTTTGGCAGATACCCTGTTCGGCTCGCCCACCGCTAAAGCCGAGGCACTCCGGATGATAGGGATTAACCTCACTGTCGCCGGGGATTCCTATATTGTTGGTCGAGGAACCGGACGAAACGAAACTGATGAGTGGTATGTGGTCTCCTGCTCAGAGCTGAAGCGTTGGTCCGGCAATATCTGGCAGCTGAACCCTGACGGCACCAAGGACCCGTTGGATCTGGAGAAGGATATTGTCATCCGGGTCTGGACCCCGCACCCACGCCGTGCCCTGTGGGCGGACTCTCCCACCCGAGCGGCAATGCCGATGCTCTGGGAGATCGAGCGGCTTACCCGGTACGTGTTCGCCCAGATCGACTCTCGACTGATCTCAGCTGGGCTGCTACCCGTCCCCAAGGAAGCCTCCTTTCCCGATGAGAACGGGGTGATGACTTCGGGGGCAGAGGCGCTTACCGACATGCTGCTCCGGGTCGGCTCAGCTCCTCGTTTAGGCGAAGGTACCGCGACGGGAGTGGTGCCGATCTTTATCGAGTTCCCCACTGATGCACTGGGTAAAACTGAGCTGATCCAGTTCACCAGCGAGCTTTCCAAGCAGGCGCTTGACCTGCGCGCGGAGGCTATTCGTCGGTTTGCCCTGGCTATGGACATGTCCCCCGAGGTTGTCCTTGGCACCGGTGATGCTAATCACTGGTCGGCCTGGCACGTGGGTGCAGAGAACGTCAAGATTCACATTGAGCCGTTAATGACCCGCATCTGTGACGCGGTTACCACGGCCTACCTAGCGCCGGCACTCAAAACCATCAAGAAAGATCCTCAACGGTTTGCCTACTGGTTCGACACCGCACCTTTGGTGGTACGCCCGCAGCGCCTAGCGGACACCATCACGCTCTACAAGGAGGGTGTGGTCAGTGGTAGCACTGTCCTGATTGAGGGCGACTACCCCATTTCCTCTGCTCCCAGCGATGAGGAGGACCTGAAGCGGTTCACCCGCGAGCTGATGCTGCGCGACCCAGCCCTGCTCCAAGTGGCTGCAGTGCGCAAGGTGGCTGGTTTCACTGAGGAGATCCTGCCCGTAGACGCCGTGGTCACCCCGGCGATCACCCCTGGTATGCCGGGGGCCGGACCCCCGCCACCACCCGCACCGCCTACCGGGATCACTCCGAGCACCCCACCGCCGATCCCGGTGAACTCTTCCGCGGCCAACACTCCTGGCGGCCCGCAGTCCACCAACGCCAGTAGCCAACCACCGGCTCGGGTAGCCTCCGCGGGCGTCTCCCAAGAGCAGGCGGTGTTCGCAGTGGCCAACATGGCAGTCCTGCGTGCACTGGAGGTAGCCGGGAAGCGGCTGGCCGGCAACCACCATCGAGTGCTGGCCGATGTGCCCGCCTATGACCTGCATACCCGGTTGTTGGTGACCAGCGATGATCAGGCGACTAAGCTCCTTGCGGGAGCCTGGGACCAGATGTCGGTGCTCTCGACCCATCTGGAGATGCCCGAGCTGGCCAACCCGGTGTTGGCCGGGACCCTGCACCGGTACTGCTCCACTTTGTTGACTAAGCAACATCCGCACGAGGCCGGTCTGCTCTGGGAGATGCTCTCACGGGGAGGGCTGCTGCATGGCTGACCGGGAGCGCGACGAGCGTCACCTTTTCGGAGTGGTTTCCGGGGCAATGCGTCGCTGGTTGGAACGGGCCAAGGATGCCGTGATGGCACCTTGGCAGCAGTACCAGCTCATGCCGGACCCCACCGCGATCTACCGGCTCCAACCAGCCTGGAACGCTGAGGTCGAGACGATCCTGACCGAGATCGGCAAGATCGGGCTGGCCGCTTGGAACGAGGCTACCGAGGTCCCTCCGGTGTCCCGGCATGCTTTCGTGGTCACCTACCTAGCCCAGGTGGAGAGCCTGTTGGTCCGGATACCGGATGAGGTGGCTGATCTCATCTTCGCGGAGATCACGGATGGGGTGAACGCCGGTGAGTCCGTTGACCAGGTGGCGGCTCGGGTGGATCATGTGCTTTCTTACACCGACAGCGAGCGCTGGCCCAACCGGGCCCGAACCGTGGCCGTCACTGAGACCACCCGGGCCTACGGCGCCGGGACTCTGGCCGCAGGCATGGAGCAGTCTCGGGTTACTGGCCGAGTGCTACGTAAGCGTTGGGACACCGAAGGTGACGAAAAGGTCAGAGGAGCCCATCGGGAGATAGATGGGGCAATGGTCAACATCTTCATGCCCTTCTACGTCGACCGGTTCCCGATGATGTTCCCAGGTGATCCCACCGCCCCGGCTGAGCTTGTGGTGAACTGCGTCCCAGGATCATCGCTGATTCTCGCTAGAGATGTTGATGCCGTCTTCCGGTTCAAGTGGGAGGGTTCGGTACTTACCCTTATAGGGGAGTTGGGGGCGCGGACTGCCGTCAGCCCCAATCACCCGGTACTTACCGAACAAGGCTGGTTGCTCGCTTGCGAGCTGCAAAAGGGTGACTACATTTTCAGCACATGGAGAATGGATAGTCTGACCCGGGGGGGTCCACACGTAGAGTACGAGCCAACCACGGCAGAGGAGATCTATCGTTCTACTTCGCTGCTGGGGGTGGCATATCGGATGGAAGGCTTGTCGGTGAATTTCTATGGCGAGAGACCGATAGGTGATATCGATGTTGTACTTACTAACCGGGAATTGAGCTTCGGTCTCGACCCCCAAGATTCTGAGATCTTCTCTCAGTTCTCGCTCTCCTGCGCCTATGCGCCGTGCGCGAGCGAGAGCATTCTTCTCAAGTCGGTCTTGAGCGAGAGAGACCCCCCTGATGGCATCGTGGGCTTTGATGATCTGGTTTGCTCGCTGGGTAGGAGTCATCCGTCCCCACTTCATAGCCTCGGCTTCGCTCCGGCCTCGTCTCTCAATACCGGCCCATTGAAGCCGGAGGTCGACAGTTCGTCGTGCAACCCTCAGACTATGAGCGAGAGCATTGACGGACTCGCCCTGGAGGTAGCGATGGACAAGATCATCCAGATCTATGAACACCCGTTCAGTGGCCATCTCTACACCTTCCAGACTCGCAGCGGCATCTACGTTGCCGACCAGGTCGTATCGCACAACTGTCGGTGTGACCTGGTCATAGTGAACGAGGAGGGACGCTAATGGTAGACCCGAACCCGTTCCGTGGTATGCCGCTCCAGTTAACCCGCTACTGGCTCGGTGGCAAGGGGGCACTGAAGATTCGCTGGGGCTTCCCCGGTGATTTTGGAAGATGCACACGAGCACTGCGGAAGTACTTCCCGGCCAACCCTGAGGGGTTATGCAACATCCTGCATACTAAGGCGTTGGGTGCGCCTCCCGGTAAGGGGCACCCAGGTGAGGCCGCCTTGGTTGCTGCCACCGAGCTGATGGCACGCCAGCCCAAGCTGGGCGAGCACCTGTGGATGGCTCGGATCGTCCCGATCGGGGTACCCACCGGTGAGCCGCGACGGACCCGGGTGTTCGAGCCGGGCTCGCTGAGCCACCGCACCCTGCCGCTGCCTTTCTCTTGGCGCAAGGCGTCTGGTCAGGGCCATGACGGCTCGGTCATGGTGGGTCGAGTTCTCGGCATCCATTATGGACCCGATCACCAGGGGGCTGAGTACGCCTGGGGTTGGGGTGACTACTTCGACGAGTCCTATGTAGCTGAGACCAAGGAGGCTCGCTACCTTGCTGACCAGGGTGTGCTGGGCTGCTCCATTGACCCAGGTGGCAAGGTCGTGGTCAGCGTCAACCCGGCTAACGGCTGGGAGTACACCAGTCAGTACGTCATCGGCGGCGTAACCACTGTCTCCATCCCCGCTTTCACTGAGATGTCGGTGCTCAACTTCACCGAGGAGATGGACTGGTGGGACGAGGATGACGAGGACATGGTCATGCCGGCTGAAGAGGTTGGTTGTGACTGTGAAAAGCTGGCACTGATGTCGACTCCTGTTTTCAGCTCCGTATATGCGGTCAACCCATCCGGCTGGCAAGGGGTCCAGTTGGCGCCACGTGAGACGGTTTTCGACAACGATGACGCAGTTAAACGGATCGCTGCCTGGGCTGGGGTCGGTGCCGAGGGTGCCGACGTGGCCAAGCTCCAGAAGGCGTTCCTATGGCAGGACCCGCAGCAGCCGGAGACGCAGACCACCTCGTACCGGATGCCCTTGGGTGACATCATCAACAATGAGCTGGTGATGATCTACCATGCAATTTATGCTGCCGCGGCGCTCATTTCTGGTGCCCATGGGGGACTACCGGGGGTGCCGGAGCAGGACAAAAACCAGCTACGCAACATTATCACTGATGTGTATAAGGTGATGGCCGAGGAGTTCAATGACTCCTCGATCCGCGCCCCTTGGGATCGGCCGGAAAACGAAGGAGAGCAGTTCGCAATGGCTGGAGACGCCAAGATGCCCTACGGCGACGTAGCCTACGCCGATCCGGGGTACCAGAAAGACGGTAAGAAGCGGTACCCGTTGGACACCGAGGCGCACTGCCGAGCCGCCTGGAGCTACATCAACCAGGCTGACAATGCTGATGAGTACACCCCTAAGCAGCTTAAGCTGGTCCGGGGACGGATCATGGCTGCCTTGAAGAAGTATGGAGCCAACGTCAGTGAGGAGTCAGGGATGAGTGTGGAGTATGCGATGAGCGACTCTGGCTTCCCGGTCACCCCCTCAGCCGCCTGGTTCAACAACCCGGCACTGGAACGACGGACCCCACTCACTGTGAGCGGTGAGGGTCAGGTTTATGGCCACCTGGCGGTCTGGGGGGAATGCCACCGGGACGTGACCAACCGGGAGTGCGTCATCGCCCCCCATTCTCAGATGGAGTACGTCCCGTTCCATCTGGGCCAGGTAATCACGGCCGAAGGCGACCCGGTCCAGGTCGGCAAGATCGTCATGGACACCCGTCATGCGGACATCCGGCTGGGGTACACCGCTACCGCGCTGCACTATGACGACACCGGTGATGAGGTTGCGGTGGTACGAGCCGGCGAGGATGAGTACGGCATCTGGCTGGCCGGTGCCATCATCCCCGAAGCGGACGACCGGAAGGTAGCCAAGCTGCGTCGCTCTCCCTTGTCGGGTGACTGGCGCGCGGTGAACGGTCACCTGGAGCTGACCGCTGCACTGGCCGTCAATGTACCCGCGTTTCCGGTTTATGCCATGGAGGGCGATGAGCAGACCGCATTGGTCGCTGCGGGCACTCTTTATCCGGAGCCAGGCGGGTACCAGCTGCCCTACTTCGGGATCAACTCTGACTATCCGGTGGTGGACATGGATGTCCTTGCCGCTGGGGTGATCGAGCGGATGCGGCTGGGCGAGGCCCAAGATGACCGCGGCTGGCGGCTGCGGGAGCTGGTTGAGGAGGACCAGCAGCACCGGGGCGAGCTTTTGGTGGCGCTTCGTGACTGAGCCGATCAGGCAAGTCGATCTTGCCAATCTGGGTGGGCCAGGTCCCTCCGGGGCTCCCGGCGAGGGCGGTTTTGACGAGCTGGGTATGGTGACACGTCAACGTAGTGCTCACTTCTCTGTTGTTGAGGAGCCACAGGGGGCAGGCGAAGTGCCTACTTCGGAGCAGGAGGCGCCAATACCTGTACCGGCCTCGGTAGTGACGCCAGCTCCAACACCAGTAGTCACACCACCATCGACGGGATAACCCATGGGAATCGGCAGTACGTGGGGCACGCGGGAGGAGCTACTTCACCCGCGGGACAAGCACGGCCGGTTCCGCAAGACCTGGCGGATGGCCGAGAAGGTCATCGATCTTATCAGTGAGCTGTTGGAGCGGTTCAGCCCACGGACCTTTGGCTCACAGGACCAGGCTAACTCCTATGTCTTCAACCAGGCCAACGCACCAGGGCGGAAGCGGTTCAACGACTACGCCACCCTGGGCGATTTCCTCGACGCCAATGACGCGCTGCGAGCTGGTCGAGATGATGAGCCAACCAAACGGTTTGTTGCCACAATGGACCGGAGCAAGGCCCCGCTGCCCGATGACTTGATTCTGACCACCTCCATGTCTCCGGATGCCTTCGGGTTGACCCCGGAGACGATGCATGCAGAAGAGGGGGGTATCGAGGATTTCACCGGGAAGCTCATCGCCGACCGAGGGTATCTGTCCACCAAGATCGGCAATCCGGTTCGTCAGCCTGGTGACATCACCCTGACCGTTGCTACATCCAAAGGTACCCAGGCCATCATCCCGGGGAGGGGACGAGCTGACCCAGAGGTCATCCTGGACCGCGACCAGGAGCTGCGAATCACCAAGGTGGACCCAGACGGGTCCGGTGGTTACTACGTCTATGCGGTCGCTACTCCACGCACCCCGGGTGAAACGCCGGCACCAATCAGCCGCCCCGATGCTGGCGCCTCGGTCCAGGCGCGAGAGGCAAGGATCGCGACCCGAACCGAGGGGGAACGTCAACGTGGGCGGGTGCTCAGCGACACCGAGATCGCCCAACAGGAAACAGAACGGGCGCAACGGGCTCAGCAGGCTGGACAACCAGCTGGACAACCAGGAGTACCGCCCCAAGGCGAGGACGAGGCCACCCGGGCGGCCCGGCGGCAGCAGATCCTGGGTCGCCCGGCTCCCACGGAGGGGCCAGCTCCGAGTGCTGGAGAGGGAGTGTCGCCTTCACTTGCCGAGGTTCCTACTCCGGAGCCAGTCAAGCCGACCCAGTTCCGAGTCTCTCAACTCCTACGGGAAGCTGGCGTTGACGGGCCGGGGCATGGAGAGAACGCCTATAGCCGCGCCTTGGACAAGGCACAGTTCCGGCTGCGTAGCGGTGAAAACCCACGGGAGGTGGCAGACCGACTTGAGGAGGAAGCACGGAATTTCGACGCTAGTTCCGATGCGGAAACATCAAGGATTCAGATTGATCAGGACACGATCCGATCTCATACTCGCCGAGGCAAAACTGGACTATCGGCTCTTGCCAAGATTCTTCGTGGACAACAGGAAGATGAAGATGGTGCTCCCAAGGTCCAGAGACCTGTGCCGACGCCAACAGCTCGTACGCCGGCTCCCGCACCCGCTAAGCTGGCTCCGCCCGTACCAGCAGCGGCTAAGCCTAGGCTTAGTCGCGAGCGCGCTCTTGCTGGACTAGATGCACTGCTGGCCGACCTCAATAAGCAGCCAGAGAGCCATGAGCCTGGCGCGCTTCGTGGCGTTGGCAGTCCATTTGAAACGGTCAGCAGTATTCGCGCAGATGTCGAGTCAGGCAAAATTCGACCGGCTGACGTGTCGGGCTCACTGTCAATGCTGTCAGAACGCTATAGCCGACGTCCCGCTGGAACCACTATTTCAACTCACGCCAACCGACTAGAAGCTACCCCGACATCCACCCCGGCAAAAGCTGTGCCAACATCAACAGCTCGTACCGCTCAGGGTCTACCCAAGGTGGAGCCTGGTGTCCCGCTACCTAAGCCGCGACCACGGCCAGCCAAGGCAGCCAAGGCGGCGGTGCCAGCTGCCGAGAAGTCTGATCTTGATGCTCCGATTGCTCAGCTCAGGGAGATCTCCAGATCGGAGGGAGTCAACCTCAAGGGCATCACCCGCAAGGCTGACATCCAAGCGGCGATCCGGGCGCACCGGGAGAACCCCAACGCGCCTCAGGTAGTGGCGCCTGTCAAGGCGGCTAAGAAGGTAGCCGCCCCCAAGATCAAGACTGATCTCGATGGCACTCTGCCCGAGCTACGAGCCATCGCCAAGGATGAAGGAGTCAACCTCAAGGGAGTCACTCGCAAGGCCGATATCCAAGCTGCCATCCGGGCGCATCGGGACAAGACCAAGACACCACAGGAGCCCGGACTGGTTCGGGTGGAGGGTCCGCGGGTCAGTGCCGAGCTGGTTGAGCCCGAGCGCCAGAATGCCTTCATCCGGGCTTGGAACGCGGGGGTCCCCAGCCGGGATGACTCGATCGGTCGTCAGAATGACGAAATCTTCCGGGACATTCGTGACGGCAAGTTCACCCCGGCCGAGGGAGTACGTCGGCTGGAAACTGAGATCGAGCTGAACCAGGCGGAGCTGGACGGGATCGGGGCCGACCTGACCAACCCCAACCTGAGCCGGGAGGAGTTTGGCGAGGCGACCCGACGCCAGCTCCAGATGCAGACCGGGTTGGCTAGCCAGCGTAAGGCGCTCCAGACGGTCCGGGACCACTTCCGGCTGGAACCCAGAGAGCCGGACAAGGCGCCTGGACGTAAGGACGACCCGTTGCGGGCTGAGTTCGTGGCCCGGCTGGCGGATGGCCGGCTCAAAGGCGCACCCCCTGGACGGTACAGTTCCCAGGTGGATGAGGCCATGAAGATGGTCGAGGATGGCCAGGCCACCCGGACCCAGGCGGCAGACTGGCTGGACAACCGGGTGGCGGTTAACCGGGACCAGCTTGACTTCCAACGACGCCGGTTGAACAGCCCTACTGTCCAACAGGAGAACCCAGAAGCAAGGCACCGGATTCAGCAGCAGATCGATGAGCTAGATGCAGGTGTCACAGCGCAAGAAGGCGTGGTTTCTTTCCTGCGCGAGCCCCCGACACCAGAGACGCTGACCATGCGACAGTTCGAGGTACGACTACCTCGGGAGAGCCTTGATGCTATTGAGGCATCTACTCCGGAGTCGCTTCGCGAGGGCGCGAAGGCTAACGGAATCGATGTACCCGAGGACCTGACCACCAAGCAGCAGATCCTTGACCACATCGTCCGCGAGCTAGGTCGCGGTGAGCTGGAACGTAGAGAGGGGATGCCTTCTCCTCCTGCCCCTACGCGTAAGGCAAAGTCGGCCAAGAAGCTGGAGGAAGGGGTAAAGGTCCGTGAGCTAGATGAGACAATCACGCCTTCTCCGTCCCTTGACCGTCCACGTCTAAGCATCGGGGAGATAGCCAGAGACCTCGATCTAACCGATAAGCGGGATCTCCAGATGTTGGATCTGGTCCAGCAGGCATTAGATGGTGATTCATTCATGGGGGGTAAGAAGAACCCAACCCCGGTTGAGATCGGCCGGAAACTGGAGGGTTGGAACGAAAGTCCCAATGGTCCTGCTGGGGCAGGCGCACTTGGTTCCATGTGGGGAGACCCCGCTCCTGAAGCGAAACTTCGCGCAGCGCATGACGAAGCCCGGGGAACAGAATGGCGTAAGCTGGCAGAGCGACTGAAGGCCACCCGGCGCCCGGGGAAAGCTAAAGCCCCTACTGAGGTCACCCCCGTTGAGGCTCCTCCTACCCTTTCGCTCCCCGAAGGACCAGGAGTGCGGCGACCCCCGCACTTCAATATGGGTCAGGGTGTGGCTAAGCAGTATGGCCGTACGGATGGTGATGAGCCACTCTATCTGCCCAACCGAGGCGCGGACCAGGGGCTCGTCCACCTGGACTCGCAGCTAGGAGAGTTGTGGACGAGTCTCGTTGTCGACGAGCGGGAGCCCAACTCGACCGTCAACGCCGTCGCCCACATCGGTGAGGATGTCGGCACCGGGAAGATCAGCCTCGATGAGGCTGCCGACCGATTGCGTGCACTACGCGTCACGGACCAGGGCGTCGCTGGCCGGATCGCTGAGACTATTACCGGTATCACTGAGCCTACCCCACCACCACGTATCGACGTACCTGCCAACACTCCGCCAGTAATCCGGCAGTGGCTAGAGGATCTAGCTCAGATCCCCACCATGCGTAAGACGCGGTTCCCCGGTTCCCATCGGGACCGTTCGGTGCTGGACGAGGCACTCGACCTTGTACGCCAGATCTCAGCTCAGACTCCCGAGTCCCGCACAATGAGTGCGGGTGAAGCGGAGTCTAAGCTATCTGGTCTCACCCATAATGTCCATGAGTCAATCGATGGAGTTTATCATGCTAGGCGCTTAACAGGACGCGCCTTCGCTGGCCCGACGATCGTGACCGGCTACCGCACTGGCTCAACCGGCCGACCCGAGCCGATTGAGGAGCCCAATCCTGACTGGCCGTCGATCCGTGATTGGTTCCGGGGTCGTCGACCAACGGGACCATCGACTGCTACCCTGCAACGCCCCGCCTCCTCGCCACGTGGCCAGCTGCGGGTCCGGGAGTCTTTGGCTGGAGTCCAGGACCATGAGGTACTGGCCAAAGCGGCAACCGATGAGTATAAGCGGATCACCGGTAGGGATATTACGGTTGACTTCGGGCCGCCCGAGACCCGGGTGTCCATCTCCACTGCGAAGGACCACCTGGAGGGGGTGCTCCGGGTGGCGGAACGGTTCCCCGATACCCGCCTACGTAAGGTGACCTACTTCGACCATCCCGGAGATCAGGGCTGGGCGTACAGCGACGTGCATGGCACGTTGGAGTTCAACCTGTCCATCACTAGCGTCGATGGACGCGGTAGGTATCTCAAGCAGCTCAGAGCTTCGGTGTTCCCGTGGCAGTCCGGTGGGGTGGGCTACCATCCGCGAGGAGCCGACACGCCCATCGCTACCGCTGCCCACGAGATGGGGCATATGGTGGACTTCCGGATCGGCCATAAGCGACATCATGACGAGATCGTCCGTCTCTTGGTCAGGAGATCACAGGATGAGAAGATCACCCCCTTCGACCTTATTAGCAGAGAGGTGTCCGGGTATGCGGCCGAGGATGGAGTGGAGGAGCTGATCGGTGAGGTCTTCGCTGACATCACCGTGAACGGCAGTGGTGCCAGCCAGCTCTCCCGAGAGATCTACGGCATCATTCGTCGAGCCTACGAAACGAGAAAAAAGTGACCATCGGTCCTGTCTCACAGTGCTCCGCCTGTGTCCGTTTCCGGTCTCCGTTCGCTTATCCCGGGGGTCTACGCCAGGGACTGAAGGAGAAACCGGCATGCGAGGCGTTTCCGGATGGGATCCCTGAGGATATTCTCCAGAGTCGGGTGGATCATCGGAACCCAGTGAAAGGGGATCATGGGTTGCAGTGGGAGTCCAACGGGCAACCGTTCCCGGTCGAATCGTTCGAGCTTGAACCTGCTGAGGAAGGAAAATAGATGGGATGCAACTGCGGAGGTTCCACCTCTGCTGGAGGCTCAAACGCAGCTCAGCCTGAGCCCCGCTACGAGGTGCGCTACCCCAGCGGGACCAAGGTGATCGTCACTGGTGAGCACGCCGCCAAGGTAGAGGCAACCATGGCTGGAGCAGGTGCCACCTACTCCAAGCTGTAGGTGCTAGGATCACCGTGATCAGTGGCTGTTGCTGTGGGCCTGCACTGAGAGTTGACCATGACTTTCAAGGCGGCCCACATGCCCTTCCAGATCCCCGAGGACCTTAGCGTCTTCTCCATCACCGGTCTTCAGGACCTGATCCATAAGGCAGACGCGGAGTACACCATCCTGGTGGAGGCGTTGACCCCGGAGACGGTGACCGACGAGCAGCTCGACCAAGCGTACGCCCTGCGTAACTTCGCCCGGGTAGCTGGACCGGCTGAGCTGAACGACCGCCAGGCGCGCCAGGCCCGCCTTGATGGGCTCAGCGTCGAGCCGGATGACCCGCCGATCAAGGCAGACCCGGTTACTCCTCCGCCCGACCCCGAGCCGGTCCCGGCCCGCGAGCTGGAGCCAGTAACCGCTTCAGCCGGTGAGCCGACCATCGTGGTCAAGGTCTCCGACATCGTGGGCCGGGTACCCCCGCCCCACATCCCCGAAGCGGTTCGGCCCCGCTACTCCACCCTGGTCGCGGCGGCTGGTGTGCCCAACTATGAGGCTGGCGCCACCCTGCCCACCATGCTGGACGTGGCCAAGGCGTTCGAGGCTCGCTCGGCCAGCCATGGCCGGATCAGTGCCAGCGGTGGTCAAGGGACCGGCCCGATCAGCTACCCGGTGGCTCAGCTGGTACGTGACTACCCGGTTGAGTTCTCCTGTGAGGGTGACGCCACCGACTACCCGAAGCTGCTTCATCTCATCGATGAGACCCGGCTTCCCGGTGGGTCCTTGCTCCGAGCGGCCGAGCTTCGTCGGCAGGAGATCGCGCAGCTGCATCCTGAGCGTGACGCCATGGTGGCCGCCGCGGGCTGGTGTGCTCCTTCGGAGACGGACTACGACATCTGTCTCCAAATCACCACCGATGGTCTATATGACTCTCCCGAGGTGCAGGCTCGTCGTGGTGGTATCCGGTCCAACACTGGCATCGAGTTCGACACGATCTTCAGTGGCTGTCCCACTGGGAACGGAATCACCGGGTACTTCAACCGCACCGAAGCTCAGGTAGCGGCTGGCTCGCCAACCAAGACCTGTCTGGAGATCCCCTGCCCCTCCTTCACCGACACCCGGCTGGGTGTCACTGGCCTCTGCCTGACTGGCAACATCCTGGCTAACCGGGGCTACCCAGAGTTCACCGCCACCTTCGTGAAGGGGGCGCTGGCCGCTTCCGCGCACCAGATCAACGCACTTCAGATTGCTGCTGTGGTGACCGGCTCTACCGCGGTCAACCTCACTGCGTTCGCACCGTGGGCGACCGACAACTCGGTCGTGAGCCAGGTTATGAGCGCGGTCGAAATGGCCATCGTGGACATCAAGTACCGCCTGCGGATGATGCGTAGCTCCACCCTGGAGGTTGTGCTTCCCTGGTGGGTGCTGGCCCAGATGCGAGCGGACTGGATTCGGCGCAACGGTGGTAACTACCAGGACATGCTGTGCCTGGCGGACTCAGCCATCAACACTGCGTTCTCCTGCCGGGGGGCTCGGCCCCAGTTCGTCTACGACTGGCAGGACGCGTTCGCTAACTGCGCAGCCTCCGGCTTCCCCGGCGCCGACGTACCGATCAACAACCTGCCAACCTCGCTCCAGTTCCTGGTCTACCCGGCCGGCACCTGGGTGCGCGCAGTCTCTGATGTCATCACACTCAACTCGGTCTACGACTCCACGCTGCTGGCCACCAACCAGGTCACCCATCTATTCACCGAAACCGGATGGGCGATGATCCGAATGTGTCCGGTTTCCAGGGTCTACACCGTGGGTATCTGCCCGAACGGCAAGACCGGTCTCCAGCGAGACATCACCTGCTAGCCAAGCCTTCGCCGAGGCCGGACCCCCCCGGTCTCGGCGAAGGCCCAGCTAGCTAGGAAGGAGACCGAATGGCTATCTTCACTGGGCCAACTCTCATCGAGGCGCCGCCAGTACCGCCACGCCCGTATGGACTGTTCGACGTAGCCCTGGGGCCAATGGCATTTCCGCGCCCGGAAGCTCAGGGTGGCGGGGTCCAGTACGTTCCGGACGCCTGCGAGGACGATGTCTACCTCATTGACATGCGTTGCCCGCCAGTTTCTGGTATGAAAAGTTTCATCGGGGTCGAGACCGCGGTGTCCGGAGCCCCGTTCGCCGTAGTCACCTCCTACACCTGTGGCTCAATCGGCTTCTCCTTCGCCGAGGCAGCGCAGCGGGTCCGCACTCGAATGATGCTGCGTGAGCAGCGTGGGGTAGAGCGACGAGTCTGGCAGGGCCAGGTCAGTGCTGGTCTGGGTATCATTCCCGGCTTGCTCCGCGGAGCTACCAATATTGGCCCAGCCAGCTGTGCTACCGAGGCGGTTGAGCTGCTGGAGCAGGCCCTGGCTGACAACGGGGTGGTCGGTGGAATGATCCATGCTCGCCCAGCGATGGGCTCTCATCTGGCCAACAACCATCTCATTGAGTACAAGGGGCGTCAGCTCACCACTCCACTCGGTACGCCGTACGTCTTTGGTCAGGGCTATGACGGCACCGGCCCGGCCGGCGAGGCGGTCACTGGCGACGTGGAGTACATGTACGCCTCGGGACGGGTGCTCATTTGGCAGAGCGATGTCTGGGTGTCACCACCTGACCAGGTGTTCAACCGGGCCACCAACCAGCTCTCCTTGTTGGGGGAGCGGATCTATGCCGTGCTTATCGAGTGCGGTACCTGGACAGTTGCGGTCACCCGCAACTGCGCTACGGCTGGAAGTGTCTAGTGGGCACCGCTAACAGGAGCATGAAATGACCGCTATCTGCTATACCCCGTGGAAGATCCCCCGGGTCCGCGCCACCCGACTGGACACCTGTGGGGTACCGGTGACCGGTAGCTGCTCCACTGTGGTCACCGATGGCATTATCTCAGTTGCCATGACCAAGCAGTACGAGGACCGCCAGGAGTTCTTCGTCAAGAACGGTGATGGGGTCTTTTGCGTCAAGGAGACTAACGCACCGGTGCTCAAGTGGATCAACCTGGTGTTGACCTTCTGCAACGTCGACCCCGAGCTGGTCAATATCCTCTCCGCAGAGCCCACCGTCTACGATGATGCGGCATCTCCGCGAGCCACCGGGTTCTCCACCCAGGAAGGCTCCGCCGCGTTGGCCAACTTCGCCTTCGAGGGCTGGACCCGCATCGCCAACAGCTCCACTCCGTGCACCGGTGGCGTGGAGTATGGGTACACCCTCTTCCCTTGGGTGGTAGAAGGCACCATCGGTGATGTGACCTACGAGAACGCAGCAGCTAACTTCGTGGTGAACGCGCGGACCCGGTCCAGCTCGCCCTGGGGTACCGGGCCGTACATGGTGGACTACTCGGACAACCCAGCTGGTTCCCTGGTGCAGATCCCGCTACTGACACCGATCAGTTCAACCCAACATCATCGAATGTTCCTGACCCGGCTGGCACCACCGGCCTCAAGCTGTGGCTGCCAGGCGTTGGCTGACCTGATCCCGTAAGCTGGTCAGGCTTGACCAGAGCCTTGGGAGGGGGTTGAGATGACTGAGGTTTTCACCGTCTCAACCCCTGGGTTGCCCTGCCCGTTTGAGGTGGATGTCAGCTGCTGCTCCGAATGGGACACCTACAACCCGGACATTCAGACCGCGGCCATGGAGTATGGCGCCCTGACCATATGGGCGGCCACCGGACGCCGGTTCGGTCTATGTAGTCGGACCGTTCGTCCCTGTGGGCAGCAGGCTACTAATGTGCCCTCTGGCTACTACTGGGGGGAGGGCACCTGGTTCCCCTACATCTTCAACGGAGTCTGGCGTAACTGCACCGGCTGCCTGGGCTCCTCGCTGGGCTGCTGCACCTGCGAGCCGGACTGCCAGGTGTGGCTGGAGCCGCCGGTCTACTGGGTCGACCTGGTCACGGTCTCTGGCTCAGTGGTCGCTACCGGTGCCTGGCGGGTAGATAATGGTCAATGGCTGGTGCGTACCGACGGTACCTGCTGGCCTACCTGCCAGGACTTCAATGTCGACGCCGGCAACAACACTATGTTCGTCACTTACCGGCGTGGGTTGCCGCAGCCCGCGGTGCTCGCCCGGGCTGCGGGTGAGCTGGCCTGCGAGTGGGCTCGGAGCTGTGTCGGTAGCCTCTGTCGGCTCCCCCAGCGAGTTACCTCTATAGCTCGCCAAGGAGTCAGCATCAGCTTGGCTGATGCTGAAGCTATGCTCCGCAACGGGCTCACCGGAATCAACACAGTGGACCAAGTGATCACTCGGCTCAACCCATACGGGCTTGTCTCGGCCATGAAGGTCGCTTCGCCGGATCTACCGATAACCAGGCAGGTGACCCAGCCATGACCGACCCACTGGTCACCCTGACTGATGCCGCACTCAACTGCCTGGCGGTGGCGGTCTCCGGTGCGCCAAACATTCCACTGCACATTTGCTTCCGAGTCGGCAGCGAGGTGGCCTATGACATCGGCCAGTACACTGACCTGTGCTGCGAGGGGCTGGCCTATGTCAGCCTGGGCGACACCTTTCCCTCCTCTTCTTCGTTCCCAGAGCAGGACATCATTCGGCAGTCGAACACTGTCTGTGCCCCACCATCCTGGGCCCAGGAGATCCGAATGGGGATCATTCGATGCGCCCCGGTTGGCGGCATTAACGGAGAACCGCCCACTTGCGCTGACTGGAATGCAGCTTTCGCCCAGAACATTGAGGATGCTGCCTCGCTACGACGGGCCGCCTGCTGTCTACGCAACTGGGTCAATGCTCAGACTGACTTCTTCCTGGGGATGTCGGTAGTGATCAACCGGCAGATCCAAGGCAACCCCATCGGGGGATGCGTGGAGCGCAGCCAGACTCTCATGATCCAGTTCCCCAACTGTGACTGCTGATCGTCGATGGCTGTTGTCTACCATGCCCGGGTCCACGCGATGAGCCAGCAGGTTGCCCTACGACTGGTGCGTGAGGTGACCCGCGAGGTCAAGACCGGCGCGTTTCGCATCCTGATGACTGGGCCATATACCACTGGTCAGTTGGCGCTGGCGTTACAGGACCATGTCACTCCCACCACAAATGGCGCCCGGGGCGAGGTGGGGATCAACGGTGCGTTGCACCCCCATGCTGCCTCTGTTGAGGGTGGAGCGAAGATCCATTGGATCTTCCCAAGAGGAGCCCAGGGGGTTGTTCGGTTCGGGGAGCGGCGAGCGCCTATGCTCCGGTTTTTCTGGCGCAAAGCTGGCAAAGTCGTCTTCCTACCCCATGTCCCCGGTAGTCCCAGCAAAATAGGACGTTCCCACCCGGGACAGCCAGGCAAGGAGTACCTTCGCAGACCGCTGGTACTCTCTGCTGCTCGCCACGGTATGCGTGTGGTCCTTTTTGAGGTCTAGGATCACGGTTATGACCGTAGTGGACCCTGGCACTGAAACCCGTCTCGTTGAGATCAAGGGACGACCCATCGTCGTGCGTCAGCTCAAGGACGCCCAGCTCGCGCTCATGGTGCGGGAAGGTCGGCTGCTCCAGCGGGCCTCCACTGACACTGCGCGGAAGGTCGCTGCGCTCGGGCACATCATGGATCTGTTCGAGTCGGCCGTCGTGCAGCCAGAGGATATCGACTACATTATCCAGCTCAATATTAATGGTAAGCTGGAGCTGGCTGACATGTTTGGCTTCATCACTGCTTTCAAGGCAGAGCCGGAGCCGGCTCACCCAGTGGCCCGCCGAGGTCGCCCCCCCCGTGCTCGGTAGTCAGCCAACCAGCAACGACCGGTTGGTACTACCTCGGCTGGTGGCTGACCCAGTCTGGTCGTTACAGCCTTGGCCAGTGATACTCGTCATCGGCGAGCTGGAGCTGGAGATTCCAGCGCTACCCGCGTCAGCATGGCTGGCCGTGCTCATGGTCGGCGAGCTGGAGCTGGAGGACATCGTGCCCGGCCTACTCTACCCAGACGACGCTGAGCTGGTAGAGGACGCGCTCCATGCCGGCCGGCTCAACCTGGAGCAGCTTTATGAGCTGAGCTTAGAGGTGCTCGCTCAGGTGAGCGGGCGAGCTTGGTGGGTAGCGCTACGCCTGGTTGAGCTGGCTCGTACCTCATGGGACAACTTGGCAATGGAGATGGTACGCGCCGACGCCGCGAAACTGTCACTGTCCGGCTGGCTGGACATACTCTTCGTAGTCATCCTCCGGGCAATTGAGGACAGCCAACGACAGATGTTCCTGCTCAAGCTGGAGCAACCCCCTCCTACTGCCCTTGTCAACGGTCCACCCCAAGAGGAGCCCAACATGTCCGCGGAAGAGTTCCTCGCGATGGCCAGGTCTGGCTGATCCCTGTTTCATCCGCTTCGTCGCCTACGATGAGCAAAGGAGCTTAGCTCGTAGGAGGAGGTGGGTGTCATCACGCTACCACTTGGCTCAGCCAGGGTTGAGGTGCATGTAGACACCGACCCCATGGAGCCCGAGCTGGAAGAAGGGCTCCGGCGGGCAGAACGTGACGCCGGTCCACTGCTGGACTCTATCGGTGACAGCTGGGGTGAACGACTCGCCGACTCGGTCTCGGGTGAGCTGGGCCAGCATGGGGACGATTTTGCTCATTCGATCGGCGACTCGCTTGAGGGCCGCAAGGTCCACGCGAGGCCAAGTTTTGACTTTGATGATGATGTTGACTTTGATGATAGCTTCTTCCGACGCGTAGAGGAACGGATTGAGCGTGCCTTCGATCAGACGGGAGACCGGCTAGGTCGTCCAGGCGGACCGATCAACCGCATCGGTAGAGGCATCCAGGATGCCATTGGTGCTGGGTTCAACGTAAGCGGACGCTCGTCTCTACTTGTCTTCCTGATCCCTTTGATCGGGGTCATTGTTGCCCTCATTCTGGGGGCAGTGCAGGCAGTGGGTGCCCTTATAGCGACACTGGTAACCATACCGGCACTTATCGCTGCCATAGGGTTACAGGTCGGTGTACTCAAGCTGGCTTGGGAAGGCGTCGGTACCGCGATCACCGGAGCCTTTGCCGCCAAAAACGCCAAAGAGCTCAACGAGGCCCTAAAGGGACTCACTCCCTCGGCCCAAAAGTTCGTCCGAAGCCTACTTCCGCTCCGCGACCTGTTCCGCGACTTAAAAGCATTGACTCAGGAGAGCTTCTTCAAGGCCGTCGGTACCAGTGTCGGCAAACTGTTTGAGGTACTTGGCCCCGTCCTCCGGGCTGGGCTACCGGCACTCGCCAGCGCGCTAGGAGGTCTCTTCGCAGACCTGACGGCCTTCTTCGGCTCACCCACCTTCATCAAGTTCATCGAGGATGTAATTCCAGCCACGATACAGTGGCTGGACCGGTTTGGGCCAGCCTTCATTACGTTCCTTGATGGTCTTATCGCTATGAGTGATGCAGCGCTCCCCTTCTTAAAAGCCCTAGGGGACATGCTGGCTGGGAACTTGGAAAACCTCGGTCGGATCTTCAGCGACGCGGCTAAGGACCCAGACTTCCAAAAGTGGCTTACGAGCATGCGGGACACGCTCAAAGATACCTTTGAGCTGCTTGGTCAACTCATTCAGTTCCTCGCTGCGTTCATGACAAGCCTTGATGAGGCAGGCGGCGCCGAAATCATCAGGGAGTTTTCCGAAGCCTTAGAGAGGCTCAGCTTCTTCCTAGCGTCTCCGGCCGGGTTCGAGGCTATGCGTGGGCTAGTCAACTTCTCCATCCTAATGATTGATGTGTTCGCTGGCTTGATCCTGGCTATCCTCCTCATCACTGCTTCACTACAGGCTTTCTTTCACTTTGTCAACGATGAGCTGGTACCAGGTATCGGTGAAGGGTTTGGCAAGCTAGGGGAGAAGATCAGCAACTTCTTTGAGTCGCTAGGTCGAATCCTCGGTGGGGGGCGGGTGATCTGGAACAGCTTCATCGTTTCCCTTAGACAGGGTGCAGATAACGCCGAAGTGTTCCTGCGCGCGATACCGGGACGGATCAAGGCGGCCATCGCCAGCCTGCCTGCTCTTGCCTACGAGGCCGGGAAGAACTTTATACAGTCACTGATAAATGGGATCACGGTGATGTATGGCCCGCTGGGGCAGGCCATGAGGGTAGCTGCCGCGATACTTACCAGCTACCTCCCCGGTTCTCCGGCTGAGAAAGGTCCATTGTCCGGTAGCGGGTATGCCCTCTACCGAGGGCAGCACCTGGTACGTGACCTGGCCCGAGGTATCGCCATGGAGGCGCCCGAGCTACGGATGGCCTCGCTGGAGGCGACCAGCAACATCATCTTCAACCGTGACTCGATCCGGGTCGGGTTTGAAGGTACACTACCTACCCAAGAGCAAGCTCGCGTGACCGGTGCGGCTGTAGGAACTGGCATCACCAAGCAACTTGCCATCCGTAGTACACGGCTCGCAGTGAGGATGCTCTGATGGGCGACTACAACCCGACTGCCCCCAAGATCCTTGGCCTGGAATGGGTGCCCATCCGGGACGAGCTGATTGTCCTGTCCCCCGACGTGAATGATGTCGAGTACGGGCATGAGTTCACTTTGCTTACCTCACGGATATTGCAGTCTGGTCGCTACTACATCCATGACATGGATGCTATTAACAATGACAACACTGTTATGATGATCAGTGTCTACAACGCTGAAAAGGTCGATGAGGTAGGTCCGGTCAGACGGACGATCATTCCGGTTGAGTCTACCGCGGCTACCGGAGTTATCTCTAGCTCGGGTCGCACTGGTCCTGCGATCCTTCTCACGCCACAATTTAGCGACTATCTATTGTTCGATGGAACCGTGGCTGAGTCGTCTCTTTCCATATCTTTTGATATGGGACAATATACTCAGGACCTGACTAATAAACGGATCCTTGGAGTCAATGTCCTATTGGGTGGACAGCGTGGAGCAGTCACTGACTTTATTACCACTCAGCTAAACCGGAGCCAAGATTTCTTCGGCATAGTTGCCACCGACCCGGTCATTTACGATATTGGCGATGCCTTCAATACCAGCACTGAGCCGATTGTAGTAAGTCGGATACCGCTCGGGGCGTTCTGCTGGCACTGGCAAAACCCGGTAACTTCTGAGTTCGTTCCCTGGAAGTTTACCGACCTGGCCAGGTTTGATGCTTCATCTGGAAGCCGGCTCTATATCCAAGTCGGCTGCGGCACTAACGTCGGCGGCGGCTTTGCCGGATTCGCTTTCCTGTACTACTGCGCGCTAGAGGTGCTCTATGTCGAGGAGAACCGGGTTGCCTACGGCGGGCTAGGACATGCACCAGCCACTGGTCAGGACAGCTTCAGGTACGGCGCCAATATCGTCACCATGCGCGATGCGGTGACCCGTGCGATCAACCCGACCCTCCCCGCTGGTCGGTACACTGTGACCGTTTGGTCCGGAGAAGCTGGTAGCGCTGGTCCAGTGTCCCCCGTCCTGCCCCAGCTCAACGCTGTTCGTGAGCTGTACTCCATCCCCCCTCATCCGGGGGTGCTGGTATCGGTCCCTTCCCCGCTTGATCTCACCGCCGTCGACAAAACGATCACGGCAACTCAGACCCACGTCCTCCCCCAGCTTTCCCTGCATGCCTCCGGTGGCCCGCTAACTGAAGCTCATGTGTATGGTCGCCAGGCGGTAGCTCAGGTATGGGGCTCCCTCTTCGCTCAACAGGAGATCCTTGATGGTGCGGCCGGAGCGGCAGCTAGCTGGCCGCACGTACGCTTCTATGCCCGCCGGTGGGGCGACACTAGCGTCCCATTGGTACTAGACTCTCCCGATATCGCCGGTTCCAGTGTGCAAATCACCTCAGCCGAGTTCGACGCGTTAGAGGAGATCAACAGCGACTGGAAAGAAGTCACGCTCCGGTTCGCCACCCCACCCTCTATGGGCACTGGCGCCAACCCCCGGTGGCGCTGGACGGCCGCCGGGGAGACCGCGGGCAACCGGTGGGAGGTGCTCGGGGCCATTGCGCCGGCAGTGTCTGGTGTCGCAGGTAACCTGTTCAACCTGGTTCCCTCGCCACACCAGCTCTCTACCGCCACCTACGGTGCCCCCTCCGCGGGCAGTACGATCAACGCCCAATGGGTTCCGCAGTACGCACCTCCGGTCAGCGCGATCTCCGACGACGCCACCACGGACATGGTGCTCATTTTTGGTCAGGACATGCCCACCATCACGGGGGTCTCCATAGCCCTCCAGAGCCAGGAGCTGGTAGGGATAGGGCTGGACTGTGGAGTAGATCCGTGCTGTATCCCCTCGGCGATCTTGTACAACCGGATCACCTGGCCGTTGCCAGCCGGTACTGGCTTTGCTGAGGACTCCTTCTCCCGGGTGGTAGCAGCCGGAGGGTGGGGTACCGCTGACTCGGGGCAGGCGTGGACCACCACCACCGTGCCTGCTACTGATCTCTCCGTTAATGGCACTCAGGGTCTTAACACGGTCAGCGTGCTGGCAGGTGACCGGCTAGTCTGGCTTGATGTCGGAGGCCCCGACCAGGATGTCAGAGTGAGTGGGTCTATAAGTGACTCCGCTGAATCTGGACAGCTTCGGCTTGGGGCGGTAGGAAGACTGACTGATGCCGGTAACTATTACTGGGCCGAGTTCCGTTATGTCTCGGATGGGACGGCCGAGCTACGCGTTCGCAAGCGGGTTGCTAATGTCCAGAGCGACATAGCAGTGGTTGTCCTTAGCAACCTAAAACCCACTACTACCACAGCTCGCAACCTTCGTTTCCAGGTCTTTGGTACCAGTCCGGTCCAGCTCAAGGCAAAGGTATGGGACTCGGCTACTCCTGAGCCAAACGACTGGCTGATCAAGACTACTGACACTTCCCTAACCACTGGGAACAACGCTGGCGGTTTCGCCCGTGACGACACTGGCGCAGCCACCACAGTGTTCTCCTATGACAACTTCTCCGTAGTGCCGCCCGACTTCAACTTTGGCTACTACGAGCTACAGCGCATGGATATAGTAGAAACCGACTGGAAAACCATCATGCAGGCTACCAACCCTGCGGTAACCGGGTTCTGTGACTTTGAGGCCAGAGTAGGAATCCTGTCCAGCTACCGGATCAGGGGGGTAGACCACTATGGTTTCGAAGGGCCATGGTCATCCGAGGTGACTATGACCATCCCCACTCCCGGTGCCAGCGGTGGAGACTGCATCGCCAACGGTCATGTACTTCTGTTCACCTCAAATGAACGACAGGATGGGTCTGTCAACCTGGCCTACGCCAGTGTGTGGGAGGACCGGGTCGAGGAAGGGTTCAACTTTGCCGAGGCTGGTTTTGTCCAGCTCCAAGCTATGTACGGGGCCGACTTCTTTACCGCCTTCCGTCCTACCGAGCGAGGTGGTGAGCAGTTCAGCCGGACTCTGCTGGTCCAGGCGGCAGCGATCGCACCAGAGACTCTGGGCGACTTCACTGGCCTACGGGACATGGCCTGGGACTCAGTGTCTTACGTCTGTGTCCGGGATGAGGATGGCAACCGGTGGCTTGCCACCGTGCTGGTACCCAACGGTCGAGTGCTACGGGACCGTCGCCTCTACCTGGCTAATGTCACCATCATCGAGGTTACCGATACCCCCAGCCCAGTGGGGGTGGCATGAGTCACATCATCACCGCATTTCCACATGACCCAATCTTGGATCTTAACCCCTGGACTGGGCAGCGACAGGCTACCTTTCGCTTTGACCGGGTGAATGCGGTCAGCGGTGAGCATCTCGGGGAGCTGCACCCGATTCGGGGGGCGAGCCTCTCCCATGACACCACTCGTACCATCAAACGACATCTATCCATGTCATTAGGAACCGCAGACACTGCGGTAATCAACCCCATTAGCGATCGGGTTGAGGTCTCCATGGTCTTCCCCGGAGGCACTTCCTACCCCTTAGGTAGGTACATGTTTGTCAATGATCCCAAGAGGGAGACTACTGCTGGCGCTCTAGGCGTCCCAGCGCTCATGGATGAGATGTTTCTAGTTGACCAACCAGTTACTAAAGGAGTTAATGGAGTCTCCGTTAATGTTTCACGAGTCATCCAAAATGTACTGACCGGTCTACCTATTATCTTCACCTTGGACCCAAGCTCATACGTCTCGGCGGAAGCGTGGACTATCGGGCATCATCGGGGCCAGATATTAGAGTCCTTAGCCGTGTCAGGTGACTACTTCTCACCCTGGTTTGGCAACGACGAGCTGATGCATTTCATCCGGACTTTCAACCCGGTTGACCGGATACCCGACTTCAACTTCGATGACCTTGACCATCACAAGGTAATGCGTGACAATATTTTGACCACCAATGACCTACTCAGCGCACCTAACCGATTCATTGTAGTCTCCAATGCCGCAGCCAACCCAGACGAGGTGGTGGTAGGAACGGCTGACATCGCCTCTACTGCACCACATTCGATAGCCAACCGGGGGTTTGTCGTACCCGACGTACGCAACCTTCAGCTCTCCAGCCAGACCCAAGCGACCGCGGTAGCTAAAGGGCTAGCAGCTCGGCACACCGTGTTTGAGCAGACATTTCTCACCACGGCGCCTGACCCTCGGCATGACTCCTACAACACTATCCGGTGGCGTGGGAAGATGTGGTTAGAGCTGGCTTGGGAGCTGGAGCTGACGGAAGGTGGCATTATGACTCATTTACTAAGACGGGCCTACTCATGACGGGTCCTACCCAGCCTGCCGACCCCGTTGGGTCGACTCAGGAGATCATGGGTACCGTCGCGCAGTCCGTGATAGACAGCACCCAACGGTTGGGCTTGACTTGGGAGCTGCTCCCGGCAACTGTGACGGGGAGCGGCACCAGGTCAGTGTCGATCATGTATGACGGGGACTCTGTCTCTATCACCGCAATCAGCCTCGTAGGGCCATTGGTGGCCGGCGTGCGGATATATGCCGTACATATCCCACCTAGCGGTAACTTCATCATTGGCTTTGCTACTATGCCAGGGTTCGTTGACGGCGTCAACGTCACCTCCGGCTCGCTTGTTGGTCCAGTATCGGCAGAAACAGATATCCCACAGCTTGCACTTAGTGGTCTGGTGAAGGCAGGGTACACCTACCTGATCGGGGTCCAGCTCTTCGACTCGGTTACCACTACTACTGATGACTGGCAGATTCAGGTACGACGCGACACGGCTGTTACCGGCGCTGTCATTTGCCAAGCCGGATGGTCCGGAGACGACCTGCTCGGTACTCACTACTGGAGTTGGGCTTTTAAGGCAACGGTGGATGAGACATTAAACCTGTTCTTCAGTGTCCTTCGCACCGCCGGTGCGGGCACTGTCACCATCTTCGGCTCCCCGGGAGGACCAGCAAGAACCATGTCTTTCCTGACGCTGTCAGCACCATCATCCCTGTGGCGGTCCGCATGAAAGTTTATATACTGCCAGCGGATGTATATGGGTGCGGCCACCACCGGCTCATCTGGCCAGCAGACGCATTGGCCCAACAAGGTTTTGACGTCACCATACTGCCGCCTAAAGGTAGTGGAGGTAGCGGCTTCCTGGCTAAGGTGCGAGATCGTGAGGACGGGACCCAGCAGTTGGTCAGCACCCAGGTGCCAGCAGATGCCGAGGTAGTGGTGATCCAACGCCCTGGTCATCCGCTACAGCCGCAAATGGTAGAGATCATGCGTCAGAACGGAATAGCCGTAGTCGTTGACATGGATGACGATATGTCAGCTATCCACCCTAAAAACGTTGCCTTCTACTCTTATTGGGCTAAAAGCCCCACCCCCCTGTCCTGGCGTCATGCACTGGAGTCCTGCAAGCGGGCGACTCTGGTCACTACCTCGACTAGGACCCTCCAGAAGGTCTATGCCCGACATGGACGAGGAGTCGTCTTGGACAACTACCTGCCGGCTGCCTGCTTGGAGTACCCGAAGCCGGAGACTGGTCGTTGGGGCTGGGCCGGGACCACCCAGAGCCATCCCAATGATCTTCAGGTGATGCGCCCAGCCGCTCAGCAGCTCATCGACAACGGGCATGAGTTTGCGGTGGTCGGTGCAGCATCACGGGTCAAGCAGGCGGCTGGGCTACACCTGGAGCCCAGCTACACCGGGCCGACAGGAGTTGCTGACTGGGTGAAAACTATCGCTAACACCTATGATGTCGGTGTTGTCCCACTCGCCCCCACCTCCTTCAATACCTCCAAGTCCCGGCTCAAGGGCATCGAGCACATGGCCGTCGGCATCCCCTGGGTAGCCTCCCCTAGGGAGGAGTACCGTAGGTTGCACCGTGAGTCCGGCTGCGGGTTCCTGGCCGAGCACCCCAAGCAGTGGCGGGAGCTGGTTGCCCGGCTGCTGACCGATGAGGCTCTGCGTAAAGAGCAGGCAGAGATGGGTAGGTGCTACATGGTCGACCAGACCTACCAGGCGCAAGCCTGGCGGTGGATGGAGGCTTGGGAGCGGGCGTACCAAATGCAACGAGGAGGATAAATGGGTGCGAAGCTGGTAAGAGACCGTATCGGAGACCTAGCTTGGAGTATCGAGGAGGCAAAAGTTGGGCTGCGGCCGGTGGCTTCCACTGACGAACACAAACGGCTCCTGCTCATGAAACTACTGGAGGAGGTTGGAGAGCTGGTTGCCGCAACGACCCCCTTGGAGAGACTAGAAGAAGCTGCCGATATTTTCGAGGTGCTTTGCTCCATCTTGGATGTTTTTGACAGACAAGAGTCCTCAACCAAAATGTTCATGGCAATGGCTAAACAAAAGTACACGGAGCGAGGTGGCTTCGACATCGGTACCGTTTGGGAAGGGACAGCAAGACAATGATCCCTAGCTTCGCAGTGATTCCGACCAGCGACCGTCCTGAGGTTGCTCTCGCCTGCATTAACACAATCAGAGATCAGGTAAAAGTTATCTGGGTCATCGACAATGGCAACAGGGGGAGGAAAAGAGTACCTAAGTCAAATAATTACCACGTTCTATATCTAGATAGAGACGAAGAGGAGTCACTGAACCTGAGCAAGATCTGGAACGTTGGGCTGGAGCAGACCCAGCTTCACGCGGTAGGTCAGATGCAGACTGGAACTTGGGACGTGGCGATCCTGAACGATGACACCCTCGTGCCAGATGGCTGGTTCAAGTTTGTCTCCTCCGAGATGCGTGGGAACGCAGCTGCTGCCGCCTGCTCAGGACCGACAGGTCGTATCCATCGGGAGCCCGGCCCGGTTCCACTCCATACCCGGATGCAGGGCTGGGCCTTCATGCTGGCCGGTGAGAAAGGGATCAGGGCCAATGAGGATCTATATTGGTGGTACGGTGACGACGATCTGGATTGGCAGTCGCGTCAGGCTGGTGGGATGATCATGGTGCCTGGTTACCCAGTCCAGCATCTCCACCCGAATGCCCGCATGACGCCTGAGCTACAGGTCCGGTCCGGCCAGGATGCTCAAGCCTTCCTAGCTCGTTGGGGGAGGATGCCGTGGTAACAACTAGACATGAGCTCCTCGCAGAGCTACATCGGATCGTTAAGCCTATGGTCTACCTGGAAGTGGGGGTCCAGTATGGGCACTCGCTGGCACTAGCTAACGAGTGCCCATACGCATATGGGATTGATCCTAACCCTCAGCTCACAGTCCCGGTTACCGGGAAGGTACTCCGGTCAACCTCTGATGACTTCTTTGCCAGCGACGAGGCTAAAGGTATTGGTACTATCGACCTAGCATTCATTGATGGCATGCATCTAGTTGAGTTCGCGCTGCATGACTTTATGAACATCGAGAAGAAGATGGACCCTTGGGGCGTCATCGTCTTTGACGATGTACTCCCTCGCAACTATGGAGAAGCCAGCCGTAACCAGTGTCCGGGTGACTGGGCCGGAGATGTCTGGAAGATCCGCGAAATCCTCTATCGTTACCGGCCCGAGCTGTCGCTACATTTGGTCGACGTTCAGCCGACCGGACTACTGATAGTGACCAGCCTAAACTACAGCTCAATGGTACTCAGTCGAAGCTACGAAAAGATTGTAAGAGCTTTTGCCTCAGAGCATCTTTCCTTCGACCAAGCCAAGCTCGACGATGTACTCAGCCGTAAGTATGCACTTACTCCTGATGCTGCGCTCAACCTGGTTCAGCAGCTAAGAACCTTTACTGGCTAGCCCAGGGATGCTCCGCATGCTGCCACCACTGCCCCCAGGGCATATTGGTGTTCCAGCGGAGGAAGTCTCCGGCTGCCCGTACCAGCACCGGCAATGACACCTGGTCCTGCCAGGAGCGCTGCACGCACTCCTGCCACCACGCCTGTCCCAGGTCCAGTACGAAGGGGGTGTGTCGACGCACATTGGCCCCGTTGGCGAACAGCCCCCAGCGCTCCGGGTGCCCCAAAGCGCGGTAGTAGGCCACCTGCTCGGCCAACTTCGCCCCGCGGTACCGGGGCAGGGTAGCGGAGTAGGCGGCCTCGTCGTAGATGCAGCTCCGGGACGGGTGGCTCACCATGACCCAGTCATCATCTCCGAGCGCCTCCAAGCACCGTTGCACGTAGTCAGGTGCCGTCACCGTCATAGAGGCGTCCAGGTACAACGACACGTCAGTACTGAGGCCACAGACCGCCTGCGGATGAGTCTTCCACCATTTGGCCCGCAGCATCGGGCCGTAAGGCGAGCCTGCCCCATGCTTCGTACCCCAGTGACTGGCTACCTGGACCTCCCAGCCGGGAGCTACCAGTCGCCAGTTGTCGGTGACCATGATGGCGCGTACCCCGAGGTCGGGCAGTGGCTTAGGCTCCTCGTACCCACCGTAGAGCGCGGAGTAGACGACGACTCTCATACGGGAGTACGCAAAAGGCCACCCTGCATCTTCTTACATGCATCACACTTTTTTCCACTGTTGATGGGAGTCCCACAGTTCTCACAGGTCTTCTGTTCGACGTTCTTCATATTATCGCTTCCTTTTTAGGTACTATACTCCGCTCACGTGTCAGTGAGTAGATCTTCTCCTGCACTTCGGTCAGGCAGCCAGTGTTCCAGATGGTCCCCGGCGCCGGATAAAAACTGTAGCATCGCCAACGTGCGAACCATGAGATCTGCCCCAGTAGATCACCGTGTATTGAGTAAATGAAGAGGATCTTTGTCTTGCCTGAGTCAGAAAACCCCTCCTCGAATCTTAAGTAACTAGTCATGACCGCCTCCGAAATACGTAGATCTCCGACTGTTCCGAGGGTTGGTCCACGAGCTGGAACAGTTCCCAACCTGGGTCTTGGAACAGGTCCACGAGCTGACCCCGGGCAAAGTCCCACCGATGGTAAGGGTTGATCCCGACCGTAGGCGTCACCGGCGTGGACAGGAGAACCCAGCTTCGAGCTTGGGTCGCAACCCTCAGGTAGTTGGAGTAGTCATTGAGATGCTCAATCGTCTCAAAGCCTATAAACACATCGAACTTGAAGTCAGGCTGCCAGGTCTCCAGATCCACCTGGCGGTAGGGGTCCCATGAAGTCCAGGCAGAGCTTAAATGGTCAGGGAGCTGTACCTGGGATCTGTCGATCTTATCGACGCCTAGATACCCGACCCCGTAAGGTTCAAGAATCTCATACCCATACCCAGTGCCACACGCTGCATCAAGGACCCGGTCGTCAGGTAGACAGAACCCCGCCGCCAGATGATACCGGAACCGGTGCCCTCGGGTCTGTTCCTCAGGGGTGGCATCTGTGATTCGTTCGATCATCACTCACGCTCCAAGTAAAAGATCCATTCCTTACCGTAACCGGTGTCCGCCGCCTCGAAAGCGAAGTCCCAATGGATGTTGCCCGGCTGCTCGAAGTGCTCCTCCAGGTCCTCCAAGCAGAAGGAGATATCCGGTACGCCCAGCTCCTCCACGAACGCGATCTCCTTGGTCGTCTCCGCCAGAGGGGTGAAGATGACCAGCGCCATACGCTGGGTGAATGAGGCGACCGCGTTGGCGAGCACCTTCTCCCAGTTATAGCAGTGCTCGATCACCCCACGCATGTAGATGCCTGGGACCTGACTACGGTAGGTAGCCAGGTCTACCACTTCATCGGCGAACGGGGAAGCGGTACCGTCGATGCCGCGATAACGCTCAGGCGGGATCAGCGTACGCATCCATCCCTTCCCGCAGCCCCAGTCCTCAACCAGGGCGCAGGGCTCCAGGAACCTAGCACCCAGCTCGTAGGTGGGGGTGGCGCCGTAGGGTTCCGGCTGAGCGTCAGCAGGGATCTTGGCGTACCAGGAACTCCAGCGGCCAAGGTTGCTCATGCTGGCCAGCATATCCTAAACCCTATGAGGACCCCTACCATCTCAGTGATCGTCCCAGCGCACCCGGCCCGGCTCCGCAACGGGATGTTGGAGCGAGCCCTGAGCAGCATCCATTACCAGACCCTGTTACCGGACACCGTCATCCTGAGCGTAGACAACCAGGGGGAGGGCGCCGCAGCCACCCGGCACCGCGGGCTCATGCAAGCGCGAACAGACTGGGTGGCCTTCCTGGACTCTGATGACTGGTTTAAACCGTTTCACCTCAAGGCACTCCTAGGGCATGCCCAGCAAACCGGGGCTGACTTCGTCTACAGCTGGTTTGAGCTGGTCCAGCTCAAAGCCAACGGGTCGATGAGCACCATCACTTGGGACCCGGAGCGAGGTGACGGGGTCTTCCCACCTGGGCATTACCTGAACCCCTTCGACCCGGAGAACCCGATCGAGACCACGATCACCACCCTGGTCCGTACCGAGCTGGCTCAGGAGATCGGTTTCTTCCCAGCCGAGGCTCCCGGTGGCACCAACCCGGGCGCCAACTCGGGCGAGGACCGGCGGCTCACCCTGGAGTGTCTGCGTCGGGGCGCCAAGATCTCCCACCTGGTGCGACGCACCTGGTTTTGGTTGCACCATGAGAAGGCGCCCGGTGTCTGGGGAAACACCTCAGGACTGCCCACCAAGGGCGATGCGGTCTAGTCTGTCCCTATGGTCACCCTTGCCGAGCTACGCACCGAGCCAGCCTGGGATGCCGAGTTCCAGCCAGCTGAGCTGGCGCGACTGTGTCAGCGGTTGCGCGCCTTCTACCAG
>Ga0210379_10000015_pt1 | contig 42067 bp, 65 predicted proteins | sample PLMedo_2_FD_155468 | JGI IMG/M metagenome (GOLD analysis project Ga0210379, IMG submission 155468) | Groundwater sediment microbial communities from an aquifer in East River, Colorado, USA - PLM4_32_coex redo | ecosystem: Environmental > Terrestrial > Soil > Riparian zone | place: USA: East... | reverse complement strand
CGTATCCCCCTGGATACAGCGCCCGTGATGTCGTCTTTGTCGAGACCTTCGTGCGCCGTCACGATGATGTTGCAGTCGAGCGCGCACAACTTCGAGATGAAATCCTCGATCTGCGAGATGATGGTTTTGTAGTGCTGAAGGTCGAGCGGTGAGTTCGCCGGCTTGCCATTCATCATCAGTACGCGTGACGCGACAGATTTTTCCATGAACGTAAGTGAGTCGAGCGCCACGGTTTTGGGACCCGTGCCGTTTTTGATGGTGGCAGCAAGGTCGCGAAGTTTCGTTTCGGCATTCGTAAAAGCCGACCCCGGCTGAGTCCCATCACGGTACTGGTCGTACGTGAGCTGTGAAACGATGCGTGCGTGGTCCACAACCGCCAATATCGAATTGATACGTAAGTCGAAGTCGAATACGTAGAGCGGACACATGGTCTCAACTTCAAGCGCCTTTCCAACCAGGGATGTTTTGCCGCCGCCGCTGCGTGAGTAAAGTAATACACGTTTGTTTTTGTCCTGCATGAGTTGACTGCCATTCATTTTTGTTTCCTCCTATAACCAACCTCGAAAATAAATATTACCAGGCTGATGCTGTACTTGTTCCAGTGAAACAACAAGGGCAATGCAATTTCATGCACGTTCCACCCGATAAGCCAACGCTGCGAACTCCAATAGCGCCAGGCGGGCAATTTGTGGCCACTCATTTTTCCTCCCTTTCAGCCAACAGTTCAAGGATCATAGCATACGTGGCGATGTCGCGCAACCGCTCGCGCAGCCCCTCGCCCGTCACGCTCTGTTTTCCCGTCGTAAACATTACGAGCGCCGCGTCAAGTTGCTTGAGCATATACGTGAGCGCAATGCCACTTGGGTTGCTCCACGCGCCGGACGCCGGATACATCTGGACAAGGGTCGAGACGCGGTCGAAGTTCCCCAAGGGTCCCTGCCGACATCCCCCTGCATAGTCGAGATTCTTCGCGTCATGGAGACGCCCGATTTCCGCAAGCAGCTCATGGAACCTGTCGGGAGCATTCGTCTTCCTCGCTTGACGCTTGTGTTTTCTCTTTGTCATTTGGAAGTAGTCCTTTCTGTATTAGGTCATTTTCATATTCAGCCAATAGTCGGTGCAGCACGTAGCGATGCTCGAAAGTGCGTGGTATGCTCCATAGGGTAGTGCCCCACTCACTGCGTAGTCTGTGGCGCAACCTGGGATAGCCACGTAGTGATGCAAAGTCAAAAAAATCAAGGCCGCATTCGTAGTGTGTAAACTCTTTGTCGCCACTTGGATATTCCGCCCAATACACGATGTCTTGGTCCGGTGTCATGGGCTTGCCACAACTACAGCATGGTAACATCACGGTACCTCCACGTCGCTCAACTCGCCAAGGCGCGTTGCCGCCAGGGGTTGCCATGCCTGGTGTGCGTAGTAGATACTCTCGACTTGGGGCCGTATCTCGGGGGTGGAGGAGCACCACTTATGGAAATCGCATAAGCCGTACACTGTCTTGCATGCGGTGTTAAGGTTAGGCGACCAGTGACCCCGGGCGCGTGCTTCTTCGCGTCGGTCTACGGTATCCAAGAAGTCCTTGTGCCACTCTTCCAGCTGGCCATCAGAAAAGCTGACGATGTCGGCGGTGAAGTAATCATCGAACTTATACTTGTTCCCACTGCGCTTCGGAGGCGTATGGACCCAGATGCCATGCACAATGACTCCATCACAAGCACCGTGTATTCGTCGAGCACAGTACATATACCCGAGAAATTGTTCGGCGGTGCGCCACGCATCCATCCACGAGCCTCCGGGATAGACGGAACTGGTCTTGAGATCAAGTACATACCGGCGCCCATTGAACTCACAGTATTCATCCATGAGTCCGGTCCGGCGGACCACATGCCCTGCGGGAGTCGTACCCACATCGATGGAGAAAGGCTCTTCGATGGCGAGGGGTACGTAATTGTGCGAACTAAATTTGGAGACGTAGCCCGAAAAAAGGGCTTCGGCATTGGCCAACGAACGTTTCTCATCGACGATTCCTCCACCGAACGAGGCGTTCCACTCATCACGCATGGCCTGAAGACCCTCTTCGTAGGCATGTTGTGGCAAGTGCTTGTTCATTAGGGCCGAGCGCCACACCTCGCGACCCTTGTGAAGGGTGCCTCCAAATCCCCGGCCGCCTCCCGCGCGTGCCTTGGGTACCAGTCCTTGGTTAATGCGCAGGTCGTACTTGCGCGGACAATCCTTGAACAGCCCGATTGCTGTTGCATCACATTCAATTATGCTCATGCGTCCTCCCGAGTTTCCATGCGGCCACACTTTATGCACCAATACCAAGTAATGCGCACGGCGCTCCACCAATGGGCGCGCCGTGTCTGCCAGGCCCACTCGTGTCTACACATGCACGGCTCCGTTGCCATTGCGCGGAACATGCACGCCCGAATTACGAAACATATCGGCGAGTTCCCTGTCTATGGCGACACCGCGCGCCGCCGCACTGCCCGCAAGCAGCGCCAAAATCTTATCCCGCAGTACCTGGTTGCTGCGGCTGAGTCGCGCAAGTCCTTTGTTTGCCTTGCGTATCTCATCGCGTGCCTGGAAATATAGGGCCTTGAACTGCATCGTCTCGGCGTTGGCCTTGAGTAACGCCTCTTCGTGTGGTCTCATGCTTCCTCCTGGGTTATGGGTTTCTTCTTAGCCCTTGGTTTGCGTGGCTTTGCCACTTTCACCTTGGGCAGTTTGGGCTTTTTCTTTACCTTCGGTTTCTTGGGCGCACGTTCTTTCGCCGTCTTGATCTGGCCCTCAAGGCGTTGCGCCGTACGCCGCGCCTGGTCCGCAATGATGCGGATAAGACCGCTGGCCTCATTTTCCTTCTCTAAAGCCAAGAGTCCTAGGTGGTGTCGTATGTCCATAACACAATTCCTTACCACGCTGCGCACGTTTTACTACACTCGGAATATAGAGACTTGGCACGTCACGCCACTCATCGTCAGGCACATTCGCGAAGAAATGCGCTTCGAATACATGCCCTTCATAGCATTCGTCGCATTGCAGCGAGTTACAGTGCATGCGACCGCACTGTAGCTGATGAGCGTGCATGCCCGTTACGTGGTTACAGCTAGGCGAATTTACCACGGCAAATCCTCTCTGCCCAATACCCCCGGGGTTGGGCCGACTCATAATTCTCGGTGGTGCGAAAGGCTGAGGGGGCCGCGAAGAAATGCACACTCAATATATGGGCCTCATAGCACTCATCGCATGATCTATAGGGGCATCCAAAGACTCCACACCATGTCTTGCGACCTTCTTGACGGCTAGTCGGTAGGACAATCACGTGCGGACAAAGATTACTTTCGCCGTGCATGGCGTAGATACTCTTTTAACAGCGCCCGTATCACGCGAGAAACGTCACCGTATCCCGGGTTAAGGCGCCGCACTTCGTTTAGCACGACGGTTTCGATTTCGAGGTGCAGGTGCGAGTACTCGTCGTCTGTGGGTTTTGGTTTCGCTGGCATATTTGCTTTCCTCCTTCGCCCAGTCTAAATCTTCTTGGATAAACATATTTTGGCTCGGGTCCATGAGTTCGTGCCAGGCGTGGTGCGACACGATGCAACGACAGCAATATCGTGACGAAACTAGGGGTTCTCCGGCGCCCCCCTTGCTGATGCAGTTATAACAATAGGTCGACAATTCTACGTGGCGGCACTCAGCACACTCAAATGAATACACCCCACATAGACTACGCGCCATCTCAAGTGCACTTGATGCGCGTACTATGTTGTTTTTTGGCCGCGATCTAGGCATAGTCTGACTTTCTTCCTCAGTCGTTGATGAGGATTGTCTTGCACCACGACGGCACACTACCTTCGCTACCACTACGCGTGAGTACCACAATGACCTTGAACGATGGCGGTGACGCGGGCCACGGTGTCTCGCCGTCCGTCAGCACCACGCACACATCGAGCTTGGGTCGCAGCGTGTCGGCATGTCGGATGCCCACACCCATGTCCGTTCCGCCGCCCCCCTTAAGCATTACCTCACGTACATTCTTGATCTTCTTGACACCATGTACGGCACAATCGACTTCGATGTCAATGACTTCACCGCCCATTTCTTTCAGTATCCCGCGAGTCTCTGCGATTCCCTTTGCAATGTCCTTGTCGTTCATGCTTCCGCTCGTATCTCGAATCACACCAATACGCGGAAAGAAATCCTTCATTGTGGGCATAATGGTCTCACTGAGCCCTTGCCTGCGATGCGGTCGTTTGAACGAATACTCGCGCTTACCGGCGCATTCGTTGATGTTGCGGTGCGTAGCGTTGCGTAGCTCACGGCGCCATGGTACTTTGGGGTGCAAGTAGTCGTTGGCCCAGCGGTCAAGCCCGGCAGGTACGTTGCCTCGTGTCTTTGCTGCCGCTTCGATCTTCTTGGCAACGTCGCGAATAATCAACTCGCGCTCAGCTGCGGAGATACCCTCAAGTCCCGAGCCCTCGCCCTCATCATCGCCCTCATCATCGCCCTCGCCTGAGCCCTTACCTCCGCCCTTCTCGTGTTCACCGGGGTTGCCGGCGCAGCTACCACACTTACCCCCACCTACGTCATAGCTGGGACCTTCTTTGCCGACGTTCTTGGGTAGTTTGTCCCAATACTCTTCGGCAAGCAAGCTGTCGGGCAGTCCATAATTCTTGGGAAACTGGCCATTCGCCGGTAACTTAAAGCCCAGCGTCTGAAGTCCTGGGTTTATCTCAAGATCGCCACAAATGTTAAATCTCGTGGCAGTTTCGCGGCATTCCTTGCACGTCGATTGAAAAGGCGTGCAGTGAATGAACGCGGCCGCGCGCCCGTTATCCAAGTGGTTGCGCAGTATGTGGTTGATCTCATGGAACAACACGCCCAGCACTTCGGGCTCGCTCCACTTGGCATCGATGTCGGGATCGTACAGCAAATGCCAGTGGCGATCAACGCCCATCGTGCCCATCCCCGGCACTTCTTGGGGCCGCAGTGCCCACAAGAGCGAGCCGACGTAGTCGTACTCACTTGCAAGGAACATGCGTGCAGTCTGTATGCTTTTGGGTATTGCCATTAGGGCTTCTCCTTTGCGATGAGTTCGTTAAATAGCACCAGTGTACGCATTGTGCCAAAGTTGTCGTGCTGAGTGGTATCTGATGTACTGGCTATCCATGCCTTAATGCACTTGGTGTGCGCTGATATGCCCTGATACCAAGCAAGATTCTCGTATGGACTGTTGTTGTGCAACAGGTGCACACCTGGTCCCTTGCCTACGGGATCATGGCAAATGAGACATGATACGCTATGTGCAGCATCCATACCAGCCATATTACATCATTAGATACGCAATTGCAATAATCTCAAACACAACACCACACATTGCCACCAAACAACTGTACACGGTTTCAAACCACGTTCTTGGTGCATTCTTTTCGCGCATACACAATATATACAACGCTGTTAGCCATAAAATCATAAGTTACCTCCATGCGTGGCCCTCTCGGGAAGGCCACGTCGTGGAAGGGACTCAGTCGAGACTCACCAATACACGTGCCAGTATTACATATAGGATTATAACGCCAACTGCTGGCCCCGTAAAAGCGTAGATTGCGAATACAGTCACCGCGAAAATTGCTTCCATGTTTCCTCCTTATCTGTTCATTGACTTGCGGAGGTTACGTTGTGCCTCAAGAATCGGGAGGTACGGTTCTGTGAGTTCGGGGTAAAGTGGCAAGTTATGACCTCCCCGCGCGAGCGCAAGATTGCGAGCTGCTGCCGCTGCAAGGTCCGTTGCATTGTCTTTTGCGGCAATAGCCAGGACTTCCCAGCCGGCTTTCCAGGTTTCAGGAGTAAGCTCACGTACAGCTGCGGATACCACACTGTTAAGGACGGCGAAGGTTTTGTCTGGCCGATCATGATATACCTTGAACTTTCCTGGCTTCTTGAGCAGCTCATACGGATCAGGCAAGTCAAGCGCCTTAATCCATGTAATGAACTCTTGTGCCGTGCCCGTGCCAACGCTACCCGCAAGTAACAGTAGCTTCATATCCCAGCCTTGCCCTGTGGCTTCACACGCCGCAAGACACGGAATGGCGAGCGAGTACCACGAACGCAGCGAAGGCCACGGTCCCGACCGCTTGTCTTCGTCCTTGGGCAGTTGCTGCATATGCTGAGGCATGCGCTTGAAGAATGACGCAACGAGCGCTGCTTGTCCTGATAGATGCGACCGCCAGTCTTTGGGCAACCTGGGAAACGTCGGCTCGGCCCAGCCTCCGAGAAAGCCTTCGATGACACTGTTCGTGTCAACGGCCCAGTCGAGCCATACGACACGATTCGCCATCGGAGGCGGTATGGGCTGCCCACCCACGGCCTGTTCGGGTGGGTTACATGCGAGCACAATTGCAACGTCGTCGCTGAGTTGCTCCTCGCCGATCATGCGTGAGTCGAGCGGCCGGAGACATGCGGCCATCATCATGGCGGGCGCGCACGTGATCTCGTCAATGAAGATCGTGCCCTTGCCGGCCTTGAGGATCGGGTTAAGCCATCCACCCACTATCGCCAGACGGATTGTTGTGTGGTCGTTCGCGTCCGTGCGTGGCACGGGATAACCGCCGATGTCTTGTGGCTCGTGGACCACCGGAATGAACGTTGCGAGCGGCTCGTGCAGCGCGTCGACGATTGCGCCTATGGTCTTGGTCTTGCCCGTGCCGGGCTCCCCCTGGACCATTGCCGGTACCCGCGCCTGTATCAACAGGGCGAGTGCTTCGATTTGTTTGCTTGCCATGCGTGTGTTCCTCCTTGGTTATGGGTTAGTGTTTCATGCGTCAAAATAACTGAACATATAATGCCGAGGGAGCCGTTGAGGGATATCTGTCACCCACGAGTCCATGCATAATCCCATGCGTTTTGGCGCAGTGCGTGCAGACATAGCGTCCTACCCGGGCCTTGTGCGAACAAGTATCACATAGGTGCGCCGCAGTGACTGCTGGGATGCGGTTGTCGTGCGCTGTTGTTCGTAGACGCAACGGGCTAAAACACTCTAGGCAATAAATGGTTTCAGGAAACTTTGGAGAGTGCATCATTGGAGTCTCGTGAGATGGCCCACAGCGTAACCATCAACCATGCCTCGGTCGAACTCTTCCGCTTCGGTGTCGCTCATCTTACGCTTATAGTGCGCTGTAAGCTTGCCCAGCGAGTAGCCGATGTTGAATACGTACGATGGGTCCTGGGCCGCACCGGGATCGTGGACCTGCGCATGCGCGCGCCGTAAGAAATCTTTGAAGTTAAGCTTGCTCATCGGATACCCCACAGTTTCGGATGCCGTTGAAGCATTCGAATTAGTTTTTCATCTATACGTCTCCGCGACTCTTTGGCCCACTCCGCAACACGATTGCGAAGCTCGCCTTCGGCTGGGTAGCCGCACTCCCGCCATTCGTTCAAGATACGTTCGCCTTCCGCGTTCCAAGATAGTGGCTTGCTCATATGCCGCATGCCTCCGTGAACTTATTTCGGTCGAAATTTTCATAGTCGCGCCCGAGCAGATTGCACAAGTGTCGCACCAGCTCGCGTTCTTCGTCGAGGGACTCACGTGCAAGTTGTTTCATCGTGGTCTCTTGCCGTATGATGTGCGCGAGTAGTGTGTAGTGTTTGCGACTCATCGCATTAACTCCGCCATTGTGTACGCTGCGATGAACTCGGGTGAATCCACGTCACGATAGAGTGAAATCAGCTTCTCGTCGCTCGAAATGTTAGGCGACGTGAGAATCGCCTCAAGCTGGTGATGTATGAAAAAGCTTGACACGTTGCGTCCGTATTGGCCCCAGCCGGGCCGTCTATAGCCTGTCACAAAGCTCTGGATATTCTTCATGCCCGTGAAGTCCAGCCACTTGTTAGTAAGCACGTAGATTGTTGACCTTGAGTCGTACTGCATTACCACATAGTCCTTGGGGATTGTGTTGCGGCTTTGCCGCGCGAGGCACACGTGACTGCGCTGATGTGTTCGCATGCCACCTGGGCTTATCATGCGCGCGCAGTGTGGACATGCGACATGCGGATATGAGATACGTGGTTTGCGCTTTAGTGTCTTCCGTGGTGGGCAAAAGTCAATCGCCGACGGTGCTTCGTTATTTTGTTCCGCCATTCGGTCCTCCAAGGCGCACTAACGTCCATAGGGCTTGAAATTGTGGGTTATTCTCGGGCAAGGTACAGCACATCTCGAACTCTTGCTCGGTAATTTGCGGAGAGTAATATAGGTCTACGATGGATTGACGCAGATAGCGACGTGACCAGATACGCGCTGGATGTCCCCAGCCGCCCCGTGAATGCCCCGTGACGGCAGTCATAACATGAGGTCCCTTTATGGCAGATAGCCATTGCTTACGGCGAACCGTTTGGTCGAAGTAGAATGTGTCAGTCCAACCCTGGGCTACATATCTGAGATGCAGACCATGGACCCGACAGCCCTGTGTGTGTAGGTGGCGACGCAGCGAGGGCTGTCGCAGCTCCATCTCGCAGTTAGGGCAGTGTGTTGTTGGTTTTGCCTTTACATCTTTGGCCATGTGTATATCCAATCGGTTGCTCGTTTCTGTCCCTTGAGTTCGTGCCATATCTCGTGGGTCTGGACGCACCCCTCACACAACCACGAACCTACCACGTGATGTGCATCTAAAACACAACACTCATCCTGCAAGCATTGTGCCACAACATACATCACCTCGTGGCAGTCGCGGCAAAGACGCAGCAACAGCGCATTACCTAGGTGCTCAGGGCGATTTGGTGTAAACACCATTGTCATCACACGTGTACTTACCCAGCAACTCATACCATTTCACTGCGTCGCGCCTCACACCGCTGCATTTCAACCACCACACGAAGTCACACAACGCGGCAAATTTAATGGGTGGTTCGGGTACTCCGATGAGTGATTTCATGCGTGTTCCTTAAGTTCGTGCCACACTTCGTGTAACCAGGCACACCGCGCACAGACAAAAATATTACGCAAGCCCCCCGCAAAGATTGAACGATGTGCAGGCCAGCATACAAAGCAACGCTTCGTGGGTTTCTTGCCCTTACACTCGACGCAGCGCCTACGTCGCATGCGACGCTTCCTCGGATGTCTTGGCATATACGCCTTCGTCGTCACACATAAGCCATGCGATGTATGTGTCGGTCCAGCGCTTGTCCTCGGGCTTGGCACGGGTGATATGGTCTATGGCCTCGCGTAGCGTCATCTTGGACCCATAGATGTGATACCCGCTCGGCACAATCACGCGTCGCTCTCCACTTCCACGAGCCCTGTAGGCAAGACCTTACGAAGCATGGTCACTACGAGCGTGCGAAACTTCTCTATGCTCTCGCTGTTACGCACAATCTCGGACTTGAAACTAATACGAACGGTTATGCTTTGCATCGAATTCTCCCTTGCTCATGAATTTTCGCACATTACGTAGCGAAACACGAGTGCGCCGCGCCTTAAGACACGCGAACACCAGCATCATCGCGACCCATGCGCCGAGTCCATAACCCACGATACCAAGCAATGCACTAAATATTGCCATTGGTCCCCCTAGTTTTTGACCCAAGGTTTCGGTGAGGGAACTTGAAAACCCCAAACCCGATCATCGGGCGATTTTGCCGCAAGATACGCGGCTTTGCGGCCATATTTCGATGAGCCGCTTGGGGCTTCGTTGTACTTCGCACGTCGTGTTTGCTTTTTTCGCTTTGCCATCACGCTACCTCCCTGTGCAATCTCGTTATGTGACAACGCTCACACTGTTCGTATTCGCTTTGCTCGCCTGTCTTGAACCGATGCCACAAATGCCCAAGCTTCAAACAAAATGCGTTCATGCTCATACCTCCATTGCCCATGAGTATTGGTCGCAAGGCCACAGACCGACTACAAGTGACTGGGACGAGCCCTGTGTTAGTGTTCACGAGTCGTGTGGTATGACCTTGTGATCAATACTCATGAGATGCCTAATTCTCTTTCCTTACGCCAGTGAAGGCTTTCGTGCATCACCAGTTTAACCTTATCTTCGTCACTAAGTGTCGGATGCTCCGCAAAGAACTTAGTGAGATGCTTTTCGAGATATTCCAGTATGTCCACCAATCATCTCCAGTCACGCCCCTCGTAGGAAGGGCGTGCATTGGAAGGGACTAGAAGCGGGCAACTTCGACAGGCTTCTTGGTAGAGAACTCGTCTTTGTGCTCCGTGAGGAACGTTTTGATCTCGTCACTGTGCTCCAGCAACCTGGTCATCTGCTCTGGGTACAGGGTCGTGGGGAACCGTCCGAGCCCGTAGACGCTCAGCGCGCCCTTCTCAGAGACCTTGAGGCGGACTTTCGGCGTTCCCTTGGCCCGGAGCTGCGCGTTCAGGGCTTCCAATTCGGCCACTCGTTTCGCAAGGATTTCTTCTGTATTCATAAAACCTCCCGTGTGTGATGTGTCCGGCGTAATTCCGGCTTAGGTTCTCAATTCGCTACGTAGTTTGCGAATCTCTGCCTCGTTTGCCACTATTTGGGCCTGAAGTGCGTCGCGCTGTGGTGCGCCGCGCGGCTTGCGTGGCTTGGCCTGACGTGATAGGTAAGGCGCGTCCCAAGGTGAAGGCATAGAGAGTGCTATGGCCAGGCGCCTCGTTGCCGCGAGCTGCGCGTCACACCCATGCTGCGTTACGACGTAGTCGCCCTCGTCGCAATCACAACGCCATGTTTCATTGCAGTGCTCGCAGAGATGGTTATGGTCCAGGCCCTTCCATGGGCCTTTAGGTGCGTCTCCAAGCGATGCTTGTATCTCGCGTGCCTTGAGCGCTTGGCGTAGGAATAGGATTTCCATCTCGCGCTCTCTGGCCTTGTGCCTTAGAGCGGCCTTAAGGCGCTTGATCTCCTGGGCATTGGCGTCGATTTGGTTGTGTGGGTTTGTGTTCATGCAGCGCCGATAAAGCGACTTTTGTGCCAGTGCACTTTTGAGAACTTTATGGTGCGCTAGGGAGTTTGCGACCGCGCGGCACGCTTCTTGCTGTTGTCACAAACGTGGCAAACGGTGGCAAAGTGTGGCAAAATGCGTGCAAGTGCGGCAAAGTGCGTTCGATTCCGTTGGCACGCCGATTGCGACGCCCATACGCGCACACATACTCGCGCACGTGCGCGAGCGCGTACCCGCGCGTCGCAAATGCCGTGCCATTGGAGGAATTTGGTGCGATTGTTGCCACGAGCGACTGGCACAAATCTTGCATGCGCCGGCGACGCCGGGCGCTCACACCCTACCCTAGGGGGTACCCCGGGGCGATGCGCCCCCCGGGATAAACCACATAGAAAATTGCGTACTTAGGTTCACACAGTGAACATTCTCGCACCACCTACCACATACCACAAATGCACCCCACACCACAACGCCACAAATGCCGTGCGAACATTCTGCGCGCCGTACACCGCACCACGCGTTTTTGGGCCCGCCGGCGCACCACCTATGAACATTTCGGCCGCCGCAGACGGCGGGAAGTTCTGGGAACTTGAAAGCACTTCTTCACCCTGTCCGCACTTTTCCCTAACGAATTCGCGACGTTACACGGGTCGTTCGTGGCGGGCTTGTCCATTCTCGCCCAAATATCCCCGCCTTTTCACATAGTTACACAAATCGCGGACACCTCAAATTTTAGCCCTATAAGAGAGTGATGTCCGTAAAAATTTGCGGACATGCGGACATGGGGCGTCGGTCGGGGAAACCGACTCACCTGTCGGGCGGCGGCCATTAGGGCCGCACGCCCTCGGGTGAAGCAGTGCACGTTACGGACAGCCCCGAGCCCCGAGGATGGGGCCGAGGGCCATACCACCAGAGACCCATTGACATGCCACGCCGCGCATGCTATTCTGGCCGTATGGGTAGGATACGTCGACCGCCACGGCCGCAGGCGCCGCTCGTACCACATACGCAAGCGACGCCCTATTCTATGGACGCGCGGACGTACGAACGCGAGGAGTTGGGGGAACAAGAACTTGAAATCCTTCGTCGCCTTCTCGAACGACAAGAACCTAAGAGCATATGTGTCGACATGGGGCTTGCGCGGCAGACTCTGGATGCACTGTCCCTTCAACCCAGGTTTCAGCGTGAGTACGAACTTCAGGCGAAGATTGCCGATCGAAGCATTCGAGTACGCATGGAACGCCTCGCAGGTGAGGCTCTTGACGTTGTCCGAGACGTTATGCGTACTGCGGTATCTCCCGGTAACCGCCTTCGAGCTGCGGTGGAGATACTTGATCGAAGCGGCTACGTCAAAATTGAGAAGCGACTCACGGTTACCGCCGATGCTGAATCGATCATTCGCGAACTCAATCGTCTGGGAGCCACCGACGCTGTGCCGTCTGACCCAGTGACCGTACCACATGCCACACAAGTCGTACCTACTAATGAAGGGGGAGAAACATTTGAAGACGCGGAATTTGAGGAAATCGGCGCGGCCGTCGCCAACGCCGTCGCCGAAGGGCGACTCGATCAAGACGCTTAAGAAACCTCGCCGCAAGGCGCGGGTGCCCCGGGCGCTGCCGCCCGTCGATCTGGACGCACAGGAGTGGCGCTGCATTCTCACGATCCATCGGGCCAACGAACTGACCGACCAGCAACGCTACGTTATCGTCAATTGGCTGCGGGCCAAGATCAATGAACTCGGGACCGATGAGTTCGGCCGCAACCTCGCACCGACATATCGCGCACGGACCCTGGTGTAATGGCCACACTGACCAAAGACCAAGAGATCGCCCGCACGATGAAGCGGTGGTACAGTGACCCGTGGGCCGCCATACGCGAGGGCAAAATCTTTACGCTTGACCAGACGGACGCGCGGACGCCGGTAAAACAGTTTCCCCCGAAACAACACCTCGAACAGATCACGCGGATATGGGAAGCAAACCCCATGTTGCTTGTACCCAAGAGTCGGCGCATGATGCTTTCGTGGTTGATGTGCTACCTGCATTTGTGGTATGCTATGTTTCACCCAGGACGTGCGATCTTTATCGTCAGCGACAAGGAGCAAAAGAGTGATGGTCTGGTCCGTATGTGTGAATTCATGTACACGAATATCCCAGACGGGACAATTCTTAAACCGATCATGCGCTCAAAATATTGCGCGCTGGAGTTTCCCGGACTGGATTCCTACATCATGGGCCTTCCAAGCGGGGCCGCTCAGCTTCGACAGTACACCGCTTCTGCGCTACTTTTTGATGAATTTGCATTTTGGGGTGACGCCATGGAAACGCTTGGTGCTGCTCGGCCCACTATCGAAGGTGGGGGGCGTCTCACCATCGTCTCTTCAGCACAAGATGGTCCATATAAAAAACTCGTGTTCGATGAAACCCTGGCTTAACATAGCGGAGGAATAATGTTTGACGAAGGACAGCATCATCCCAAGTGGTCGTTTGTACGCGGGTGGAACGAGCGGCGTTGCACATGCGCCGCCTGCTTACCGGCGTTGCAGTTCCGACAGCAGCCTACCATGGCGCCATACCTGCCGGTAATGCAGCCACAGCCAGCGCCCTCCCCCTATTTTTATGGTGACATAGTCCGAACCACCAGCGGCACCACCAATGTCAAGTAACGTCTCGCCACTCGCGGCCGTACTACTGGGCAACCCGGGCGGCATCGCATACGTCCCGGACCTACCCCAGGGCGCCGTCGTCACCAACACCACGCGCGGCATATGGGAGTGGACCAATGTACAAAACGGCTTTCACGTCGCGCTCGTTCATTTTTCAAGCGACCCTTCCAAGGACAGTGACGCATTCGTCACGGAAGCACGCAAAGGAACTTCGGTCGCTAACTACGAACGCGAGTACAATATTCGCTGGCAAAGTTTTCGAGGCAAGCCGGTTTTCTCGGAAGACTTCAAGCGTAATTTCCACGTTTCTACCGCGCCACTCGTGGCCCAGTCACAACTACCTATTATTCGTGGATGGGACTTCGGTCTATATCCCGCATGTGTGTTTACCCAATTATGGCCGGGGATGCGATTGGTGGTGCTCCGAGAGATATGCGAATCGGGCATGGGTCTCGAACGGTTTCTCGAAGAGGTTGCTGCGAAATCCATTGAGTGGTTTCCGGGGTCGCGCAAGTACTACGAAGTAGTAGACCCCGCAGGTTTCGCCCGCTCGGCGAACGACGAACGTACCGCCGTGTCGATGCTCGCGAACACGTCGACATACCGCATGAACGTCACTCCCGGGGTGCAGGTTCCGGCGGAGCGTCTCAAGGCCGTACGCAAATTCCTGAGTCGCGTGGTGCGCGGCGAGCCCGCGATGCTGATCGACCCATCGTGCCCCATGGTCATCGGTGGCATGGACGGCGGCTACCACTATTCCTATAATGTATCTGGACAACTCAGAGAAAAGCCCGAGAAAAACATCTACTCACATCCGGCCGACGCCCTACAGTATGTGGCCACGCGAGTCCTGGAAATGGACCTGAGTGGTACTGCGGTGCCCGAAATCAAATCTCCCAGTTATGGTTTCAGAAATGCTAACTCAATAAAGGAACACACCCAACATGGCACAAAATAGTTCTACCTATACCGGCGTACAACTCGCCCAAGACGAGGTAAAAGAAGGTGCAAAGCAAAAGACCAAAACCGCCGTGGTGGACGATGAGACCGCTCTCGCCTTTTTCACGCATGTCTACACGGCCGCTGATGAGGCGCGGCGGCCTCGTGAGGCCGTCTGGAAGCAGTCTTGGGATTTGTACAACGGTCAGTACGACTGGAGCGGCAAAGCGAACTGGCAATCAAAGGTCAACATCTCACTGGTACGGCAAGCCGTCGACCGCGCAGCAGCGACCTTTCGTCGCGCGCTCGTTCGCATGCGTAACTTTTTTGGGGTCGAAGCGGAATCCCGGGTTGGTTATCAGCAGGGTTTGTTCACGCGTTCCCTTTTGGATTACTGGCTCGACCGCGCCGGATTTGTGCGAGAGTTCACTTCGGCACTTAAGGTGGGTCTCATCACTTCAACGATCATAATGAAAGTGTGGTGGGAGTACTGTTGGGTCAACGACTTGACCGTCGAAATGCAAGAGAGTAAAGTTCCTACAGAGTCGTTCGGTCTGGAGACAGGATATGAAACCAAGCAAGTTGCTAAACCAAAACGCGGCCAGAGGCTTGTTGGTAAACTGGGACTTCGAGCTGTCGATCCGTTCAAGTTTTGGGTGGTCCCAGGGAGTGAAGGTCGATACGTCATCGAGCGTACCGAAGCTTTGCTTGCAGATTTGGAAGCCATGGCCAAAAAGGGTATTTATGACATCGAGGCCGTTGCGCGGCTCGTACCTAATGCAGGTTCCGCTGACGTAAACTCCCAGGAAGACGCCGAGCGCAAGGGCGAACTTCCGGCGACCAATAAAAACTCGTTCATGAAAAGCGTCAATCTTTACCACTACTGGGGCGACATCTTCGACGAAGAGGGCAAGATTCTGATGCGCGACGCGACGTTCACCGTGGTGTGCAGCGCGAACGGTGACCCCGTCGAGATCATTCGCAAGCCCCGGGCGAATCCCTTCTTTCACGGCTGCGCGCCCTACGTCGTCGGTACGCCCTACGTGGTACCATTCTCGACTTACAATCGCGGCATCGTCGAAGACGTGGCGGGCGTCGCCTGCATGATTACGGAACTCTCGAACCTCATTGCGGACGGCGCCATGTTCGACGCCATCAAGGCATTCGAAATCGACATTGACCAACTTTACTCTCAGGCGGAGGCAGCCGATGGTGTGTATCCCGGGAAGACATTTCGTAAAAGTGGACTCAAATCAGGACCCGTGGACAAGCCCCTTGTACGGGCTGTTGACGTGGGCAAAATGCCACACGAGGCCATCCATGCGCTGGCATACTTCGACAGTATCTTCCAGAAAGGGACACAGATCACTGAATTCGTTTCTGGATTCGGGGGGAGCGGAAGCAAGACTGCCACTGAGGTCTCTACAAAGACATCGCAGGCTCTCGAAGGGCTCGATGATGCCGCTCGTACCGTGGAAGAAACCGTCATTGAGCCGCTGCTGGAGCTGGGAGCAAAGACGATTTACCAGTTTCACACGAACTATACAATGCCCCGTCTGGTCGAAAACTTCCCTCAAGCCTCGATGATGCTGCAAACCCTCTCACCGGCCGAGCGTTACATCCTGATGGCGGCCGACGAGGGCTTTCAGTTCAAGGCGCGTGGCATAAGCATCATGCTGGACAAACAAAAATCCCTTGAACAAGTAGGGCAGTTCTTGCAACTCGCGGGCCACATCCCCGGGATGCTCCAGCGCCTCAACGTCGACTACGTCCTCGAAGACATCTCCATGGCCCTCGGCTGGAACCCCGAGCGCGCGCTACTCCGGCCCGCACCTTCGGTCCAGGTAATGGGCCAACAGGGCGCCCAGGGCGGCCAAGGCTTTCCACAACAGGGCACCGGTCCCACCCCAGCGCAACAGGTCGCGGGTGAGCAGGGAGCCGAGCAGGGTGGAGCACAAGGGAATCCCATGGCAATTATGGGAGCTTTAGGGTAACAGCTAGTACCCACGGCCTCCTCCCCGTGCGGTACGATCGCCCATTTACCAGGGGGCGGCGATTCATAAATAGCCCCCCGGTGCCAACCCTCTTGACACGTGACTCCACAAATGGTATCTTTTAAGGAAAGGTAACACACATATGGCAACCGAACGCGTAGCATCTCGCAACGAATGGCTCGACAAACATGCCGAGCACGATGACTTTGACCCGACCAAAATAACGATTTCACCCAAGGCCAAGGGCCAACTGGCAGACGGCTACTCGAAGCTCGACGCTGGCAAAGACGCCACGGGCAAACCGCTCCAACTCAAGAGTGAGCGCGAGCGCGTTGGCAGCAAGTGGCCCGGCCCCAAAGGTCGCGTCGGCACCGTGCTGCACGGCAAAGCATCACCTTCGAGCGCCGAGTCGTTTCTACATGTCGCCAAGAACAAAGAGTTCCAGGCGAAGTAAATGCCCGGCAAACTGCCCCGACTCGGGGCGCATGTCGAGTATTTGGGCCACTTCCAGGGGTGCTTACGTGAAGGCCACAATACGATCCGAGGCAACGCCCGGGGGTCATACGACGTGTACAGCGAAAGCGGCCGCCGCATGGGCAAAAATCTTTCGCGCGCGGGAGCGCACAAGCGAATCGGTCAGATCGAATATTTCAAGCACCACAAGGGCTAATCACCAATGAAAATTTTTCTTCTACTTGTTTACTTGTTCGCAGGCGACCTGAAGGTCGAAAAAACCGAAATGAAGTCACTCGATGCTTGCATGGCCAAAGGCAACGAGCGCCTCGTCGAAATAACCACTGATCCTCGCTTCGTGCGCGGCGTATTCGCCGATTGCATCGAAGTCGAATCAAGGACGATCTAATGAAAAATGCGATACGTTTTCTGGCAGTTATGTATTTGGTTATTGGACTTAGTGGCTGTAGCACTTTTGGTCTCGACCAGCTTAACGCGGAGGGTTCGGCTAGTGGTGCGTTTTGTGTTGAGGGTAGTGGGCCTCCGATGACCGGCTCGGGCCACGTCGCCGCCGCCCACACCAATGACGGCTTCAAGGGCCAGATAACCATTACACCCGAGTGTGGTGTACAAATCATAAGCGAATAATGGCCGCACCACGCCGGATACATACACCCGAGGCACTCGGGATTCTTAACGATGAGTCGCTCGCCGGTGCAGGCGCCGCGACCATCATGCGCTCGCTCGCACCCGTGCTCGACACGCGACTTGCGTACTTTCTCAAATGCCTCGAAGATGCACCACCGGACCTTAACGTGCTTCTGGACCTGCGGTCCAAGATTGCTACGATTCGCAATCTACAGCGCGAACTCGAAACCACCATGCAACGTGGCCACGAGGCAGCCGGTGAACTCGAATCGCAATATCGTCAGTAACCCCCAGGCCCCCGCGCAGCGGGCACAACCTCGGGCAGATAAACAACGGCCCCGCATACGACGTGCGGCACAACCGAAGGAGTCGTAAAATGGAAGTCACAGAGACGCAGGTTACCCCACAACTCGAAGGCACCGAGCCGGGAACCCAGATCGAAAAGTTCAAGAGTGCCGCCGACCGTGACAAAGCATACCTCGAACTGGAAACCCAGAACCGAGATCAGGCTCGTAGACTCGCCGACATTGAGGCAAAGCTCGACGCCTACGCAACAATGGCCCCAGCGCCCCAGGCCCAGCCTGAGCGCAGCTTTACGGACCTGTATCCGTCGCAAAAGAGCGACAACGAACGTGAAGCCGAACTCGCCGCAAAACTGCTCACCCGACCCTCTGAGGTCCTACGCGACATCGAACGCCGCACTCGGGAGCAGGTAATGAGCGAGGTCAGGGCACACTCAGCCAACGAGGCCGTCGTGAACCGCTTTCGAGCGGAGCATCCCGACCTGGCGCGGCATGAAGAAATCGTCGCGATGTACGTCCGCAAACAGCCCGAAAATCTCTCTAGCGAACAGCGTCTCAGACTAGCTATCCCCGAGGCCCGCAAATACATTGCGTCCATCGTGGGGCAACCATCTACCACTACGCTCGACCCTGCTGCGTATGTAGAGTCGCCGACCCAACGTTCCAGTGCCGCGCCCGCCGTAGCGGCGGAGCCGTCCGACGAGGACGAACTCAGCACACTGATCCGGGAACGCGCCACTCTTATGCAGAAAAAGATGCGAGTGTAGTTCACCACTAAAGGAGTATCCCAATGGCAGGTCAAGTTTGGTCTATGAACGCGACGGGTGGCTATCTCGCCAACCCGAAGCTGTCCAAGACCCTTCGTAATGCCACCCAGCCGATGTACAAATTCCGTCAGTTTACCCGCATGGAAAAAGCCATCGGTAAAGGACGCGGCGACACCGTTGATTTCAACAAAGTGTCGAACGTACAGACCACGGGTGGAACAATCTCCGAGGCTAGTCGCATTCCTGAAACCAACATTCTGCTCCGTCGGGGCCAGTTGGTTATGAGCGAGTACGGCAACTCGATTCCCTATACCGGCAAGCTCGACGACCTGAGCGAATTCAGCGTCGACAACATGATTACCGTCGCCCTTCGTAACGATATGGCGCGCGTCATGGACACGGCCGTCGCTACTAAGTTCAAGGAAAGCGATGTTTCGTACACGCCTACGTCCGCCAGCGCGGGAACGTTTGACCTTGACGGCACGGTCAACACCTCCGCCACCGCGAACCTCAACGTGTTCCATGTGAAAGAAATCGTCGATGCCATGAAAACGGGCATTTACGGCGCGATCGGTACGGGCAATCCCGTTCCGCCTTGGGACGGTGAGAACTATGTCGCGATTGCGAGCGTCAAGGCGCTGCGCGGCATCAAAGACGACCCAGATTTCGAAGAGGTAGTGAAGTACGCTGATCCCGAACGTCTCCTGACGGGCGAAGTCGGCCGCTTCTACGGTGTGCGGTTCATCGAAACGAACAACACCTCTGCCCTATCCAATGGGGTGGGTTCTTCCAGCGTTCTCGGCGAGGCGATTTTCTTCGGCGCTGATCCCGTCATCGAGGCGGTTGCGGTTGCGGAAGAGATTCGGGCCAAGATTCCCGAGGACTACGGTCGTTCCAAGGGCGTGGCCTGGTATGCGCTCTTGGGCTTTGAAAACGTGTGGGATTTCTCGACCGACAGCGAAGACCATATCGTTGTCGTGCGCAGCACCTAATCCCAAGAAAGGAAAGGAATACACAAATGGCTTATACTGATGGACTAATGATCCTCGGCTCGCAACTTACTGCGGTCGAGGTTGAAACGGCAGCGGCCGACATCGAGGACTTCGTTATCCCGTGCAACGCGACGATCTTACAGCTCGGCGTGTTAGTTACTGAGGATTTCGTGGTTCACTCGGCGGCTTCGCCTGTCGTTTCGATCACCAAGAAAAGCGCGATCGGCGGAGCCGATACAGCCGTGGTATCTCTTACCATGGACTCCTCGGCGACCTCGTCTCTCAAGGCCGGCAACGGCGTGAAAGAGGCCCAGACGGCGATTACCGCCTCCACTGACATCGACAACGGTGACGTGTTGCTGGCCTTCCCGGGCAGTTTCCCGATTACCGTAAAACAAGGCGAGGTGTTGACCCTCCAAGCGACCATCGACACGGTCTCTGCGGGCGGCGCCTACATCCCCTTCATCATCCTACGCATCGACGGCGAGGTAGATGGTCGGCCGGATAACGTCTGGACCGCCACGGTTGCCGAGACGGCGCAGGCGATCTAACGAACGAACTTACCACCCCGCTGTGGCCGTACCACAACACATCGGGGAGCAATGCAACGAGGGGGCTCGGGTGACGGCCCGGCCCCCTTTCTTTTACACCTGCCCCCATCGGGCGGAATAGGAGAACAATTCGATGGCTTTTATAGTACCAAATCATGGTATTCGCATCTCGCGCTACCGACGCCTCAAAGAAGGCGACAACGTCAACACGCAAATCAACTCGCATCGCGATAACCGCACCGTTGCGATCAACTCTCGCGATTACACTCAGGCCACGGGCGACAGCATCGGCATGCAGGTAACACCGAACCAAACCGTCACCACAACGGGTGAGGTGTTTGGGGCGCAGTTCAAGCCCCGCCTTGCTGCCGGCATCAGCGGCAACACCGTCAACGGCCTCGGCATCGACTCTGAAGTAAAGAGTGGCGCCGGCAACCTGAGTGATGATCTGCGCGGCATTAACGTGTATCTCGGGGCCACGGGCTCTGGGACCATCACCGGCAACGCCGCGATTATACGCGCCCGCGCCGAAATCGCTGCGACTGTCACGGGTCAAGTGTGTTTTGCGGACATCGAAAACAGTGAGGGCGCGGTGGGCTGGGAAGCATTCGTGAACTTCAGCGCGGCCCTCGGCACCCATACGATGACCACGAATACCGACAAAACAGGTAACGCAAAGAGTGGTACCATTAAAGTGGTGGCCAGCGGCACCCTGTACCACATCCAGCTCTACGCAAATGCCTAACATTAGCGTTCAGCACCTGGAAAAACGCCTCACGGGTTTGCGAGAGGGTCGTCAGGGCCTTCTCGCCGACCTTGCGGCAACCGACGGGGCCATTCAGGAATGCGAGCACTGGCTTGCATTCGCGCAAGATGCCGTAACGCTTGGAGAGTTGCAGAGCGCCGTCGCCACAGGAGAATCGCTCGATGTCCCAGTTACCCGAACTGACCAATAACGACATCATCTCGCTCGTTCGCAAGAACTTCGCGCACCGCACGGACCTGGGGCCGCTCTCAGGTCGCGTGCGACTGCCGGGCGAGCCCGCCGAGTACGACGTTACCGACACCGTCGAGGACATCACGCCTCAGCGGGCCATGGAACTAATCGCCGCGTGCTGGGAGCAGTACTCCAACGGACGTAATTTTTACCCCACGCGCCTCGACAAGATCATGCGCTACGCTCGCGCCATGGAGTCTGGGCAGTGGGTCTATGACGCGACCGGCGATCCAATCTCCGTCACTGATGGCCTAGTTACTGGGGGCCGCCACAGGCTCCACGCCATCCTTTTGTCACACCACACCATACGAGCGAACGTCCAGTACAAAACCACAAAGGAAAAACTCTAATGGCTTCATCTGCCGTTCACGTAAACAACGTGCGTTGTGTCGAAACGATCACCGTGACCTTCACTACGGCCACAACGTACACCTTTCGCCCAGAACATCCCATACGTGCCATGACGCTTCAAGGGGACGGCAATGACAATGGTGGCACCCTAAGTCTCCAGGGCTCCAATGATGGCGTGAACTTCTTCGCGTTGCCGACGGCCGTTGCCCTTACGGCGGCGGGTCTTGCGTCGACGGTTGTGGCTGATATGGGGTACCTCTGGTACCGAGTCAATCTCTCCAATATCACCGGCACGTCCGTCGCTGTCGTCAACATCGCCTATAATCAATAGGAGAACCCATGGCCTTTGCAACAATCGTTCATTCTAATCCGCTCGAAGCGATCGAGACGGTCACGGTCACGGCAACTACCACGACCGATGACGACGTGTACAACTTTCGCCCCGAATATCCAATTCGCGCCATGACTATTCTGGCCATCGGCGGGGGTGGTAATAACTTCGGCTCGGGTACCGTCGAACTCAAAGCCTCGAACGACGGCGTTACCTTTTTTTCCCTGCCGACGGTCAAAACCATCACCTCGGACGGCATCAAGAGCGTTGCCGTGTCGGACTGTGGGTTTTTGTGGTACCAAATCTCGCTTTCTGGTTCTACCGACCCCACGCTCACAATCGTGGTCAGCTTCTCGTGTAATCACTAGGACCTAACCGTCGAGCAATAACATGGACCCTGAAAAATTCCTCGTGTTCTGTAAGGCCGTGGGTTTCCCCGTCGCCGTCTCGATATGGTTCCTGTGGAAAATCCAAGTGTTTATGGACGCGCTGCTTGTGTCTCAAACCACCATGACAGAACTTTTGCGCCAACTGGTAGAGCTACACAAATAAGGAGCTTGCATGAACTTCGGTGAAATCAAGGACTCGGTACGCGAGCACTTCGGTCGCATTGGCTGGCCGTCAGTGATGCTCGACCTTGCGCTCGGGAGCGCGCGCCGCGAAATCGAAAAGAACTCGAACGGCGGTTACTACTGGATGCGCGCCACAAAGACCTTCAATAGCGTTGCATCACAACAGGACTACTCTATCACAACGTCCACCTCGAACGGCCTTAACCTGCCGAACTTCAAGGACCTGCGCGCACTGCGCGTCAAGGAGAGCGGTGACACCGTATGGACGGACGTAACCGTCGGTGACGTAACCCAGGAAGAGGCCGAGACGATGTTTGCGACCGACGAAGAAAACATGCCCCTGATCGCTATCGTCGACAACACGACTCTCAAACTGTTCCCAACGCCCGACGCCATCTATAACTTCAAGTTGTGGCATTATGAATGGACCAGCAACCCCACGACCAACACTGGCGCCACCGGGACCGACGAACTGACGGAGCGCTTTCCTGAGGCCCTAATCTATGGGGCGCTAGTGTGGGGCTGCGAGCAGTACGAAAAATCGTACCCCGACGCCGATCGCTGGGCCGCGAAGTTTCGCGAGCAGCAGTCGCAGCTGCATCGCCACTCGCTCGAACGCGAGCGCCAAGATCGCCTGACCTGGGTACCCATGGGCGGCGCCTTTGACTTTCGACGGCGCACCCGCCTCGGGCGCCAAATCTGGGTATAAGGAGCACATGTGCACGAAGTTCTCTACAAACACCCTAATGACGAAACCTCGTACCCAGTGGACTTTGTCAACGATCTTACGGGGGATACCTCCATTTCCAGTGCAAGCGTCGTCACTGCTGTGGACTCTGGGGGCACGGATGCGAGCAGCACTATTGTTACGACACCCACACGCTCTGGCATGGTCCTTACGTCTATTCTTAAAGGCGGGACTGACGGTGAGGACTACCGGGTCACTTTTACTGGTCGCGGCACTACCACGTCGAACGACTCTACCCGTATGGTCGAGCTGCGTGTTCGCATCAAGGGCTTGGGGAACATTTAATGCCATCACCCGCAAAAACACTTTGGCTCCAAGACTTCAAGGGCCTTAACGACGCGAATTCGCCGGGGCAGCCCCCGACCCACACGCCCGACGAACTTAACGTCAAGCACCGTTTTGGGCACGTTATCGCGCGCGGCGGCCTCACCAAGTACCTTGCGATCTCGACGGCGAGCGATACCACACCCATCCTCGGACTGTTTCACTACGCCAAAGCATCGGGCACGAACCTACTCGTACGCATGACCCCGACGAAACTGCGTGTGCTCAACACCGGCACCGTCGCCTGGGATGACATCACAGGTACGGACCTTACCGGCGCCTCTACCACGCGCCCCCAATTCACCATCATCGACGACACTCTCGTATTTACCAACGAGGGCGAGGACCTACCACGCAAGTACACAGGAACGGGCAATACTGCCTCTATCGCCTCGGGAACGTCACCCTACGCCAAGTGCATAGAGTCGTACCTCGGGTTTTTGTTCCTGGGCAATGTGAGCGACAGCGGCGCCTTCACTGATGTATTCGACGGACATCGCATGATTCGCTACAGTGACGACTGGGACAACGACTGGTCACTCTGCGAGGGCAACGAACTGGTACTCGACGAAACCCCCGGGAATCTCGTAGCCATGAAACGTCTCGGGCGCGATCTCATTTGCTACAAGGACGACGGTATCGTCAAGGTGCGGTTCATCGGCGGCCAGGTCCGCTTCCAACAAGAGAAAGTTCCCATCGACACCGGCTGCATCGCGCCCCTGAGCGTCGCTGCGGTTGCAGATGCGGCGCACATTTTCCTGGGGAGTGACGCCGTTCTTTACCTAGTGACACCACAAGAGGTTAAACCGATCTCTTATGAACATCTCTCAAATACTCTCTCCCCAACGTTTTCCCTGGGGAAGCTCAAATATGCCCGTGCGGTCGTCGATTCTGTCGCGGACACCTATTACCTCCTGTATGATCGAACTGGGCAGTCTGGGCAGCTTCTCGATTCTTACGTGGCATATAACTTTCGGTCCGGTGAGTTTTCTCGTGGGCGAATGGGAACAACGGTTATTGCTGCGGTCGAACATCGTCCCACCGCCCTCGTATCCCCGACTGTCCTGCTTTCGACTTCTACCCTCGTGGAGGAGTTTGATGTTGGCTCGGACGACGATGGGACTTCCATCTCACGTTACGTCACTACTAATTGGCAGGGGTTGGGAGAAGAGGGCATTCTTCAGGGAGCACGTCTCGTCTTTAAAAAAGTTCCTGCCGGGACTATACGGGTCTCAGTAGCCCGGGACTTCAGCGAAACCTTTGAGTTTCCCCAACACTTCCACCTTAAGGGAGGCGCGACCGATGACCTTTACACAGAGATTTTTTACCGCGTGCCGAATCTGTATGCTGATTGGTTTAATCTTAAGGTTTCTTTGCACCCCTCGACGACGGGTGAAATCTCGCTGCGACGAATCGGCCTGGAGATAATCCCCGTGCACGATGATCGGAACTTGCCTGAACGTGGGGGCAGTAAGGCGGCCGTAGTCTAATGGCCGCGCCAACAAACGTCCGAGTCGAGGCAGTGTCGCAAACTGATGCGGTACTGCGCTGGACCTACGCCGGCAGCAGCGGGCTTAGTATCTATCGCAGCACGAACGGCTCGTCATACTCTGTCTTGACCCAGGACATCGTACCCACTGCTACCAGCTACACCGATGCGACACTTGATCCCGGGACCAAATACTGGTACAAGATGAGCGACGACCTTGGGTCGACTTTTTCATCCGCCGTTACGGTATGGGCGCATTCGTGTAGCGCGGCGCGCGGGCAGCTCTCGCCCGTGGTGATGCCGCGCGTAGACCAAGAGGTTACACCAGAGTCATTCAACGAACTTGCAGACCGCATCGAAGTAGGACTCAATCGCTTCATTTCGCCCAACGGCCAGACCTGCACCGCATGTATCAGTGATGGTGCCCTGGTGGTCGATTGCATTGATTACGAGGGTTGTGCCTCGATCGACATTGTGACTGACGAAGACGTCAACTCAATCTCGCTACCCAACTGCGATGACACAACCGTCGAACTTAACTTTGTTATTCCCCCAAACACCACGGTAGGCATCGGGGGATGGCCCAAGGGCATAGGCTTTACGGGCGACGAGGCGTTCTCTAGTCCTGTGAGTGGCGGCACCAGCGGCAGCAGCATCAGGGAAAGAATTGTCCCTGGGGGTATCAACGATAACTCAAACTCAGGCAAGAGTCGTCCTGGCACACCTGGTGGTTCAGGTGAACAGCGCGGCGCGGGCGGCCGCTCCAGTACCACGGGCAACGGCTGTACCTGTACACCCGGCACTAATGGCGAGCTTACCATCATAGTCTGTAATCCTAACGGCTCCGCCAATCCCACAAAATCCCTTAACTGCTCGGCGGCTACCCAGGGCGCCCAGTTAATGGCATGTGGCGGACGCGGCCCCTACACCTGGAGCAACACAGGAAGCGTCTCACTTTCTGGGACTTCGGGCAGCAGTACTCGTGTGGCACCACCCGCCAACGCAGGCAGCGGCACAGCTGGGGTCGCCTACATAAAATCACTTGAAAGCGTCGGCTGTGGACATGCGATCGGCACCACTCACGCCATTGGAGGTACTGAAAACTCCTATGGTTGCAACGACGCATTGATCCAGTGTGGCTCGCTTTTGGGCGGGGGCACAGCCGCCAACTTTGTTTTTGCTGATGCCGCCTGCTCGTGTGGCACCCATTCAGGCCATGCCATCAGTGGCAGCGGATTCTTTACCACCGTGTCATGCGGTGCGACCGTAGCAGCGCCAGACTGCGCGGCCGTCAGCGCCTATGGTGCGGTCAACGACAAACGTACCGCACCCATGATCGCGGCGGGTTGTGTTCCATGTGGACTAAGTGACGGCAATACGGTAAGTGTTACGGATTCTCTGGGCACTGTCACCACTGTAATAATGAAATCATAACCATGGCTTGTATCATTTGGAAATTGCCCTCCGGCGACGAATACAAGGTGCCCGAAGGCCAGGCCCATCGGCCCTCGCCGGGCGCCCTCAACACCGGCAAGATCGACTGGACGTGTGACGGCGCCGTTGCACGCCACGAAGTCGACGCGATGATAGAACGTAACGGCATCATGTGGGGCAGTGCGGTCAAGTGGGTCACAAACAAGATCGGCGTAAAGCAGTGTAGCGCCTGCAAGGCGCGCGAAACAATTCTCAACAGTGCGAAAGAACTAGGCTGGCCCGAAGTCGTACGACAACTTAAGGAAACATTCTAGTGCTTGAAGTCGGCCAAGAGTGGGTTCTACATATATCGCCGTTTCGTCTCAAAGAGACGACGACGCCGACGAATGCCCAGGTGCCTGCTAATGTCGTGGCATTCTACGCCAAAGATAACGGCAGCGGCGTCTCCACACTCTGTTACAAGAACGACGCCGGCACCGAAGTGTGCATGCCGACGAGCGGCTCGTTTGTCACGGGTACAGGCGTTGCAAATCGCCTCGCCTATTGGACTGGCACCTCGACCCTGGATGATGTGCCGCGCACCTTCACGGCGGGTAGTGTGCTCTTTGCCCATAGTGATTTTCTGCCCCAAGAAGATAACACCAATTTCTTTTGGGACGATAGTAACGATCGCTTAGGCATAAAAACCAATGCCCCTGCCATGGAACTGCATGTCATCGGGACTATTCGCAGCGACTTTGCTAGCGGCCAAGCCTATGATATTGCTCGCCGTGCGGGTGATCTACGGCTTTTGAGTATTCAGTCACAGACAAGCGGGGCTCCTCACAACATCGAACTTTACACCAAGGATGGAGATGGCACCGACGCCATGTCCATCAACATGTTCGCCAAGGGGACGCCAGCGAGCGTCACGAACCGTGAACTGCTCCAGTTTACTTACGATACCGGGGGACCACACTTTGCGCTCGTGAGCAATGCGGACGGCACGGGAACCGTTAGGCCCTTAAAGCTGTACACCGGGGCCAACACATCGCAACTAATACTCAATATCGACGGCACCACTTCAACGGCGGGAGCGGCCTCGTTGGCCACAGGCGGCGGAAACATCATCATTGGTGGCGGGGCAACGGCCTCGCGCCTACGCCTTCTTGAGGCCAGTGGCAGTGGCACCAACTACACTGAGTTTGTGGTGCAGCCCCAGGCGGGAAACATCACCTACACGCTACCTGCGGATGATGGCGATCCGGGCGAAGTGCTTTCGACAGATGGTTCGGGAGTACTTGATTGGATAGCTTCAGCGGCGTCTTTTAATTACGGCCTGCACATCGCAGTGCCACAAATCGCATATAGGTTGTAACAATGGCAGCAAACACAGTACCGATTTTTAGCAAAGCACCCCTTATTGGTTTAAGTGATGCGACGCCAATTCTTACCGCCAATACCACCACGGACCTCACGGCGGGCACCATTTACCTTCTATTCACGGCTGATGCTACCAATGGCTCGTATGTTGACAAAGTTATCCTTCAAGCCCTGGGTACCAACACCGCTTCGGTGGCTAGGCTTTGGATTAACAACGGCGCGACAACGGCCACTGCCACCAACAACACTCAGTTTAAAGACAAAACCATGGCTGCGACAACGGTCAGCCAAGTAGCCGAAGTTGGTACGACAGAAATCACGGTGGGTTTTGCTTTGCCGGCAGGCTATCGAATTTACATGACCCTTGGGACCACGGTGGCGGCAGGCTTCAAATCTACCGTAGTGGCGGGGCAATACTAATGGATAATTTTGGGGTTCCGGGCCTGGACATAATTCAGCACCCTGGCGGGCGGTTCCGTATGCAGGGCCAGAACCGCTGCCGGTATCTTAACTCGACCGCAGCAGTCTATAAGCTAACTACGGATCAAACCATCACTACCGCAACCCGTACCAATGTTACCTTTAACACTGAGCAGTTTGATACTGACAATTTGCACAGCATCATCACACTGACAGACAGGCTTTTCGCACCCATTGCCGGTAAATACATTGTTTCGGGTAGTGTTCGTTGGGAAAATATTGCTGCGGCGTTTGGGCGCTTAATTAACATCGTGGCAAATGATGCAACTTTAACTTCGGAAAATGACGAAACACGCGAATTTTCTGGTAATTGGCTTTTTATGACGGCTTCGCCTGTCGTTGTATCACTTGCGGCGGGAGACTATGTGACCCTTCAAGTGTACCACGAACGAGGCTCGGATGCCAAGATAGTCGCTGACACGCGCACTCAATTTTCAATGGCGTACGTAGGTGAGTAATGAAAACATATCCTATGCCAAATGTATTTGACGGCGCGAAATTCGCAGTTCGTTATGGACTGAGTGCAATCCATGGGGATTTCTGGAGTGATGGGGTGCTGCTACATGTACCGGATGGATTGCCCGACGACCCACCGATCTTCGAGGCGCCCGACCTGCCCCAGGACCAGGGTCAGATCACCTGGGAAAATAGCAGCATACCCGGCGCGCTACGTTTGGTCGTAACTCACAACAACCGAAAGACAATAATTGCAGGCGCCATCGGGGCTGATCCCTCGTTAGCTGCCATGTACCAGTCGCCGGGACCGATTTCACCTTTCCCTCCTGCGGGACCCAGGCGCGAGTTTCATGTCGCCTCGAAAGCAGACATAGTAAATATCCCTGTGCCCGTGGTAGACGGCGACACGCTCTACGTGTTCGGCGACGGCGAATACCGCTTCAGCAATGGAACCTGGCGCCGGGTGTTGTATGGTCCTACCCTCGATAGCCCTGCGGATCAAGTCGACCTATATGCCTCGCTCGATGCCAAGCTCGACCTGGCCATCAACCCGCCCCAGGGGCCGCAAATAGACCCTAGGATCAAGGCCGTACTCGTGGAGTTGCGTAAATTGGTGTAATGTGGTATCCTTATCCCTAGAATGCGTTGAGGGCAAACACGAGTTCATGCGGGAGTTTCCCGATCCCGTCGACTGGTCGCAAGTTAGTGCGGCCATAAAAGACTCCGAACCCCGGTGTCCCGAACATCCCGACCGCATGCAATACTGGTACGACGAATAGGAGAACCCATGATCTCAATTGACGAATTAGCGGATTTCACCTTGCGAGCCAACAGCACGATCGAGGCACTCAAGCGGCGAATCCAGGAACTCGAAACCGAAAACAAGATTCTCAAGGAAACGTTAGCGCGCCAGGCGCCCAAGGAGTAACCCATGGCATTTTCCGCAGGCTTTTATGATCCCTCGGCCCAAGTACAGGAGGGCCGGTCTTCCCAACAAATATACATGTCTCAGCCGGGAGTAACGAACCCTCTGGCGGCTGCCCTTGCTGGCCTTCAGCAGAGCCTCGCGGGGCAGTACCAGGGCCTACTCCAAAACCCTACGGCATCACCCCTATTCCAGGGCCAGTTGGGACCCCTGCTCCAGTCCATGCAGCCGAGCGAAGAACGTGCACGAACGTCACTTACGGATACGTTTCGGGCGGCTGGCGGATTGCGCAGCGGCGCGTACGGCAACTCGGCCGTACAACTCGAAGGGGACATCCTGGGACGCCGGGAAGAGGCTGCGGGCAAGCTCCTGGGTCAGGCGTTTCCTCAACTAATGCAGGCGCTTCAAAATCCACTGGGCCAGGTCTCATCACTTATCGACGCTCTCAAACTCTCACAGGGTCAAGGGGCACTCACCAGTTCGGGTGGAGGGGGCGGCGGCTTCAGCGGCGGGGGCATTTCCGATCCCTTTGGTGTACTTAGCCAACGGCCCTATACCGGCCCACAGCAAGGTGGGGGCAGTGCGCTAGACAAACTATTTTATGGCGGTGGGGGTGGCGGCGCCACAACTGGCGTCAACTCATCGCCCTATGGCGGAACGTCCACAGGCGGGGCTCCTGCTGCGTCTAATGCGGGCTCCTATGACCTTTTAAGCCGCATTCTCGGGGGCGGATCAGGTACCACATATAACCCCGTAAACGGTTACTACGAAAGCGCTCCGTCCGCAGGACTCGGGACCTTCTCGCCCCCACAGGGCGGCCCCTCGTACCCGGCACCGACGGCCGAATATAACCCCGTCACGGGTGCGTACCAGGGTGGCTACAATGAAGGCGACTACTCATCCTGGGCTCAGGCCCCCACCGGCTGGGAATATTAGGAGACCCACATGGCAGACATCTATGATGCAATAACCGAAGCGCTTCGCTCGGGCGGCCCCGCGCCCCAAGGCGCGACCTTCGATCCCCGGGCGCCCCAGGGCGTCACCATTAGTGACCCAGCGCAGCAAGATGCGTATCTGGCACACCAAGGGCGTCTCGCCGCTGGCGTGGCCCAGCAGAACATCCTGGATGCTCAGGCGGCGAACCAACTGAAACTCCTGGCGCCGCTACTCCAGCAAGTCCACGGACTTGACCCCCAGCTCCAAGGATTCCTTTTGAGTAAGCTGGGCTTCTCGGGCGCGCCCAACGTCCAAGACAAGCAGGCCACGCAATTCCAAAACCAGGCCGCACTTGCGCAGTTCAAAAACGAAATGGGGCAGGGACAGCGGGACATCCAAAACGAAGGCATGAAACAACGCCTCGAAATCTCCCAGGCGCAGCTTGGGGCGCTCACCCAACAACGCCAGGCCGAGAACCAGATGCGCCAGCAAGCCCAGGCGCTCAACACCGAGTCGCGCCGCATGCCCTCCACACCCTTCAAAGAAGCCAATGCCATTATGCTTGAGATGGCTAAAGCCGGGGCCACCCCAGAACAACTACAGCAGGCAGCAAGCGCCATGGGCTACGACGTGGCGGGAACCAGACCCACAGGCGGCTTTCTAGGAATTGGCCAGACACAAACACCCGTACTGGGCATTCGGCACCCAAGCGGTGCGGTGCCTCAACTCGGGACGGCCCCCGCTCCCGAGCCCACAGGCGGGGCCACGCAGGGCGAAGTGGTCGTGGAAAAGGGTGGACAGCGATTTGCAATTTCACCGAACAAACTCCAGGCCGCAATCAAACGCGGCTATAAACTCGTGCAATAGGTAACTCATGGCTGACGAAGACTTAGGGTTGCGCCCCCTCGAAGCCGCGACACAAACCGAAGATTCTGACTTAGGGCTTCGACCACTCGACGAAACCGCAGGTATGCGACCCGTAGGCCCAGAGGCCACATCGGCGCATCCATATCTTGCAGCTGCGGCACGAGTGGTGCCCGCGCTCGTGGGCGGCATTGGAGGGTCCGTACTGGGGCCGGGAGGTACGCTCCTTGGTGGGGCGGCCGGAGGCGCGTTGGGGGAGGTAATTGCCCAGCTGATGGAGAAGCGAAACTCACCAGGGCAGGTTGCTTTAAGCGCAGCCCTCGGTGCCATCCCGGGCATCCCCCTTGCCAAAAGCCTAGGCACAGTTGCGCGTGTAGGACTGCGCACAACTGAAGCGGCCGGTATTGGTGCTGCCGGGCAAGTGGCGTCAAACATGATTGATGGTCGGCCTGCGCTTGAAAATGTTCCCACCGCTGCGCTCGTTGGCGCACCGTTCGGCCTGGCCGGGGGCCTCGTAGAACGTGCCCTGCATATCCGTGCGGCAAAGGCTGCATCACCATTCGAAGCCCTTGTTTCCCAGGCTGAAGCTGCACCGCGATCGCACGTGACCGAGCTTCTTGACGTTTTGCCGCGAACGCCCGAAAGACATCTTTCCATTGCCCCTGCCCAAGCCACCGAAGAGGAACTCCTTGCCCAGCTCATGAGTCGTGAGACCCCGGAACAGGTGCTGGCTCGGCGTGGCGTTGCCGGATTTGAGCCCGTTGCGCGACCCACCACATCGCCGCGCGGAGTCTACGAAACCCCTCAAGGACAGAATCGTTTTAACGAAGAGGCAGCCGCCGAGGCGCTGGCCATGGGGCGCCAACCGCCCCAAGGTAAGTATGGGACATATGATCTCGCGCCCGCACTGCGAGAGCAAGGTGCTATTGATGTAGAGGCGTTGCGTTCTCATGCCATTCAAATGCAAAAGGTCTATAATCCCGAGGGCTTAGCCGAACGTCTTATTGAACGGTCGGCCATTCCCGCTAAGGGTGAGAATAATATCCCGGACGCACTTTATCCCAAGCTCGCGACAAAGGAATACGAGACGTTGGCTCTGACCGGCAAACTTCCAGGGGCGCGCCCGGCACGCCGCACCACCGAGGTTGGGGCCAAACTCATGGGTATGACACCCGATCCACGCGCCGCCGATCCCACGCTTCCTCCCGGTGCACCGACGTTTCGCAAAGAGCTTGGTCCCTTGCAGGCCCTCTGGAATTATGTCGGTAAGAACTCCACCCGCGAGATAGCTGGCTACGGTAAGTTTGGCGACGCTCTTGCGAAGGACGTGCGAACCGCAGCCGATCGCACCGAGGCGGACTACGCACGCGTGTTCGTGGGTGATCCCGTTGCCAATGTCAAGCCACATGATTATCTCGACCGCCTTCGTGCTCTCTCGACCGACGATGCGACCAACCTGGGCCACGTTCTCAATGACGGGGCCGCACCCCGTAACCCCACGGTCGCCCAACTGGCCGCTGAGACTCAAGTCCGAACCCGTGAAGTGGGCCTTCGCGCGGCCGCTGCCAAGCTAAAAATACGGAATCGGGCGACGGGCGAAACTTATGATTGGGTTCCACTTGAGGGTTCGTACTACCCCAATCGCCCAGACTTTGATGCCATCGAACGCGACCCATCGGCCCGCACCCGGACCATTCAGGAGATACAGGCCGACGTATCGGGTAAACTAGCACGACAGGGAAAAACCGGAATTTCCGTGGGGGAAGCAACAAACATTTACGAACAGATGCGCCGCAACTCGCGCATGGAATACGGCAATCTAGAGAACGCTCGGCTTGCCAAACTCTCAACCATTGACTATGACGCACGTAAAGTTTTACCAGATTATTTCGAGAAAGCATATAAACGTATCAACGAAGCCGAAGTTTTTGGTGCCCAAAACGAACGGGCATACAATAAGGTTAATGCCGTGGGCATCGAATACGGAGACCTTGCCGCCACTCGTGCCAAGAACTATATTGATCGCATCACAGGCCGTTCACAACTCAATGCCAATGAACAAGCTGTAGCCCGTTTGTATCCATATGGCAACGCCTTCGAGGTAGTGACCAAACTCCCGCTTGCGTTCATCAACAATGCGTCGCAGTCGTCGCTCACGGCCATGAAAATCGGGTACGGCAACACGCTTAAAACCTTCCAAGGACTCATGACTGAGGGAGGCCAGGACTTCGCGAAACTTGCGGCCGGAACCCTCGACCAGATTATGCGGGACATCCAGGGTATCGCCGGTCCTTCAAAGGTGGCTGATGTAGTGTTGCGGCGCGCCACGCCCTTTGCTACCATCGAATCATTCAACCGGCGCTTCGCTGCTCTGGGTGGCAAGATATACGCTGAAGACCTACTCGCGCGGCTACGCGACCCCAGTGTCTCGCCCGTCCAGGCGGAGCGCCTGCGCCGAGGCATCCGCGAGATGGGCATCGAACCCATGGAGGTACTGGGCCGGGGCGCCTACACACTTGACGAACTCTACAAAGCCGGCCGTTACCTCAAGAACACGACTCAATTCCAGACCAACGTGAAGGACCTGCCCCTCGGCTGGACCGCGCCCTACGGTCGCTTTCTCGCGCAGCTATCGAACTTTGGATTCAAGAGCGGCGAGTTTATCTGGAACGACATCTTTAAAGAAGCGGGTCGATACGCCGCGAGTGGCGGTAAAACGGGAAATATCCAACCCTTTGTAAGATACCTTCTGACGGCGCCCGTAGTGGGTGAAGTATTTGCGGATGTGTCATCCGCCATAAAGGGTACGGATCGCCCCGAGAATGTCGCCTTAAGGCAACTAGAGAACGTCGCGTACATTGGGGGACTGGGAATTGCATACGATGCGTGGCGCGCTGCGCTGTATGGCACCACGTCACTATATCGGCGACTTGTGGGGCCACAGCTGAGCGATGTGATTGAGACCGTCGGGGCCGGTGTAACGGCCGCAAAGCAAGGTAGCGCCAAGCCCTTACTTCGTCAGGCGAAGGCCCTATCACCTGTGGCCGGCATGATAATTCGTCGCACTGAGGAGAAGCCATAATGCCCATAGGAAACACGGAGGGACTTTCTTCACCCTCACCCCTTGACATCCTGATGCGTGTGTTGAATGTTGGGCGCTCTACGGGTTCGTCGCCCGCCGACGCCGCACTCAACCTCGAAGGCAGTCTCATGGGCAGCGCTCGTGCCCAACCTCGTGAGGCCGCGCAGGCCCAGGGTCCGCTCGGGGCCACGCTCAACGACGTAGTAAATGCACTCAACCCCATCAACTGGATGGGCGGATTCGGGGGCGCAAGTGGCGCCGTCCTGGGTCCTATTCGCACAGCGGCCCAAAAGCAGGCCGTGCAGGGGCTTCGTCGCTTCGATCCAGCGCTGCTGGAGGCGGTCGTGAAATCGCCCAAACAATTCAACATCACTGTGCCTGGAGCCGCAACCGACACCCTGTCCGGTGCCATGGTAGCGAAGGCGGCGCCCGACACCGTGGACCGCCTACTTAGTAGCCTTGGCCTAGACATCGCTGAAAACTACGGCACGCATCGCCAGGTCAATCCGGTACTTAGCCAAGTTAATATTCATCCCAACACGCTTCGCGGCCGCGCGCCCTCTGGCGCCATTTTTGGGTCGGAAGCGGTCGGCATTAACCCTAATCTCCCGGGTACAGTAGGCCATGAAGTGCTTCATGGATTCAATAAACAGTTTGCCGCCGATCTTTCGCCTGACATGCAGGCACGTCTCTTGCGCACCATCCTGCCTCAACTTCACCCCGAGGCCAAGGGCGCCGTCGCATCATACATGTCTGAGGGCGAAGGCGGACTTTCCAGGGCCCTCGCCGAAAGCCTGAGTTACCTTGGCGAAGCTGCACGAACTCCGGGCATTGGAGGCGGCCCTGACGCCCGAGGGCTTTACGAAGCCCTATTGCCTAAGATGATACAACATACCGACGAAACTGGGCGACGGTTCATTAACAATCTCACCGCACCTAGATAGGGACCACCTGAATTCGCTTCAGCCATCCTCGTGCGTACTTTTGACGCTGTGGATCGTCACGCACAAGCCCAACGTATCGGGCCAGTTGTAAACCGTTAAGAACTTTGAGAAGGTCGGGACTAGCAATGCGGTTGAGTGCGGACGCTGTGAGGTATCCCATTTGACCGTCAACCTTGAGCGACGCGCCGAGATAGTTCCCCGCCTCTTGGGCAATTTGCACAGCAGCCGCCCGCCCCATATTGACCGCAGTGTCAAAGACTTCGGCTGCGACATCGCCCCGTACCAGGTCCAAAGAAAGCCTAGTCCAGAAGTCGCGGTAATATATCTCTTTAGCGCGTTCCATGGATAGGTTTGCGATGTCCTCGCCTGGATAGGACCTTTTCGAAATACCATATTTCGTCTCACCGCCTGGGTCATCGGGGTCTGATACATAACCACCTTCCTCGCCCAGCGTTCGCTCGAACGCATTTTCGAATTGTGCTGAGTATTTCATTTTTTTCCCTCTCGCCATTTGTGTTCCGCTACTTCGGCGCGACTCCACGGATTGACCATCTCTTCACCACCCAACTCATGTAGGGTCTCGTGCTGCGTCTTGCAGTGCACGCACAGCAGTACTCGGCACTCGATGCATCCGCATGCCCGTAGGTGCTGATTGTGAATGTCAACTTTCGCAAGTTGCTGCGTGGTACGACGGCACTCAAAGCAACACATGAGCGCGCGATCGGCGTACAATTTGCCAGTGACCCTACGTATCTGCATCGTGCGACCAGCCGCCGTTGAAAGGCTCACTATCTCGTAGCCAGCGCTGAATTCGTGCGAATTCACTTGGATGCATACGAGCCGCATGGGTACGTAGTCGAGTCTGGCTCGTGTTGAGTTTACTACCCACCTTGGTAATCGCATTATCAGTGGTCCACTCACAGCGTTTACACTTTATTTTTTTCATTGTCTCGTGCCAGTATGTCCAGAACGCCTTCGTAGTTTACATCGTAATAGGGGTACTGCGTGGCGATGTTGTTGGGCGTACGCGTTTCGCGGCTTCCCCGAGAGACTGCCGTGACTTTAACTGCACCACGAAATACATTTACCTGAATGAAATCACGGACCAGCGCATCAATCTGTTCCGCGAGCGCCGCGTCGATTCGAATTGAACCTGTCATGCTTCCTCCTATATGCTTACGTGAAAGTCCTTACGCCACTTACCACCACGTTTTTCGATCCTGACTTCAACGACCGCAACGCCCAGCTCACTCGGTTGCAACGCTGCCTTTTCGATATACGAGCCGCTAGCGCGGCCGGGAATATATCCTCGCATGAAACTTCCTGTGCCAACATAGTAGCGTTTGACTGCGCGAATGCCATCTGGCGACGTTGGGTCCAGCACCAAACCCTGGTCACACCCCACGATTTTGTCGTGGGAGTGTCCAGTGAGGACCACTTCAGCCTGCGGGAAGGCGGCGCCGACCTTCTTACGCGTGTTGAGTCCAGGTGAGCCCTTGCCGTGGAACACAGCCAGATCGAGGCCCAGGTTGTGGGGCAGTTCCATGCGCCCCAGTGCGATGTCACCCAGATACTGTGTGCCCAGCCATTTGCAGAGGAATTGAGTATTTGTCTCACCTTTCACTCCTACTTCGTTAGTTGCGAACCGCATGTAATGGTGCCCCTCCACGAGCCCCACGATCATGTGCCGCACGGGCCACAACACGCTACCGATCTTATATGCCATCTCGGCGGCCACGCCATCGAACAATTCGAGCGTCGTGTCGTGGGCACCCTCACCGCCTTTCATGCTGGCAAATGCCGCGCGCTCGCTCGTAGACAGTGGGTCCGTGTAGTCGCCCAGCCCCACGATCCGCACCACATCGCCCGCCTCCTCGCGCTCCAACAGCCACGCAATCAAACGATGGAAACGAGGCTTGTCACAGTCCTTCACATTATAGTGAACGTCGCCAATTGGTACGAGCAAAAGCCGTCTCCTTTCGGATAATTTCACTGTATTCTGAAACACGATCATAGGTCCCCTCCTTTGTTCTGCGCACGTAGATTCGTTGTACTCGTTCTTCTTTATACTTCTCGTCTTTGAGCCCGTGCATTACCTTGTCGGCCTTATTGCACCTGCCACAAAAGGCCCTAAACGGTACACACACATGACACACAGCATAGAGTTGTGTGGTGCAATTGCACTCATCGCACGTTCCATCAAACCCCCTCATGTCATCCACCGCCAGGCATAACGACTTCGTGGTGTCCATGCAAACTCCTCTTTCCCCGCCAGTTTATCCAGGGTAAAGTGCGCTTTGTCCAGGGCACAAAGGTCACACAACCACGCCAGGCAAAATGGGCAGCGCGCCATGGTTCGACTGTCGTCATTTCGGCCGCCACACTCCGCGCAGTGAACTACGGCAGCATCTGATATTTCGTTCGTATGATCCATCGTCGTACCGTACGTCCTGTTATAGGCGGCGTCAGTAAGGTCCCAATGACATCGTGACGCTCGACCATCGATTTTTTCGTGTACGCAGGGTCCAGGGCGACGGCGCTTTGTTCGGCCCGACTCAAGCGCAGCAGCCACTGCGTTGCATCATTGGGCAAGTACGGCAACACGCGACATCCCACGTCGTCTACATATACGTCGTCGCCTTCATTCTCAGGCGCCACTTGGGACTTGACTATTTGCAAATGCGCTAAATGGTTCCCCTTGAGGTACATTTGCAGCTCCGACTGGACCATAGCCATCCATAGATTGGAGCCAAGAGCGTCTTCCCTGTGGGGCGGGATAGGCCCAAACTGCCCTATTGTTTGCTTGCGAGAGTGATGGAGAAGTATAATAGCCTGGTGTGGAAAAAGGCCCCTTAGGGCGGCGACGGTTAAGCCGGGGACCCAGTCGTCCTTTAGCGACAGTCCATTGGTGATCGTACTCAGTGAGTCGATCATAACCACTTGGTAGCGTCTCGCCTTGTATGCCAATGCCTGAAAAACGCCAGGGTGATTGGCTTGTAAGGTAGTAATATTCAGGTGGTTTGCAAAGTCGCATATGTCAAACCTCGGCTCGTAGTTCGCATTCTTCATGCGATTGTAAATTTGGATGCTCGGCATATCAAGATTACAGAGTAGCGTCAGGGCCTTCGACGTGCGGTACTTGCCGAGGAACGGCGTGCCCTTGCGAATCGACTCGGCCATTGTCCAAAGCAGCGTGGATTTGCCGCACGACGGCGGGCCAAATACCAATGTGATGCCCTGCGCCGGAACGAGTTGGTCAACGAGAAACGACGGCCCCGTATGGGGCTCCCTCATGAATCTTTTACCAGTTCTCCAAGTGAACATCTGCGCCTTTCTAGGTCTAGTGCAATGACCTTATAGTAAGGTTGCACTATGCCACTTTCGTTTCCGGCCGCCAACACGTGCATGGCCAGGTGTGCATCCCAGCACGCAGTGCATGGATGATCCCAGCATTGTGTCCAGGGACAGACCGGAATACCGTCATCAAAACCCATTTCCTTATGACACTCGGGACAAAGTCTCATGCCATCTCCGCAGCCACGTGTTCGTATGTCATTTCTTCTGCGACATGTGTTTCGTACCCCGCCAGTAGTGGCGTAGCATCGCGCTCACCTTGCCACTTAACCATCGGGTGCCAATATCGGCCCCACGCAATTTCCGTGGGAATAACCAGCGTAGCAAAACCCATAGGGATAGGGATAGCAAGATTGGCAACCAGCCGCTCACAACACTCGCCGAGGCGATCATAAGGTACAGAAACAAGGCAAGAGTCATGGCCCTGGTGATGCAACCAAAGATAGTCCAGCTCAGCCCACGTACGCAGCATGCCCTGGTTGAGCACGTCGGGCACCGTAGCTTGTGGGATATAGGCGATTGCGTTTCGCCAACTTTCGCCAGATAACGAACCCGTGAGTAGTACCTCCGCCCGTGCATGATAGAATATCCTTTCCCGCCCTAGTGGTGTGATGAGTTTGCCGACCTGAAGAATCGCTTCCCGGGTGCGTGCATGCCAAGCCTGTAGTTCAGGATAGCGTGCGTAATATGTACCCAATATCTCTTGGGCGCGAGCTTTCGAGATACCAGCCTCGATTGCAAATCTATCCGGTCCCATTTTGTAATTTGCAGCATGCAAGCATTGTTTCGCGATGACATAATTCTTCGAGTCCTTGACCACCTCGTGGCCAAAAATTGCTAGGGCGTTTTCCATGTGGACGCTGCGCTTAGGGTCGGCGAAGAGGGCGATAAGGTCGGGGCAACGCGCAAGATAGGCAGATACCCGAGCTTCGGCTTGGGAGAGATCGGGTTGAATGAAAACGCGGCCCGGCGGCGCCTCATACGAATATCGAAGAAGCTTTGGCACTGTCTGGAGATTGAGACCACGTCTATGAGCTGACTTACCACTACTCCATCGTCCGGTTTCCGTGCCAGCAATGTTCCACGCGCAGCCCAAGTATCCATCGGGATCAATCGTTGTGTCAAGATAAGAGGACAGCTTTTTGCGTAGATGACGTTCCTTGATGATAAGTTCGAGTTCCTGGCAATCTGGGTACTTTGTACGAAGGGTTTTGAGCGCATTCTCATCCACGCTTTGCTTGTGGTCAACAATAATTGGTGTAAGTTTTTTGTGGCCGTAGAGAAAGTCCTTGACTTGCTTGGGTGAGTTGATGTTGACGATAATGCCAGACGCCAACTCGCGAAAGGCTCGTGTAGCCTCGGCCTCCCTCCGTGCGATGTCCCGAAGAAGCTCATGATTTACCTCGTTCCTCTTGAGTCGCGTGCGCTGCATCTCCAGCGCCGCAAAGATTTCTTTGTTGATGTAATCATGAACGAAACCCAGGCGCCCTTGCAGGAACAACTCCTTCTCAATACCGATCGCCGCGCGCAGCGTGTAGAAACAATCTTGGGCATTATAATACCAGAGCCTTTCGTCGGGTTGCTTCCAGCCCCACGTTTTTCCGTCGTCTTTGTAGTAGGGCGCATCCGTGTATAAACTCACTATCATGTCCAAACCCTTTGAAAACTCGGGATAAAGGAGAGCGAACCCAAGCATCGTATCCAAACGTACTGCCGTAGGTAAAATGCCGTAGTCGAGAAGCCATTCCAGGTCGAAAGTCAGGTTCTGTCCTACGAGGTTTGGATTGCGGCGCATGAGGCGACCAAGGGCTTGCCATACTGCGAGTTCTTGGGCGGGTGTGAAATATGGGCCGACCGTAGTTTGTAGAGGGATACATAAGGCGGTAGAACCAAAACCCACCCCCACACACGTCAGCGAATCCGCTCGTGTTTCGATATCTAGGGACCATAACTCATCACTTCTTATGGCATTAAGACAACCCACAGCTATCTCGAAAGATGGCTTGGTGATAGGCGTCCATACCTCGCGGCGTATGTCCGGGAATGCTGACTCACTCAAGATACGCTTTGCGTCGTGCTGCGCGATGAACAAATCACCGAAGTTACCGCGCATGATGTACTCAGGAGCGAATGTCGGCACGACCTTAAGTCCGGGCACCAGCGTCGAAGGCAGCACGCTGCCCCGGTACTTGGTAAGTCTGTGTACGTCACATAGTTTTACAAGCGCAGCCTCGCCTATAGGCACTACAACATTCGGCCGTAGCCCCACACGGGTGAGATGTGTGACCAGATCAACATCGTCCGCATGCATGAGGCTGCACTTGTCGAGCTGGATGCCCGTGCCGTCAAGTATCTTACTGAGCACCAGGGCACTGAGCCCCACCATTGGTTTGCCGGTGGCGAGTTCGCGCGGCCCTGGAGTGTCGCCGACGATGGCGATACGCGCACCCATCACGAGTTGCGGGGGACATTGTTGGGTCATTCGTTTCTCCTAGACAGGCGCCCATAGGCGACTCTCTACGGCCCCCAATTCTTAGGCGGGGGGCTTCGCCCGCACAGCTGTTACGCTACTGGCGTGGCGTTTCGTGCTGCGTCTTAGTTGTTATCGCCGTTGTCGTGGTGATGGCCGGTGCCGGGGTTGGTGCCGTCATCATTGCCGTTGCCGTTGCCGTTGTTTCCGTGGCTCTCACTGCCGCCACCCTTGACGCTGCCACCGTGCCACACGTTGTTGTTCGAGTTGGTGTTCACGTTCTCGCTATATTGGCCTTGGTCCTGTTTCTGCTTCTGCCCTTGGCTCTGCGAGTTATTATTATTGATGTCTACGTTATCCGGCCGCGTGGCCTTCGCTGCACCCACCATACCACGAGCGATAATGGCAGCCGAGCCGACGCGTGACCCTGACTCAATTCCTACCTCAACCAGCGTACAGGGAAGGGAACGCGCGCGACCCTGTTGGGAGTCGATGAGTTGACCGCTGCTGTCGAATGTCTGTAAGACCACGAGTTCGGCGCACCCATACGAGTCGGAGCGATGCTGGACAGTGTCGATAATCTTACCTGAGGTGGGCAGAGTAAGGGTACCAACAATTTTGGTGCGCGCGCTGCACCCTGCGAGGGCGAGGGCCAGCACGGCTCCGAGAAATATTTTAGTTAGATGACGCATCTTTGGGTTCCTCCTCTACGAACGTCGC
>Ga0210379_10000014_pt1 | contig 43117 bp, 57 predicted proteins | sample PLMedo_2_FD_155468 | JGI IMG/M metagenome (GOLD analysis project Ga0210379, IMG submission 155468) | Groundwater sediment microbial communities from an aquifer in East River, Colorado, USA - PLM4_32_coex redo | ecosystem: Environmental > Terrestrial > Soil > Riparian zone | place: USA: East... | reverse complement strand
ATATCTGGCGATCGTTATCTTTGATTCTAGAGAAGGAAGACCAGTCGCTTTCGAGAAGCGAGGCGCACCACCACCATAGGCAAGCATGAAGTTCAATATCTTCGCGCGTTCACGTGGAGTTCGATGTTTCGGGCATGAACATTTTTTTGGAAACGTACATCCTTTCGCATACCCATCTTCCCAATCCTGTTGATATAGAAGCGACGCCGTAAGACTATGGACGTCGTCTCCGCGAAGCATGGTGTCAATCCATAGTTTTTCCTCCGAGGCGGCGGCCATTATTCCGATCTCTTGACCGGAGAAGTCACCGATCCAGAACACGTTCCCCTTCGTCGGAATGAATGCCTTTCTATGTTGTGGGAGCGTTCTGGCGTCGCCAAGATCGCGATAAAGCATTTCCATTACTAAATCGTGTTGATAGTCTTTGCGGCCGAAACCAGGCATCTGCTGGAGAGGTGGTCGTGAAATAGATGTTCGCCCCGTCTCCTTAATCTGCGTGACGTCTGGTCTGATCCGATCGTCAGGATCGATGTATATAATGCCGTTCGCGTCCGGCTCGAACCAGTTTAGCCCGTACGATGTTGCTGATTTATGCATCTCTCTCGCGAGAATAAATTCACCCAATACCTTGTCTTTAGTATCGAGGTAATTAGTATCGAGGTCCTTCTCTTCCGGACTCTTGCTCGTATACGTGTCTATATGAATATTGCGGCGACGGAAGAACGCCTTGACCTGCGCCGGACTGTTCCAATTCTCAATCTCGTTTGGAAGTAACGACGACCGACGATTGAACTCTCGCATATTCTTATGCGCGAGATCGGTCCAGATTTTCGGCGAAAAACCGATCCCACGGACCTTACGCACGATTAATTTCTCGGTGTATCTATTCTCAAGTTCAGCCACAGCCATCAATTCATCTCGCCTCAAAACATACTCCTGCATTCGCTGGAGCTTGATTAGCGGCAGGACGTCGCCGACCATGTATTTATATTCTTTCTTATTAAACGGTATGCCGATCGGACGATCGATGAACGCCAGCCTTACTTCTTTGTCGAGATCGCCTAAACCATAGCGGGGGAAGATTTCTTCGAGGGCTACGCCGTACATCGCGAACAATTTTTGCTCATAAGGCGTGCGGCTCTTCTTTTTAGTCATCGGTAACGCCCGACCCTGAATAACCGTTTCGCATTGCATCGTGTCCCATACGTTCCTGATCCTGATCTTAAAAAAGAATAACAGTAGGGAACCGTCGAATACGATGTTTTGGCCGATCTTCATAATCGAAGAGTCCTCGAGGTCCTTGATAATTCGCTTCGGAATATCCTTGACTTTAAGACCGTTACAGTTCGAGAAGATTTCCGCCTTTTTACCGTCGTACGTAACGGTCAGGGACCAGATAACGTTATCGAAGAAGGTCGTGTTCTTCGTCTCGAGATCGATCCCCATAACCTTTGGAGTAGTTGTCTGGTTCTTCGCCATAAGGTTAACGATATGTAAGTAGGACGGTGAATAAATTCAGAACGAAGTCAGGCTGAGTGAATTCATCTCCTCCTGCCATTCCTATCTCGAAGCTATCAAGTTTATATCCTTTCGGTGGCTTCGTGTTTTTAAACACTTCGTTAATAAGAATCTTGAACTGTTCTTTATCTCTGAGCAATTCATTAGATACTTTAAACGACACACACCATTTTTGTCGCGATTGTTTAACAGATCGTTCTTCTTTATCTGGAACGATCGTACAGCCCGAACCCACAACCACTAAAGAGAGTAGGCCGAGGCGGATAAATTCTATTCTAGTCATAGTTTATGTGGTCGTGGATTAATCCTGATTAAGGTCAACTTCCCCGATCGTGTTCGTACGCAACCAACCTCTCATTAAAGAACGCTGGAACGATGCGAGCGACACGCCTTTTCGTTTAAGGAACTTCTTGAGGTTATATTCTTGTTCTGGCTCCAAACCTAAACCGCCGAACGATCGGTTGCTTTCTTCTGATTTTTCTCTTGCCATCTTTAATTTTATTATACCGCTCTCGAAGATAATTGAGGCGAATGAATGCGTTTTTTCGGAGGATGAATGATTTTGATCAGTTCCTTAGTGGATGTGATCGTATGGAACCGTGTTCGATCTTCTCCGTTTACTCGAACGATCGATTCGACGATAAACATAGTTCCGTTACCGTTGTTATGCTGCGTAGATTCGGAAATCATCAGACCGTTTTTCGACTCGTACTTAAGGGCAGGTTCATTATTCATAGTATTATTTTTTAAGGGTTAAACTACACATTTTCAAGTTGGTTAAAGTATTCTATCACTCGCTTATCGGCATATATTCGCTTCATGTTAATTCGTGTCTGCAGCGTTACGCCGTCGAATGATTGACATCTTGATAGAGCAACGTAAAATTGACCCGCTGCGAAAATTTTCGAACCGTCTATGTGGACCGCATCGAACGTTTGACCCTGCGACTTGTGCATCGAGATCGCCCACGCCAACGATATAGGCATTTGTTCGAACGATGCCACGACAACTTCAATCCATTCATCGCCTTCTTTCTTCTTGATTTTGCGTTCCCAAGTCTTAACGAATATTCTTCGAATAGACCCGTCGGCTAACCGAATGACAACGTGAGGATCGGAATCAATTTCTTCCTTGAGATCATCCTCAGTAGATTGTTGTGGGGTTCTGATTTCCTGAACCACCCCCAATGTACCGTTCACTACATCACTTTCGAACGGTCCCTCATGATCCGGAGGACGATCCGCCTTGTTCTGACGAACCATAACCTGCGCGCCTACCTTAAGTCGAAGCGTTTGATCGGCGGGGAGGGCGTCCCATTTACCATACGACTTAGCTTCGAAAATAATTTCTTCGGCTGGGATTGCGTTTAAGTATTTGTTATTTATTAAATCGGTCTGATCGTTCGTAGCACATAGGCGTGCCGTAATGTGGTTAGGGGTGTCTTCAACTCTGTCGTTTAAGAGCACCATCTGTTTCGCGCTGACGTCACCCGTACGTATCGAACGTAAAAGATCGATGAACTTGCGATCGCCCTTCTGACGCAATACCTCAGTTAATGTCAAGGTCTGGATATTTTGCCAGCACTTCGCGGAGAAGGCGAACGGGGTTTCATATCCAGCTTCTTCCATCGCCTTCTTCTCGTTCGTCTTAACGATCGGTGGGAGTTGAAAAAAGTCGCCCACCACGATCACCTGCACACCTCCGAACGGTTCTTCGTTCTGCTTTATATACTTAAGCATTCGATCTATGTAATCTAACGTGTCGGCTCGTACCATGCTGATCTCGTCGATCAGAAGATGACGCACGTTGTAGCGAAGATGAGATACTGTGGCATTGTCGGATGTAAAATTATTAAACGTCGGATCGATTATTCCTTCGCTTACGGGGATTCGAAAGATCGAATGAATTGTCCTTCCCCCTGCGTTCGTAGCAGCTAATCCTGTGGGAGCTCCTACCCACCATACCTTCCTTCCTGATTCTCGAAGCGCGCGAAGGAGAACTGATTTGCCCGTGCCAGGCTCGCCGTTAAGGAAGTAGTTATTGCCGGTGTCTTCGATAAGATCGAAATATCGTTGTTGGGTCTTAGTTAGTTCGAATTCCATAATGGTTGGTGGGTTAGCGTTTACGCGTTTTTATTATTTCCTCCTTCAGAATTATATATTAAAAATCTAGGTGGCACGAATTCTCTTCCATCCCCTACTTGAGTAAAGTCCCTATCTGCCCCCTGCATATGTTTTAAAAGTTCCAGATAGTCGGCCCATATCTTCTCAAGCGTCGCGTCGAAACCTCGATTAAGTTTTTTATCAGGCCTCTTCTTAAATCGTTCGTGTCGTTGTTCGGACGATGCAGCCACGACAATAACGACGTCGGGATTGAAAGTGCCGAGTTGAAGCCCTTTTCGAAGAAGTCGATAACCCTGAACGCCTTCGATTATTTTGCGTGGACTAAGGTCACGACGAAGGTCGTCCATCAACTTATAAAGCGATTCTTCGAACCCGTACTTAATGTAGTCGTCGGTGCGAAACATCTTGTAATTTCGTTTCTCGTACTGCTCAAGCACTTCATTCGCGAGGAATGATTTTCCGGACGCTGGAAGGCCGACGATCACGATAATCTTCTCTTCGATCGATAATTTAATCTTTCCCATACTTGTTACAATGTTTTCGTCTTAAGAACAAAGATGAAGTTGCCGCTCTTCTCGTACGTAAGATAATTTTCATAGTACGGCATAGTAATCGTGGGATCATCGAACCCTTCTATGAACTGAAGAGCTTCTTTCTTATTAAAGGTTATCGACAATTCACCCTCCTTAACATCAATCATCTTCGGATCGGCGACATACATCCGTCTTCCTACCTGGTCCGTGAAAAGAACGAATCGTTTCGCCTTCTTCTTAGCTAAAAACAATCGCCGAGTCAATTCTAAAGACTGGGTTCCGTCGTTACGATATTTCGATGCTTCGCCATTCCCACTACCACCTTTAACACGCTCCAATTGATCGGGCCTTAATTTCGTGCGTCGACTTAATTCGTTTGGTTTAGCCATCGCATCTCCCCTCCGAGGATATTCGAATCACGGGACTTTGAAATTCCGGAGGATTCTTAAGATCAAGTAAAGCGTGACACAGATAAAATTCACTTAACCCGCCATAAGCCGCAGCGTAAATGCGTGGTTTCCAAAACGTTTTATAATGCTTGTCAGGAATGTATGTTCGTTTAATCGGCATTGCATATAAGATAAACTCGTTTAACAATCTGGTTATACGGAAGGAATAAATCCTGAATTACGCCTTTAACGACGGCGCATAGATGAGCGAACTTCTCGCCTCGAAATTCAACGTATGTATCCATAACGATCGTATCGTTCTCGTATACCTTCAAGATTCGCTGTGTGGCCCATTTATGCCCGATCTCCCCAATGTTTAACTGGACCGGAACCCATCGTTTATGAGCCATTGGACAAAGCTCGTCGAGCACGCGTTCATATTGTTTCGTCGTTACGCCGTCCTGAAACGAACGGCCGTGCATACGAAAGTGGCGGTGGACGTCGTCGTACGGTAATCCTAATACAATGGCCAAGCTGCGAACAGCGCAGTCCCAACGTTCGGTTGAATGGCTTGACGTAGAACGTCCACCATCATTATAATTCGCGACCATAAGAGTAATGAAAAAAGTTGAGTAAAAATTGTTTCGCGATCCAGAGCTTATACTTAAAAGTTTTATGATAAGCCTGTTCTTCATCGACGAGTCGAAGGTATCGAATATCGGACAGTAAGGCGGAGGCAATTCCGCATATATAGTCGTTAAGTAGGTTACTGTGCATATACACCACGTTCAAACAATAACGGCCACGGTCGTTGTCCGAAACGTTTCGCATCTTTCTCTGCCCTACTACGCGCAGTCTCCACAGCCACTTCATTTAATTGATTGACATATCGGCAGATTCTAGGAAAGCCGTTCTTCATCGGCTTGGTCCATGCTTTTACAAGGTTCGGGGGGACTACTCCTTTATCGCGAAAAAATGTTGCCGCCAGCGTCCCGATCTTAGCATCGAATGCCGTGAAGCCTCGCTCGTTCCTGTATATGGTCGTGGCTTCGGATTGTTCGTCGTCTTCCTGACGATTAAGGATTGCGACGAGTGCTCGTCCGAGGACTGTGTTCGAATCTGGTTGGAGTAATCGATCTCGAAGCCATTCCCTAGTAACTAAAGCGGGATGTTTTGGGTTTTTGTTTTTCATAGCGTTTTTATTTACGTAGTCTATCAACAAGTTTTTTATCATACTTGTGTATTAATCTTGATGTCCTTTTATCGTAATCGAGTGAAGTTGGATCTGCGGCCGTATACAAAGTTAGACGACACATGAGAGAATTTAATTCTTCGTCGTTTAACTCTCTCGCACGATCAGCAACTACGTAGAGTATTTTTGCCACAATATCTAAAGGTCTTGCAGCGGTGGATACTTGTGGATTATTTTCCACAATTTCTTTTAATAGTAAAGGGGTGTGAACTTTCCAAAAAACTACAGCCATAAAAAGGGGGTTTAATAATGATGAACGAAGTCGATTCGATCGACGACCCCGACTTAACCCGTGAACTTAATCTCAGATACTCGGTCTTTCAGGACGATCTTCAAAACGCTAGAAAAGAAGACCTTCGTTCATTCCAGTTGTCGGCGATAAACGCCGTAGTGTTCTACAGGAGGTTAAAGAACGTTCCAGAAAAGAACGGTCTTGCCTATTTTATATTGAACGCACAGGTCCCATGCTTTCGCATCGTAGTTAGACGTTGAAGGAAAAGGCGGAAGGACCTTCGATGGTTTATCGAATGATCGAGGGTAGTTGTATAGGTGCGCGCGGAGTCCTAACGAAGGACTAAAGTTGACGTCTTTGGAAAGTGAAAAATCTTTTCCCACGATCACTCCACACACTCGCGCCTTTTTCGTTCCGATAAGAATCGCCTCGAATAACAAGCCCGATCCGACCGCGCACCAGATTTCGTCCGGTTCCTTACCGAGCTTCTTAATAACCATCTTTACTCTATTAACTAGTCGATTGCGGGAGATGTCGGACTTCGCACCGAACGGTATTAAGTATTGAGACGGTAATCTTTTATCTACTAAGCCAGCATAAACATAATCGCGCGCGCGCGCTTGGACCACCGATAAATAGCCGTGGTCCACTTCAACGATCTTCGCTCCGGCCTTTAGGACCGCGACCGTATTGGGATGTTTAATCGCCCTTCTCGCGCAAAAAATTGTCGCTTTCTTCCCAATCTTCTTACAATATAAAGCAAGAGCAATTTGGAAACCTCCGTAAACAGGAGACGCGTAAACGAGCTCGTCGAACGATTTCGTATCAAGAAGATCTGGAAGAATAATCGACTTCGTGCCGCCTGGCAGAAGATCGTCGCGAAGAATCGTAACGCCTTCGTATGTTCCCAAAGTAATTTTTTCGATCATGCTTCCAAAAATAATCTAAGCAGTTCGTCCGCGTATTTTTTATAAGATGCTGCTGACCATGCCGCTGACTCTGCTGACCATGCTGCTGACCTTGCTGACCATGCTGCTGACCATGCTGCTGACCTTGCTGCTGACTCTGCTGACCATGTTGCTGACCTTGCTGACCATGTTGCTGACTCTGCTGACCTTGCTGCTGACCATGCCGCTGACCTTGCCGCTAACTCTGCTGCCTTTGCTGCTGACCTTGCTGCTGACCATGCCGCTGACCTTGCCGCTAACTCTGCTGACTTTGCTGCTGACCTTGCTGCTGACCATGCCGCTGACCTTGCCGCTAACTCTGCTGACTTTGCTGCTGACCTTGCTGCTGACTCGTCCCATACTCCTGTAACGATCGCTGATTCATTCACAGCCAAGCATAAGCGTATTGAATCAACGACTTTCGTTTTCAGTTCATCGTTAATAGCAAGCGTTAGCACTCTGTCAATATTTTCCTTTAAAAGAAATACTGAAAATTTCCATTTAACAGGCTCAAGGTTTACACCTACAGGGATTGATCTTACCCACTCTCTTGAGAACCATTTTGAATTTTCTGTTGTGAGTCCCTCGTAAATAGTGTCGTGTAATCTTGCAAGCCACTCGGGTAGTCCTAGAACATCAGGGAATGCAGAATGATCGTAGCCGTTCTTTAGCTTTCCGTTATTCAACGCACACCAAACCGTACAGCCCTTACCGTTCGATCCGGTTGCCCCCTGCATGAGATCATCCATTTCAATATGGTGGTCCATTCGTTTGATGAGCGCGTCTTTAATCTTTAAATCATTTTTAAATGATAGTTCTTTCATAACTTTTTAAATTTAATTAAAGGTTTGTAGTGGGGGCAGGATTTGAACCTGCATTTCGTACAATTTCAAGTACAGTAAACTGAATCAAACAGTTTTAAAACTTACAAAGGTTTTTTGTAATGCGGTTGCCATTTTCGCCACCCCACTATGCTCGGGCATTCCACCCGATTGAAGGATTGTTATCCTTTCACGAATACATCGTGCTTTTTGTCCTGATCCGCTTTCGTAGCCAAGAAGGCTTCACTGAAATAGAAGCCGGACGCCAAGCGCACAACTTTTCCGGCCTTGATCTCGGCGCGAATCGCCTTAACGCTGAGTGACTTCTTCACGCCCTCCACCTTTACGGGCTTACGATCTTTCGACGCCGCGCTCTTTTTAGCCGATTTACCTTTCTTAGCAGCTACCTTAGACGCTGATTTTTTTCCGCTCTTAGCGGCTTTACCTACTGTTACTTCCATACTATTTTCGAGATTACCGTCCTCCGACGATTGTTTGTTATTACTAACTGGTTCAATTATTAATGGTATCTCCTGACCGTTCCGATACGCGTAGAACGTTGACGACGGCGAACATTTTTTAACAACCAAACATTCGCCTTCATCGTCAATATCTATGTAGAAGATTCTCTTCTTGTCTTTCTTCGACTCCTCTTTAACGAGTGTCTTACAGGTCATTAAATCCATACGTTGTTTCGGGGTTAAAGATTCACTTCCGCCCGAACCGCTCGCGACTTCGTTACGAAAGTAAACCTTCATAACGCCTTCTGACGTTTCGACCGTATTATATTTATTCATGGTTTATAGCGTTTATGTATCGATGTGAAAAATGTTTCGCGATAGGAATAAATGGTTGTGGATCAAGCGTAGACGATCCCCTGTTCAACCTTAATCCAAAACCCGAGGAATCGATCACTCGCGATAGCCGCTGCTGTTTTCGCATCCCCTACTAATAAGGAGAGGTTCGCCGAACGCCATTTCCGTTGACGCGGGGAACGAATGAATATATCGAACTTTTTCACTTCGTTAATATTATCTGGTAAGCGTTCGATCCTTCCGTACGTTGTACGTTTCCTTTCCATTGCTTCGCGAAACGGAACGCGGTTATCACGTCCTTAGTTTCGTATAGTCGAAGGTAACCTTTTGTGGAGACAAATGAAATGGGGTTAAACATAGTCGATAAGGTCAGCCTGACGATAACGAAGATCGATCTTATTAACAACGTCGATCCCGAGGAAATGAAGTAAATTCTGCATACGATGAGCGCTCGCCATCGCCTGAACGCCTAGCGCGTACGTTACGGTGAACGCGCCGCACGTTAATTCATGAATCGCGATGACTTCACCGAATCGTGTTCTCTTTTCCATTAATTCTTCGAGCGTTGAGAACGCTTCGAACTTAATCTCCTTTTTCATATAATTAGCGTTTTAGTTTACACCGATTTTTAAAATCGATCGCTTGACTCATACATCCTAAAAACCCTGACGCTGGTGGCTGGCTCCTCCCGTAGTTCCGTTACTACTTAGAACGCGATTCCACGACCACCTATCACAAGGTAATCGCGCCGTCGCGTTAGGTCTCCAACCGTTACTCCCGCTCCGTCACCAATCCGATCCTACCGAAGTAGGAACCACACCCGCACGAAGCGGCACAAGTCATTCGAGGGTTTAACGGCATCACGCCAGCCTCTGACGAAGGGGCCTAGTCGGATCGATAGCTTTGTCCGCTAGTGATATTTTCAGGTGGTCCTGCTCCACCGCGACCCTCGTTATCCGGATCGAAACCTGCTAAGGTTAAAGTTGCCTACCGAGGGCCGATTCTTAACGGGGTCTCTCGAACTGCTCTAAAGCGCCAGCGGCTTACTTTCAATTACATCGCATAGGTAAAGAAGAAAAACCGAACAAAAAATACTTTATTATAATTTATTTTTTTCGCGTCCTGTGCTATCAAAAACCGCGTTTTTAAAGATGTTCTGCCATAGAAATAGGACGAGAATTAACGACCCCCCACCTTTGAATCACCGGATGGTCCGGTCTAAGTATATTATTAATTTAATAACAAGTAAACATTATGAGTAAGCCAAAGTCAGCAAAAGTAGATGTCGAAGAAGGTTCGTATGACATGGTCGTGAAGACGATCGCCGACATCGGAACGCAAACGATGACCAAGTATGGCACAGACGAGGAAGAGGAAAAGAAACAACTGATCGTTGTTTTCGAACTTCCAGAGCTGTCCACGAAAGCGAAGCCAGTAACGCTTTCGAAATGGGTGACGAACTCAAATAATTCGAAGTCGTTCGGATTCGCGCTTATGAAGGCGTGCGGTCTGAACCCCAAGACAGCGGATTGGGACGATCTTCTCGGTAAGGGGTTCGTTGGAACCGTAGAACATACGGAGTCGGGCAACGCCAAGATCAAGAATCCTGTCGCTCCTAAGAAGGGCGCGAAGATTGCTCGTGGGTTCCTTAACACGTTGAGCGTCTATCTGGACGACTCTTACGATAAGGAGGCGTTCGAAGGTATGCCGGAGTTCATTCAGAACGCGATTATCAAATCGCCTGAGTTCGAATCTCTGGACACGAAGAGCAAGAAGAAAGGTAAGAAGTAGAATCGTGAGTAAGGGATCACTTGCTTTGTACATGAAAAGGGCTGGGGCTATCTCCGGCCCTCTTCTTTCTCCGACCAGGCACTCGGACATGGGTACGACGAAGACGTGGCTGATCGGTCAAACCGTATCGTTTGGATACAAATCCCACAACAACTTCGGGTCCGCGACGCACCTTCGATTTCTTCTACGTAAGCGAGGGAAGTTTAAATTGACGAAGGACGAGGAGAAGAAGATTGAAGGCATGATGAAGGAGCTCGATGCGCATCCAGTCGTACGAAAATTAATGTCGTTATGCCCTACGCGTGAGAAGCGAAGGAAGAAGATCAGGCTTAACGGCGTACTGGTTAACTTAACGCCTGACGCGAACGGTCTTACGATTATAATTGACCTAAAAACAACCGCATGTGATTCATTCGATAAGTTTCTCGCGTCGTGTATTAAGTACGGATATTTTAGGCAGGGCAAAACATACTCAATCGCCTTGCGGGCGACGGGGTTAAGTATAAAAGAATATTGGATTATCGGGATCGAGAAGAACCTTCCGCATAAGGTGTTCCTCGTCCACATCAACGAATATAAGGAATGGATGACGTACGTAGAACGCGAATTAGAATTTCTACTTTATTTTTATAACGGATATGGCAAACCAAACTATCGGAGGAAAAACATTGCTTGACTTGATTAAGAAAGAGCATCGCGATTCGAATAAACTGCGTAAAAAGTCGCGTGAGTTATTAGTGGCCGTGGAGAAGCACGAACGTGTTATCGCGAAGCTTGTTAAAAAAATGTCGCCCAATGATGTTATTCTATACGAGGAAGAATTCCAGAAAATGATTAAACAAGGTCTAGTGATTAAATTTTAAACCCTTAATTATATGTCAAAGAAAGTAAAAAAGGCGGTGGCCACAACCACTATTAAAGATCGCGTCTCAACGGAAGTGGTCGTGAAGTCTCTCGAAAAGAACGCTGCGCCTCTGATCCGTAAGCTCGCGGACTTTAAGATCAAGAGTAACGACGACTATTCGAAGGCCGTCGAGTTAACTAAAGACCTTAAGAATATCGCGAAGGAAGCGAATGATCAATTGAAAACGATAACAGATCCGCTTAAGAAGGCGTCTGATGCCGCGCGGGACATTTTTCGCCCGTTCCTAAATAAAGTGTCTGGGATCGAGCAGGCGATTAAGATCGCGATGTTAGATTGGCAATCGAAGCTAATCGAAAAGAAGGGAGCGCTCGCGGAGAAGTTCGAAAGCGGCGAGATCAAGAAAGCATCGACGTATCTGAAGAAGGAGGCGGAGCTGGACCATAAAGAAGGCGTTAGAATGATCTGGACCGCCGTCGAAATTAACGCGAAGAAGACCCCACGCGAGTATTTAATACCGGACGAGACGAAGATTAAGGCCGCTCTGAAGGAAGGCAAGAAGGTCGAAGGATGGGAGTGGAAGCAAGTCCCTAACATAGCGATCTAAGCGATCGTATGTGTTCTTTCAATAATAACTGTGTTAACGATGATGCGATCGGTCGTAAGACTTGTTGGAAGTGCAAGTCGAGATTATACAGAGAGAATCATCCGTTTAAGGCAAGCTACTTAGAATTAAAATGTAACGCGAGGAAAAGATTTATCCCGTTCAACCTTACTCTACGAGGATGGGAATGCTTCTGTAACCGAACAGGTTATCTTAAGCTTAGAGGAGTGACTGGTAAGGATATGACGGTGGATCGAAAAAATCCTCTTCTCGGATATACGAACAAGAACATTCGTATGATGACGAAGATCGATAACTCAATAAAAAAATATAAAGACGCGATGGTTATTTTATCAGGGGGAAATAAAAAACTGATATATGAAAAACCGATTGACTCACCATTCTAAGTCTGTTAAAGTTGTTTCTAAGAAGGCTGTAAAAAACATTAACGAAAATTTTAAGACGTTTGCTGAACGTGTTTTGAAAAACGCCGAATAATCAAAAACCTAAATTCAGTAAAAAATTTCCCCGAAAGGGGATTTTTCATTTATGAAAATAATAGTTGATACTCGAGAACAGCGACCGTTCTTCAAGCGCGGGGTCGTTCGTCGAACGTTGAACGTCGGCGATTACTCGACATTAACGTTGGAAAAATGTTTCGCGATTGAACGGAAGTCATTACAAGACCTTTACAGAACGTTGATCCACAACCATCCTCGCTTCCGTCGCCAGATCATTCGCGCGATAGATCGTGGAATAACTATGGTTATGGTTGTGGAGGGGACCTATAAAGATTTCGTTAACAAGAACTTTCCTCGAGGATCAGATCGAAAATGTAAGCCGGAGACCCTTAAGAAAATCATCTCAACGGTTAAGCGTCGTTACGCTATTGAGATTATATTCTGTAAGAACGTTATTAAAGCAAAGCAATTCACTTTAAATAGATTAAAATATGAAGAACGAAAACTTGCCCGAACTACCAGAAAACGAATTATTTCAAAAAAAGATAAGGCGTAACATTAACGCCCCTATCGCCAACATATCCGACTTGATTCTGCTCATAGGCTCTAGCGTTATGATAGGCATGATCATGGGGTTACTCGCCGGAGTAGCGTTGTCTAAAGTGTTCTTCGGCCCACAACCATAACCTATTTGGGTCGACGCTGTAAGGGCAGAAGTTTTCCTATCGTAAACCCGATGAATAACGCGAACATACAAAATCCAACAACCTGTACGTTCGATAAGCCCGTCTTTAAGGTCCGCGTAATTCTACGATTGACATAGTACTTCTGAGGAACCTTTACGATCCGATCTGGACAATCGACGGAGGTGTTCGCTTTCTTATTCTTACAATCTATAACGGTCTTAATAACGATCTTTTCCTTTTCGATCGTTACGGTATCGTGGTCTACGAAATCGAACGACTCGTCCATAGAATTACCTTCGACGACTATCGTAGTGTCTCGATAGACGGTATCGGTTCTTTCTGACTGTTTCCATACCGCACCTTTTGCCTCGGCCTTAGCGATATGATATTCCGCTTTACGAACATGGTAGTTTGCTCCACAACCATATAAGATGGCAGTGGCTACGGTTAAAGCAATCAACGAGTGATAAATTTTTTTAATGTTCTTCATATTTTTTCGGTATGTTAATAAAACCTTTTACTTTCAATCCGTTAGTTACCGAATGAATAGTTTCACGCATCTGGTTTTCATCAAACTCATAACCCTCCCTTGAACCCTCATTGTTAGAGTTACCTTCTGCACACTTAAACCTCCAAGAGTCGTGTAGGAAGGTTACCAGTCCCGTGTGACCTTTCGTTGTTTCTTCTCCATTTTTCATCATTACCCAAATGCATAGACTTCCTAATTTTGGAAGGCTGGTGATTTCAAACTCAGCAGTCTGAAAATTTCTATAAGTTTGTTGACAGTTTGCACTAAACAGTTTATCAAGTTCGTTGAAATGTTCAGGATAAGCTTCTTTAAAAAGTCCTTCCTGCATATAACAACACCAAGATTCCCCATCTTTTTGCCCCGCCGAATGAAGTAACTTACCGAGTATATTTTCATCTGTAAATCTGTTACCACTGAGTTCTGTCATTCCCAAATATTTTTGGTAGACTTTAAGAATTTTTAATTCCATACTTATTTAGTTTTATGGTACTCAATAATAAATTCAGTCAATCTTTTATCAACCGTTCTAATCTCATCGGCTTGCTTGCCAATCTGCGCGAATTGTTCTTTTTGTCCTTGTTTAATTTCTCCTATGCCTTCCCCAATATCATCAAAAGCTGATTGAGCATTAACCACAGAATTTTTGTAATTATTCTCAACAGCTATAATACGATCTTGATGATTTTCTAACTTATCACCATGCCTATTTAAACGCCTTATCATTCCAGCAATTATAAACTGCGATAGTATGCTTACAATCGCGGCAAGTCCACAAACTATCAAAATGATAATCTGCCAGATTGGTTGATTTTGTAATTCCATTAGTCGCTCAAAGATTTATGAACCAGTCCAGGCCGCCCCTGATAAATCATAATTTTCAGAGAAAGTACAGCTCGTTTTATTCGAGAGGACAAAGCCCCCCACATTAATAACATTATCCGAAAATCTAACTCGTTTACTATTCATATTACCAGTACCGGCCAAATGACATGCCGCAAATCTAACTTCATCGACATTAATATTCATGGCCCCTGTTACTGCCTCCACACCAATAAATTGCAAACCATTATCAGCAGCGTTTACAACGATTGAATTAGTGCAATGATTAAAATTCCCTCCTTTAATTGAACTTTTCCCGGTATTAGTGGCAGCATCAAATGTTATGCCCGTTGTAGAAAAATTTGAACTATTATCAGTTAGCGTTAAGTTACCCGCTGCAATTTTAAACCCTGTTCCACATCCAGGGGCATCATTATTAACCAACGACACATATTCAGAAATAACCGAAAATCCAACACCTGGACAGGACTCAGCACGACTGTTGGAAATAATACTTTTGGTATACGGGGAAGTTGTTGTTCCACTTAATGTAAACCCTGCTAAATTGAAATCTATTGCAACGCATCTATCTATGGTATATCCAGCTACTCCCGCTGACATTGCTGATTGCGCTGCGCCCGTGTCGTTACCTAAAAATCTAAAACCACTGATAGAAAAACCAGCGGCCGACCCTGAGAAGTTCAGAATAATAATATTAGAAATTGTCTGTAAAGTAATCCCACCAAAAGCAAAAAAGTGAAGCCTCTTAGTAATTGATATGCTTGTTTCTATTTTTACAATTTGACTTAATGACGCATCACCACCAAAAATAAGAGAACTACCGACTGGGGCTGCATCAATAGCTGCTTGTATAGTAGCAGCCTGGTTTAATGCCGATCCGTATTCCACAATAATAAGCCTAACACCTAATGCCCACTGACCTAAGTTTAATACTGTAGTTGCTGGCTTACCTGGCCCGCTCATTGGAATTTTTTCATTTCCTGATTGTGAAATTGCCGTTGTTGTCATCCCCCCAATTGTCACAGTTTGAGCAACGGAAGCAATTGAACATAAAAAACAGAATATTAAAATTTTTATTTTTTTCATATTGATTATTTTTTTAATTAAAGTTGATTTATTATTTTTAATCAGTTGTTATTGTTGTTCCATCGTTAGTTGTTATCGTTAACACAGATTCTGTTTTAAGATTTTGCAGAAAAGTCACAGCAGCATTAGAGGCTACAAAATTAGTTTCTGCCGTATTAAGGGCAGCCACATTTGTTCCCATACTGGCACCGCCCATCCAAAGCGAAACTTTTCTTGATGATATACTTGTAATAGTTCCGGTGTTTCCTTTGAAGGCTTCAATAACCATTTCTTGATCCGGTAGAGCTATACTGGCAAAATTTGTCCCGTCTACTAAAGCTCCATTAAGATATAAGTCATGGCCAGAAGTAAGGGAACTCACTCTATCATGTAAAATCGTACCGGAAGATGTTGTCATTACAGCGGCACTTGCGCCAGCGTTACTATTTAAACCTATTGTGGAGGTGTTGTCAGTTAATCTTGAGTTTATACTTATCTGACTAGTATTTGCAACGTTTCTTACCCCGTATTCTGACATCGCATTATTTTGAAGATCGGTCTCAGAAGCATGAAAAATGCCACAATCATTTAAAACGCAATTAGTTGCAGATGATGGAACCCATCCTGTTAAAAAATACCCACTCCCAACTGTAAATCCATTACCATACACCCAAGGCATAGATAATCCAATTGTTAGATTTCCTGTTCCAGGAGTTTTCCAATTCAAAAGAGCGTAATTTATATTGCCATATTTAGAAAATCGAAAAGCTCTGTCAAGTGTGGCCCATTCTCCTGTAGCATTAATATCCACCACCCACTGATTCTCAATTGTTCTATACTCTCTAACAGGAGCAACATATCCGGCATTACTAAGGACATAACTTAAAACATCTTGATAACGAGTATCATAGGTTGGACTAAGAGTAATTAATACATTGTTTAAACTTATTATTGAATATGAATATCCATCCTTTATAGCAAAATCTGTAGCTGGTTTAATTGTTACCGTTTCAATCCCAGAGGCAGAACCACTTAATGTTAGGTTTACTCTTATTATGTTCTCTCCACCTACCAGGTCAGAATTGGATATATTTTTAACTGATGCTATAGTTGCGTTAGTAGCAGTTCCACCGTTCTGCGCAAATATTATTTGTAGGTCACTAGACTTAACACCCGCATCATCTGAAGTCGAATAAACGGGGCCATCAAAATAAATAAGTATAAATCTATTAAGCGGATCGCTATCATAGGCCACCGTATAAAGATAATTCTGCGCTGCCCTCTTGCCTGTTCCAGTAGAAGCATTAACAGAGGTTTGTTGTTGTGCTCGAACTGAAAATGCAATTAATAAAAAGAATATTATATTTCTCATAAAACTTGATATGTAAATGAAAATGCAATTGTATGATTGGTGACGTCTGTGCAAACATACTGTAACGTAACTCTATCATTAGCAGCATCACTAAATATTGCAATCGCCCCATCTGCAACTGTTGAAGAGGCACCAACACCACCAGCTTGAAAAGCAGTAGTAAAATTACTTGCTATTGGTAAACTTAAACCAAGAGTTGTTAAGGTAAGTGTTGTTGTTGGATCAATATCAATTTGCCCCGAAACAGTTACAGCAGCACCAACCCTTAAATAGGTTAATTGCCGAGGTGTGGAGGCTGTTAAGTTCGCTAAATTAGTAAGCGTTGGGGTGTAAGTCTGAGTAGTATTATCAACACCAGTCCCGCCATTTGATACAACTAAAGTCCCTGATACATCTGTTAAACTTACCGTTCCGGATGGTGAGCCATTCCATAAATACCATGAATTTGATGCATTCTTTTTCTCTAAAACCATCGGGCAATTCTGACATGGAGAGGTTAATAACCCACTTGATGTTTCTATGGTAACACCAGATCCAGCAACTATCGTAGTCCCACCTGTACTGTCAGCCACTACTGTTAATCTAGTACCCTCCAAAAAAGCAACTGAAGAAAATGGAGGCACAGTTAAGTTCTGACCCGATACTGATCGCATTAAAATATTTTTAGTATCGGCATCAGCCAAAACAAGAGTATAGTTTCCAGTCTGGATATTATGAGTCGATTGCCTATTATCTTTTAATTGTAAATTATCATAAACAGCATTTTGCGAAGGAGCAATAGTTGTTGTCCCATTGTTTATGGCGTCAGCAACTTTGGCATCCGTATAGGCAGTAGATGAAATTTTAGTACTATTATCGTTTGAGGATTGAGTTGGAGATGTAGGCGTTCCTGTCAAAGCAGGACTAGCCAAATTAGCTTTTAAAGCAAGTTCATCGAAAACAATATTTTCAGAAGGTGCAATCGTTGTTACTCCATTAGTAATTATATCAGATACTTTCGAATCAACATAAGCCGTTGTTGCAATAGTTGTATTATTTGTATTTGCAGATTGAGTAGTTGTTGTTGGACTTCCTGCTAATGCAGCACTTGAAGCAATTTTTGCTCCAGTAACAACACTATTATCAATTGTCATTGTCGTTCCAACTCCGCCAACCGTTATATCTCCGTAATCACCGTCAACTAGTCCTGCACCACCACTTCCTAAATTTACTTGAAAATTAGTTCCGTCATAAAATAAATTGTGAACGCTGCCTGCAACTAAATCGCCAGATTCTAAAGCATCACTAATATTTTTCTTTATAGGTATAGCACCTAAAGAATTTATATTCAACGTAGACGCACCCGTGTTTCCATTAACAAATCTAACAGTAACCCATTTTCCAGTATAACTTGCTAAATTAAGAAGCGTTGACGTATAAGTATCAGTTCCGCTTGTTGTCAAGTAAAACAAAGACTGATTAGCATCGGTACCGTGTTGATACGCGTCCGCAATTCTTACTTTCGTATTAGCTCCAGGAGTCGTCTCGTTTCGAATTACATCATACTCAGTTTTTAACTCCGTTTTTGTTTTCTGCGCGAATAAGATTCCTGGAATCAGTATTGCGATTATTAAAATTAATTTTTTCATTTATTGAGATTTAAGTTTAGCAATAATTTTTCTTACCCAAGTCACTAAAAATAAGATCATTTCAAAAGCAGCGCCAGAAGCTAATAGATAAAAATCACTCCATCCAAGCTTGGCACCTATTAATGGTTCTAATATGTCTAACGACAACCCTTTATAACCTATCCAAAGCATTAAAGGGCAGCAAAATAAATTGCCGATCCACACGAATCTCTTTTTCTTTGAAAAATCAGAGAACGTGAAGTTAGTTTGTGGATTCCCATCTTCATCAAGAGCACGTTGTTCCAATACTAACTCAGCCCAATTCCATAAAAACCAACCAAGTAAAACGGGTATTAAATTTAAAGCTACCATAAAATTGTTTTTTAATTAAGTTAAAATCCTATTCAAAAGTATCATCAAACGTTTCGTCGAACACTCCAGCGGTCTCGTCCAGTATAAAATCAATCGGGTTGTCACTCGAAGAATCGATTAGGTATTTCTCGATCGATGCGTACCCGTTAAATTCAAACACTTGAACGTACCATTTCCCAACCGACAGATACTGACTAATATCGACTTCGTCTCCACTACCACGATACACAACGATCCCCTTATCTATGCAGTCTCCATCATAATACGAAAGCTGATTTAAAGGGAATTGAATTATGGGGTACTGACTCAGAACGACTAATCGCTTATTTCCGTTCCCCGACGTAAACGAAAGAACACCCGTATCGGGATCAAGATTAATATCGATCGCCTGAATAGACGGTGCGACGATCGCCAAGTCTTGAACTTCGTTATATGTATTAACCGTAAACATAACTAAAACGATTCAGGTTTATTCTCCGTTAACCAAGCTTGTCCAGACTCTCGACTAAATACCTCATCAAGTTCATCGGTATCATACGTTCCTTCCTTAACGAACGCGACGTTTCCGAGGTATAGCGAACTATGTTGAAGAATTAAGCCGATTTGATAATTACGGTAAGGTGGTTGTGGTTCGATCTGAAGCAGTCGTTGCTTTTTAATCGTTCCCAATAACTTCACTGTTATTCCGTCGGACAATTCTTCTTTTTCATTTTCTTCTGGCTTACGAGGCTTGAAAAATTTACTGTGAACCCTCATCATAAATACTGGAGGAGGTTCAACACTATATATCACCCCTTCATAATCAATCTTATTCGAGTAGACCATTAGTCTCGTATCGGGATGCCGTTCCCGAACATCTAAATAATCACTATGAGCGATCTCCACTTCCATAATCTACTTTTTTATACAGCTACAGTATACGTAAACGTCGTACAAGTCACTGCGCCCCCAGTTACTACATCTTCATCGTCGATTATTAAATCGCCTCCGCCGCCACCTTCGGTAATGGACACATCAAAATTCTTCGTCGTATCGGCCGAAATAAAGCGTGCCCATCCAGCGACGTCCGTGGCGACAGCGATCCCCTGCCACGTTCCCGTCTTCGCGGTCGCTCCTCCGGCAGCCGCCGCGAACGCTGGCGTAGGAAGATCGATCTCGACTAATAACGTACCTGACGCGGCGCTATCCGGATCGGCTGGCTGTGCCCCCGTTCTTATCTGGAGTTTACCTCCGTCGAACGCTGTTTTTATCGCCCCTGCTTGAGCGGTTCTTAAAACTGTTTGTTTTTTTAATGTCATAAATAATTAAAATTTAAGGTGGACACGCGCCGTCGGCGGCGTCTATTGATATTGGTAATTCTGGTTTAATTATTACTCCAGAGAATAACATCGGTGATCCTACCCCCGATCCTTGACATTGAATATTACCGTCGCTATCGGTTATCGAAATATGTTGCCCTGCCACAGTTACGGTATAAAAGACTTCAACGTCCTGAGCGAATCCTGTTTCCTTAGTAGACATAGTCGCACCGCTTCCCGTTCCCAGGGGAAGGGACCCACTTTGTAACGTCGCGTTAACTCCCTCTACGGCCACATTCGTTATCTGAATATCGAGTGAGTTATTTGACAGACTTATTCCAGCCACTATCTCAACGTCTCCGATCGCTTCATCCCCATCGTCATCAACCGCTCCCGATATTTCAAACTCAGCTAGGAAGAAAGTTAGCGTTCCCGTAGCGGTATCCCCGTCGTCGATAACCGACCCAGCGATGATAGTTTCTGTAGATACGATTTTAAGTTTGTACAACCCATTTATCAACCCCAAATCTTCGAACTTAAACTGAAGATCATACAAATGATCACCGCCTACAAGAACGTGCGTGAACATGAGCGTATCCACGACCACTCCTTCATCGTCATAGATTTTAAGTTGGTACAGGCGTTGAGGAATATCGCTAGTATCGTGAATCTGTATCCGTTCAGGGTCCTCGGAGTTATGAGGCGCAAAGAACAACTCCGCGTTAACTCCTGCTTCCTGAACGACGGATTCATTAAACGAAGGCTCGCCCTGTTTCCAGAACTTAATACTTAACACACTTGAAATAGTTGTCCCCATCGTTAAGGTTTTTTAACCGCTATAAAAACTCCTACTCCGCCCATAAAGAAGTAGCCGTCGCCGTCTAAGATAGAATATTTATTCGAATTAACTTCGATCGCGTCGTTCCGATTATTCCTGATCGTCTTGTAATTCGACCAGGTCATAGGAATCCGTAACTCAACCAAGTCAATTGTTATATATTCTTGGTTCGTGTAATCAAGATCGGCGTTCTCAGCGATCGGCTCAGCGCTGCTAAATTCACAATCATCAGCCGATAATTCAGATGACGCAAGCGTGTTGCCTTCTCCTCCTGCGAAGAAAATTTTGTCCCCCGCCTTCAAACATCCTTCATAGTATGCTTGGTGTCTCTTCCAAATTCGTGAAGGGAAGTGAATCAAGTTATACCGGAACGATGGGTTAAGTACGTTATTGACGGTGACGAACCGCTCGTCGAATTCTGGGGACACCCCGTCCGGCGCATCCTCGTCTAACTTAACCGCGATAATCATATCTTTCTCGTCGAATCGCCAGTCCTTCTTTTTCTCCTTACTTAATCGTCGACCCTGCTCAATTGCAAGGCCTGCAACGACAGCGCTGGTCTCTATATTAATATCCACGCCCACTCTATCGAATCGCGTTCGCTTAACCTGCTTCGCTCCGTCGTCAATACCCGAACCGGATTCTGCGCTCCAGTCTTTCGCCCCGACTTTAATGTTCTTTATTATTTTAGACAAGTGAAACTTCTCCACGATGCCAGAAATGTTATTGAAGGAGATCGAAACATCATCGCTAAAAAAGAACGCACGATCTTCGACCTGAATTTTTGGAACCCCTAGAACTTCCGTATATCCATATCCTAAACAAAGCAGACGATCGACACACTCCCACCATTGTTTAAACGTCTGAAAATACGGCTTCTCTGCGAACGTAAACCCACGCACGTGAAGCCCTTTAAGCTGGACGTTTAGTCGCTTGCAACTTTCCTCGAAGAACGTTGATATAAACGTATCAGGAACGCCAGTAAGTTGGTCCACGATAGACTTTCCGGCGTCGCCAATCATAAACGCATCGGCCTCGGTCGGAGGCGAGAGAGTGTCTTGGTACACGTCCATATAGTTGCGGTACGTGTAAGTCTCTCCGAACTGAACATGGTTAAACCCGTCGTACATTATTTCAATGAACTCACTTGCGGCAGTACGTTCAGGATACACCTTAATCTTATCGGTTGGAACGATCGTGAACGTCTGATCGATCGTGTATTGAGTAATTTTATTGGTTGTGGGAAACGCGATCGGCCACTTAAGCACAGTAGTTTTAGTGAACGCGATCGGAGCGTCATCGTTCTTCTGGATATACCATTCAAGGAACGAATCCGTCGCCCCTTGATCTACTTGAGGCGCTCGTTCCTGACAATCTACTCTAATCTGGAATCTTATGTCGCCCGCCAACGGTAATTCGAGGAAGTTAGACACATCATCAGGCGTAGCGACCGGAACGAGTAATATGTCGAACCTCTGCTTTAATTCGTCGAGTTCGAACACGCCCCATACGTACTGAAGAACGTCGTCAGCCGAAGTTCCCCAAGCATAATAGATCGTGTCCCCAACAGCCACTCGCCCGTTATCTTCAATTCGTTGTCCTAAGTACTTTCCGAACTGTCTAATCTTCTGACTCGGTAACGGTAACCTTATCTTGTCCTCCCCCAGTTCAAGGTTAACTGGACGTTCTATCTTATTAATAAACTGGACCCAAAAATCATCCTGAACGATCGGAACTTTTAATTTATAGAACGTGTCTAAGACTGATATATTTTCTTTAAGTGATACGTCTAAACCGCCTAAGAACACAAGGTCCCACACCACTACAATCGTCTCGGTAAGCTCAATCTTAACGCCTAGTTTAGCGTCTGGACCATCGAGCGTGGCCACTTCCAATATTTTTTCACGCGCCGTTCCGTACCAAATGAATTCGCCCTTAAAAAACTCAACAAGCGAATGGCCTTCGGGGTCACGAACCAGGGCGATAGACGAATCTTTCCAATTCAATGGTTGATTCACTACGATCCCTGCCGGAAACAAAGCCGCGTGATAAAACGTGAATTTAAAAATAGGAAAGCCCATTGATCGCTAAGTTTTTACTTACTAAGGTTCTTTAATCTAATTAATTTAACACTTCCATCGTGTCGTTTATGCTCTTCGTACAATATTGACCCGTGCTTACGGATCGATCCACTACCACTATTCTCAATCGCCTCGACGATCTGCTTGCTGTACTTTTTAGTGGTTTGTTCAAGTGATTCGACCTTACCGTATAGAGCCGCGTTCCCTAGATCGACATAATGTTCTTGCCCAATACTTTGCATAGCCAACATTCGCATCGTCTTGTCGTGCGGAATAACGTCAGCGCCTTTTGGAAGATCGACGACCGTTGCGGTGGACGGCGAGAGCGAAAGTTTTGATCCGGTCCTTATAAACTCACGACCCTCCTCACCCACTATGGCGGAACCACCTTCAAAACCTTTAACCCCTTTCGCGAACTTTGGCAGGGGTTTAGCTGCTATCGCCGCGACCTGAATCGCTCCGAGTATTCCAGCTCCTATCGCACGAGGTATGGCCGTCACCGCCGGAGGCGAAGCGAGCTGAACCAGATATGCTTGTGCGGCTTTTATACCAGCATCGATAATCGCAGCAGCTTTATCCGCCACGGCTACCTTACGTTGGTCAGATTTCTTTTTCTTCTCTAACTCCTCACGCCTTGCTTCAGCGTTCTTTTCAAGGTTAGCTTTATACTCGTCATTGTCTCCAGCGTTCTTTAAATCGACCGCCAGTTGTTCGTTTAGTTTTGCTATTTCATCATCAATCGCATTAATTCTTTCCTGCGAACCGCTTGTAAAAATTGAAGTTAGAGAGTCTGAAAAATTTTGATATGCTTCGACGATCAGTTCGAACGTGGATTTGCCGTGCTCAACGGTCGCCTCATCCAGCGCTATTACTTGATCGTATACCGCGTTATTAAGATCGATCTTAAGTTTTGCCAGGCGTTTCTCGATCTCTAGTCTTTCATCGGCGGTTAACTCATCGTTTATCAAAACTTTACTAAGGCCGTCGATCTGTGCTTGAATAAGATCGTCCGAAATCGCTTTCCGAAGATCAGCAATCTGTTTGTCTCCGTCAACCTTAATCATTCGACCAGCGACTACTTCGTCCTGAATCAACTTAACCGCTTTATCGACCTCCGCTTGTTTAGCGGCCATAGAAACGTCGAACTCTTGCATAATCTGCTCGACTTTTTCTTTATGTATTTCATCTCTTAGCGCCCTTTCCAATTTTAAAAACCCGATACGAGCTGAACTTGCGTCCGACTCAACTTTAAGCAGCGCAGCTTGTTTCGCGGCTAACGATGCAACCTCTTCGTTCATCATTCCGGTTGCTTTAATTTCTTCGTTTGTCATATCACCCAACATCCGACCAAACGTGATCTCACGACCTAATGCCTCGAGCTTCTTTTCCTCAGCGAGAAGATCATCCTTCGCAAGTTGAATATCACCTTCCAATTGTTCCTTCCTTATTTTATTATGTTGACGTAGGGCGGTCATTCTTTCCTCGGCCTTAAAGTCTAACTTATTCCGGCTGATCTCAATAAGTTTATTAGCGTCGATCTCCGTCTGCGCGTCGCTAACCACATCAATAGCATGATCGCGAATCAATTTCGACCGTAGCTTATCGAGTTTGTCAAGTTGGGCCTCGATCATTTCAAAATCGTCTCCGCCGAATAGCAACGCGAAGCCACGTTTAACATCAGCCCATGCCTCCGAAGCTGCTTTCCCGATACGGTTCCATCCTTCTCTTCGGGAGAGTTCAAACGCTTTCCACGTCGCCTCCTGTTCCTTTAACTTCTCTTCTCCTTCAGCCGTCGTGGTATAATAACTTTGTGCGGCCGCACGTAACGCGATGAACGATGCCGCTATGGCTGCGATTATTGCGACGATCGGATTTTTAATCAACGCAAGAAATTGCTGGCCTAACATTTTAACGCGATCGATCGTTCCCCCTGTAATATTATTTAATCCTTCGGTTGCCTTCGCATAATCCCCAACGTGCACCTTAGTCTCCTTAATTCGATCACTAAGATGCTTATATTCTTTATCCTGCCTCTGAACAATTGACAGAAGTTCTTTCCCCGCCTTCGAACTACGTTGTTCTTCGTTAGTAAGATCAGAATAAGCACGTTTGTTTTTCTCCAGCGCGACACGTAACTGATTCCGACTTGACGTCAGAGCGCTTACGGACTTAGCGTCTTGTTCTCCAAGCACCGCGACGTCCTTCATGTCTTTCTTAAGTCGACTAAGACTTTCAGATTGTTTCTGATACTCGACATTATTTTGAGCCTGAGCCTTCGCGAGCTGTTTTGATACCGCGTCTAATTCTTTTTGTGCCTGGGTAATGCCTTCGACTTCTTTCTTAACTTTTCCAGACGACGACGCTTTACTAATCGAATCGGATGTTCGTTTCCCAACTATGATAAGCTGATTAAGCACGTCGACGACTTTCTGAAGGTTCTCCGCCAGATCAAGAGGAACCCGTAGTGCCTCTTGCGAAATAAGATCGTCTTTATTAATTTCAGCCATTACTTACGAAATCTTTCCTTCGCGGACCGTACCGCTTCAGCTTTCTTTTTAATCAACTTTCTATACTCATTAAATCTCGCGAGAGATATGTTGTCATCAACCGAAAATCCCAAACCGGTGATAAGGTTAGCGATCGTTTCTTCAAACCCCATCGATCGTTCGGCCTGACGACCTTTAACAATCGCCTCGAGTTCGAACTGCTTCATCTTAATTTTATTCAGTAGGTCCTCCGACTTACGAAGGCCGGATTCAAGCGAAGCCCAGTAGGATAAGGTGGTCGTGGTATCGATATTATATCCACAACCACGTAGATATACGATGTCTTCCCATTCCGTCGTGACTGTTAATTTAAGTAACGAAGATTTTACGGAAATTTGTTTCGCAATAAGTAACGCGTAAGCCTTAACCAAGTTAAAGTAGTTCGAATATTCCTGCGATCCCGCTTCGGCCGAGTTACGTTTAACGATCGCTTCCCATGCCTCGAGACACTTCTCGTGATCGGGCGCGCCTTGCCTGACGAGTAGATGGTAATGGCTACCTTGCGCGATTTCGATGAATAACTTTAGCGATATAGTGTTATAGTCCCAGTACGCTTCGGATTTTTTCGATAAGCGTAGGAACAACATAAGACTTACTAAAGTCCTTAAGATTCGATTCTGTGAGGCCGAAGATTTCACTTCCAAAGTTTATTTTTAACATATCAGTTTTATTATCTGAAGAGTCAAATTCTATTGGGAATTTGTCGGCCCTTATAAAAAAACCCCGATAAAAGTCACCGGTATCAAATAACCGGATAGGTCCCTCGGGTTTACCGAACACTTGCACCGATCGCTTACTATACGGGGGTAATTCAAATCCTGTTGAATCTACTCCCGAGTAAAGCTGATCGGTGTTCGCGTTCGTTCCTGCGATCTCGTTCTCTTTAACCGACTGAAGAGTCAGCTCCTCCATCCTTCTTGGCGTCAAGGTCCTTGCTCTTACCGCCAGCTCCCTTAGTTTCGTCATCCGATGGTGCTTCTTTTCCGGTTATTCGTTTATACTCTTCGCGAAGTTTAGCGTCCTGCTCCTTCGCATCAGATAGCGGAAAGAATCCCCAATACTTCTTTCGGAAATCCTTCCACGTTATCTTCGAGTCTTCGTGTCCGATCCGATGCATTATACAACGGTTACGACGACAGTATTTGCTTCGTATGCCTGAATCGACAACGTTGCCGGTGGCTTTAAAGTCAGCGTTCCGGTCGCAAAGTCCGTATCCGTTAACGTATAACGTCCATCGACTTCGGTAAACGACGTGATCGTTTGCGTAGCTCCAGCAGTCGTCTTAAGAACGAAATCGGCGAGGGCCAAGCCATTCAACGGTTGTCCGGTACACTTAATCTTAGCATCCACTACGATGGTTGTAAGACTAGGCACACCAACGATAGTCAATTCCACATCAACTATACGAAGCAGTTCGTTAACAAAACTAGCATCGATAATTACACCGTTCTTATCGAACTCCTTATTGTTCTGGAGAGCTATCACGATCGGCGAAGTGGTCGACTCCGTACCGTTAGAGAACTTCATCTTCTCGGTATGAAGAAGTTGTTGCGTAAAGCCCATAACATGAGTTCCCGCAGCGTTGCGCGTTCCCATGATTTGGTCCAGATCGTCGATTAGCCACACGCGATCGTGATTCGAACGGTGCGAGTACATCGCTTTATGAATACATAGGTTTTCTTTTACATCGAACCTCCAACGATAATTACCGTCGCGCACAGCTAAGTATGCAAGGACGGTTTCTTGATAAACGGCCGGAGACATTATGTCTTCGTAACCTACGAACCACGGAAACAGATAAACGCGTGAAGACTTCGCTGCGAGCAACGCCTCCTGCCATTTAACCGGATCGACTGCGTCCGCCAACGTAAACTTAAAGTTATACGGCGTGGTGATAATCCCTCTGAGCAAGCCAGGGAGTTTATTGCAATCGGTTAACCCGAGATTCTCTTTATCGATTGTTACACATTCAAGAATGCTTGACATCGTTTTAACAGTTTTTAAAAGGTGAATTAATTATTAAATCCATCAACTCAATACAATCTATTGGATCGTTAAAGATAGTTTTTACATTTTTATTTGCCGCCACCGTACCGTATAACGGACGGTCGTATTTTTTATGCGCAGGGTACTTCCCTCCGGACCACGTAAAGTCGCCGCTCTTCCTTAACCCATCCAATAACTTAAAATAGATCGGATAAAGGATCGGCTTAATAACTTTCTGGTAGCGTTCCGGTGTTTCATACTTTCCTTCGGTCTTCATCAACAATAGTACGTGTGCCTTATACTTATACATCTCGTCAACGAAATCCTCCTCCGTGTCCATAACTAACGCGATGAGCGGATACTTTTTATGCTTGGCGTTCGGTCCCGCTACGTCCTTTTTTAAAAGTCGGTTCGAAATCTCAAGAATATGCCCGTACATAAAATACGGAGCCCCTTGTCCGAAAGTCGCATCGAACGTAGGATCAAATGTCCCGCGCATCTTTACGATCACCTTCTCAAAAGCATCTACGAATACGTTGGTCATAATTAGAAATCAAATTCGTTTTCGAATCCTGGCCATTCCCAATTATCTTCGATGTACTCTTTTATGTTATCGAACTCCGTAGCGACGTCGGGGACGTAAGTATCACCGGAAAGAAACAAGAATTGATAAAGCGTCGAACGTTGATATTCGTTCGATCCTGCTTTATTCATAAACAGATTCTGTCCGTTCACGATTTCTATGTTAGAAGAACTAACGACCGAATTTTCGGCGTCAGCCACTACCACTCCTATTCCTGAATTCTGACCCGCGCGGTACCTTGTCCAAAGCGAATAAATTAAGGGGCGAAGAAGGTCTTTCATACCCCTCCACTTCCTCAACTTATTATCCTGATCATCGTAATCCTTACCGTTCTTTAAATCCAACCATCGCTGATCGGGAGAAGGAGCGGCAAGACCTAATACGAACGCCTCATAAAAAACATCGCCGAGGATCGCGCGCAACGCCAGTTCTTCCTGTTCCACTACGAACGCGTCAAACCCCTCTATGGTGTCCCCGTTTTCGTCCTTAAGATTAGGAAGATTAAAAGGCAATACATCGAAATCATCGGCGATTACAAACATATCTTTAACGATTAACCTAGTTTGTTAGTGTTTCATCAGCTTTGCCGCGAACGATGCCGCCATCGTACCGCTCCCCGTCCAACTGACTCGATAGTACAGATATGGACTTGACGCCAATCTCCACGTGAACACTTGCGACGCGACGTCCAGCGCCGTGGCTGTGGTAATTGACGTTTGCGTCTCGTTCGTTGGAATAGCCTTATAATTCGTACCATCAAGCGATCCCTGAATCGTAATCGTGCCCGCCGTGGTTCCACTGATCTCGGTACATGTCACTACGATCGTAACGTTGTCCCCTGGTCCATTAACCCGAATACTAGACAACGTTCCGGTGCCAGTATTGGTTACCGTGTCCGAAAGGATCGGTACAGATGCTGTTCCTAACGAATTACGCAAGTCCGTAAGAACGGAAGTCTGCGCGTTCATCGGAGCGATAGCGATTAACGATAGTAAAAGGATCAAGAAAACAGATACGGCCTCGGCCCATCCGTTAGCAATCATCTTATTCGCAACGCTTACACCTATTTTTACTTTCTGTCCTTTTAGATTTTTATGAAAAGGACTTTCCGTAATCACTACTTCTGTTTCCTCTAAACCGTGAGGAAAACTTTTATTGTCGGTCGAAGGCTTCTCGGTAGACTCTATGATCTCAATCTCTTCGTCTTCTTCCAACACTGCTCCTGCTTTTTTTCGTGTCATAATAATTAATGTTTTATGAGTATTTAACCAATTTTTTAATTCAAGTCTGGTCTAAGGACGTTCCACGACAACCTAATTAAGCTGCTGCGATCGCGGCCTGAACGTTAGCAAACGAATCGTATATCGCAAAGCCAGTATAGTTCTGCTTGCTATATACGTGCAATCTACGCTCGCCCACCAACGTTACTAAGTTTTTGGTGAAGTCATCGTTTTCCCATCCGTAAGTAACGGTATAGTCTTTATAGATTTTAACGTTATAGTATTGAAGAATAGCGGCTTGGAAGAATCCAACAGGAATATTGTTGTCTTCGATGATCGTCGCGTCAGGTTGACCAGGCACAAACAATTGTCCTTGAGAAATCGCTTTCGTCAAGTCCATGTTAGCCTTATCGACAGGATTAATGAATACCGTAACGGCGCCCTCTAAATTACCCGCTCTTAACTGCGCAACCACGGCTCGAATAACGTCCCAGTAATTAGGATTGGTTGTGGACACCCCCGCGAGTGTGTACGTTGTGGAAAGCGTGCGGATACCTGCCGGAACGGTCGCGCTAAGAACACCGGTCATCAAAGCAGTGTTCGTTGCTTTATCGACTTGGAACTTAAGCTCTTGTTCAATGTACGATGCGAATCCTTCAATGTCCTCAAGTAATTCGAGGGCAACTTTTTCAGATGCGGCAACTTTTTTCGCGTTCGATATTTCAGAAGCAAGCTCTAACGACACACCTGGCTTCGCAATGCCTGGTCCGATAAACGCAGCAGCTCCTGCAGGATTCTTTTTGTTAACCCAAACATAAACACTTGAGCTGGTACGTCCTTTAGTGAGCGTATCCCAGAAAGTAAGTTTAGGACGAACAATGTCGGTCGCACCACTTTCGAATTCAGGACGTGGAATGTACGCCGAAGCGTTTAAGGTATTCGCTGCCGTCATCGGAGAGTTTAAACGAATCTCTAAAGGACTTAACGTCGCTTGTTCCTTATTCTTAAGTTTAACCAACGCGTCCTTATTCGAGTCGCGCCATTTAACTATCTGAGAACGAACGCTCAGGTCTTCCGGTCCTTGATCTAGCTTGTCCTGTAGTTTTTTAAGGGCTTCCCCCTGCTTAACCATAATTGACCGAATCGACTTCTCGTCCGCCCCGAGCAACTCTTTAAGAAGATTAATCTTATCTTGATCGAGGTCCTTGAATCTCGTCGCGAATTCTGTCATCTCTTTCGTCGCCTCGTTCAGTAACTTCGTAAGTTCAGACTTCGCGTTACTGTCCGGCTCCATCTTAATACGCTTCTCAAGGTCATTGACGAACTTAAGATTATCGTCAGACAATCCCTGCTTATCAAATTTAAGCCCGTACATAAGCGGGAAACCTTCGGCGAACATAGTTCCTGAATCGTGATCTACGTCAGCGAACCAAAACATAAGTGCGAGTAAGCCCACAAACATAACTCCGATACCAAGTCTTACTTTAGGCATCGAGCAGAGATGAATCACGCGATTGCGGAACCCGTCTCGAATTAAATAATTTCTTTTCATAAAAATACAACTACGATTTAAATTGTTTAACATCTAATTTATACGAACCCACAGCCATTACTTCAGATTCCACCGGCTCGATCGACAAATCAAGTGCTCGTTTACCTTCGAGCGGCTTTAGTTCGGCGAGTGATTTATATGAAGTTATTAACTGTCGAATTTCCATTTGGTGCTTACGAGGAATCGTCGAAATAATTGCTTCGGCTTCGTGTCCTAGCTCTATTAATTTATTATCGAGGTCCTCCTTCGTTCTTATCGTGAACGTCTCAGGGTTCGACGCCTTAATCGACACGGACGATCCTTCGTAGAGATCACATTCGTGCATTAATACCGCGTCGCGATTCTCGACGTATTCCATCTTATCCCACACGTAATTAAACCCGTATGAATATTGATTAAGTGTGCCCGATCTGGTCTGGACCAGAACACGCTCCGGCATGCCTTCAACGTCATCGACCAACGCCGCGAACCGCAACCCATAATCATCCTCCTCTAATTCGAGGTACGACGCCACGGGTTCGAACATATTGTGCATGAATAAGTGAATAATCTTATTCTTCGCGTTCGACGACGGTCCACGATCACTTATCGACTTAGCGAAACATCCACGCATCGCGATTGTTCCGTAGCTGTCTTTAACTCCCCATACAGCCAAGTATCCTTCGATCACGCGAGTATTGTCTTTATACTTCGGCTCGACAGGACTGCCCGCGCGTTTAGGAATACTTTCGATGTATCGACTGGTTAGATACTGGCCAGCGGTACGATCTTTTAATTCTTGTATTTTAGGATGAAGTTTCTTTGCCATAATCCCAGCTAATTTAAAATTGGTTTTTCATCCGACTCATAGTCTGGTAAATCAATAGTCTGTCCAGCTAACTTATGGTGGCAGTCAGATAAGTATTGAATCTTACCCAATTGAATAAAAGAATGACAAGTTTTTCCAGGCGTGAAGTTGTTTAATAAAGAGGGCTTAACGGTTGGACTATTAAAATCTCCATTCCATTCATGACGGCCCGAAGGCTTCAACCTAAAAGCATGCTCGTACCCGCATCCAACACAATAATAAAGATATTGTGTATTGGTTTCAGAGAATACAACCTGTCTAATTTTTGCCATGTTCTTATTCGTTTACCGGAGGAACTCCCCCATCTTCTTTCGGCTTACCTGTAATCGGATCGATATTTTCGCCGCCGTTCGCAGGAGGTGGTAGTTGTGAAGCCTTACGTTTATCATATTCCGACTTAACAACATCGTCCCCTACGATCTTATCATACCCGCGCGCCTCCCGCCATTGATTTAATGTAATAACGTCGTTCATCCATTCCTTCTCCAGCGCCGTGTTCATCGAACTTGCCGCGTCGCCTTCGAATTTTTTATCCTCCTGCAATGGACCAACGTCGTCGAAAGAACACTCGATCTTACAATTATTTTCGGCCGCTTTAAAGAACTTGTTATACTTATTCAAGTCTTTCCGGTTGTTTGGGATAACGTTCATCTGAAATACCGTGGCCGCCGCGTTGTCTCCGTTAGCGTACGTCGTCTCGCTTTCCTCATAGAGTATATAAGGATAACCCAATCGATGACAGAGCGCCTTCTCCCCCGCAACGACGGTCTCCTTCGTCTGAAGTTCAGAAAGATTATACGACATCGGCACCCACTTAGCCGCGACCCGACTGATTACGTACTGGAATTGATTCCACGACAACCCATATCTACTCAACGCACCCTGCAGATCCTTCTTATACTTATTCGACATAGGAGTATAAGACACTTGATCTTTCGTAGCCGCGTCGTGAGATATGAATCCAAGAGGACCTTTCTTCCTCAACAACACATTATCGGCTTCCATCGCGGCGCAGATATTCGAGATCGCCATATCCAGTCCTACTAACTTAGAAAGCGGAAGAGTGAAGTCCGTTGATTCGTCCTGCATAAACCCATCTTCTAATATGAAGACTTGCTCGGGCTTAAGCGTTATAATTTTACCTAGTATAGCACATCGGTATTCTTTGATTACGTCGCCTATCTCGAATGACGAAGTGATGGCGTTGCGGGTCGCGATCGCGTCGAACAGCCACGGAGGGAGATTAATAATCGCGGAGCACATCCACGGTTGATTTTCGAAGCCTTCGACGATTATCGGAAGGACGGGACAGAACCCGAAGACCTTCTTATATACTATTTGTTGCCCCCTGAACTGTTCCCATGATTGAAGAGGATTTGGTTGTGTTAGTCTCTCGCGCATACGAACGGACCATTCATTCGTCGCCTCGTTGTTCTTACCCTTCCCCGTCGATCTATTTATTTTTAATTCGCTTGTTAGATCGTATTCTGCTAATCTGTCTATGACGGTCGCAACGGGATAGCAGAACTCATACGCGTGCTTCTGCATATACCTCGAACGCATCCCCATCCACCGTGCTTGCGAACCTTTTATCTTAATCGTCTTACCCGATCCGTTAATGGGAATAAAATCAGCTCCGCCCGTTATACGATCTAGGGACGAGTATCCCGCTATCGATCCGAACATGTGGTCGAAGAATGAAGAACCTACTGGTAAGTCAGATCGATCGATCTTCATTATGCTTCAGTGTTAGCTTTGTTTCTTAAGTCTCTAACAACTCGATATATCTGATAACGCTCTCGAAGGTAAGATATGATCGCAGACAGAAACCAGTCGAACACTCGGAACGCGCACAAGGCTGTGAACATCGCGAAGAATAATGTGAAGAAAATACTTTGCATCGATGTAGGGTTACATGTTTAAAAAATGTCGGGCTGGTGATAAACGAAGAAAGCGACTCTTCCCCTTACGAGGCGGAATCGCTCTTCCTTAAACCAGACCCTTAATCGAATATAAAGGTAATAAGCCCCTTTTTAATATCCTAACGACGCGTAGGCGATGGTCCACCGCCATAGATTATCGCGGTCGGTGCTATTCAAAACGGCGAATGCTGGATTCGTCAACTAACCATCTTCAGATACCGCGTATAGATTGCGGCCCTGATTTCGTCCATGTGATGATTAAACGCGTCGATAGGCTCGTTCAAACTTCTCCCGCTGATCGGGTCCTTGTCCCACATATATCTCTTTCGTTCGAACGTGATGTTCTCGGACGTGTCCGTATAGACTACGTCCCATTGACTGTTTAAAAAATGTATCCCCGCTTTAATCGAGCCAGGCGGCTTGTGCGTCATGATCGCCATCATCTTCAGGTTACGAAGTTGGCGCGTTGATTCAAAATCACGATCGCAATAGATCGGAGATTCGTCATTAAATCCACAGCCACGATATAGCTCGCGCACGGCGGGCATCGATATTCCTGGTTCGTAACATAATTCATTTACATACACTAGACCGCGCTCTGTTATCTTCTTAAAATTCTTCGGCGCACGTACAACCTTCATGTGGCTCGCGGCCGTTGGATCATTCGTATAACCGAAGTCTAATCCTCCTATGCTTCGACCTTTCGCGTTATTAAATTCCTCGACGGTACACATTCGCCAATTAGGAAATATCAATCCCGTTAGCTTTCCTGTCTTCCCTCGCGCATAAACTTTATGTAGTTCAGGGTCCCTGATATTTTCTGTCTTCTCATGATCCCGCGCCGTAAGATATGGATTGTGCCTATGGTCCGAGTAAATAACCTGTACGACCGCGTTAAGATCGTTCCCGTTCTTCGTCGTACCTATCAACTTATCGTGCGCCCAGAATGGCTCACTCGGATTATAGTCTATGAATACGCGGATACGCGTACGCTTCGCATACTGCCAGAAGATTTCCCACTCGATTCCGTTCGCCTCATTAACAAACAAATATTGTCGTTTACCTTGCTTCGCGCTCTGAACATCAATCGCGCCAAGGAACTCGATCGTCCATCCTGAGTGGAATGTTATAACGCGGTCACCCTCGTTCCAATCTTTTATCGACGCTTGTAGATATTTGTTGTGGGCATGAAGATTCTTAAACGTACGATAGGCACCTTTCTTAGCGTCAGGCACCGATTTATTTACGATCGTTATGATCGGGTCGGACGTAGGCGCCTGTGTCGTCGCGGCGATTAATGTAAGTAACTGGATTATCGCAACAGTTTTTCCGCTATCGGTTCCGCCCTGATTGATCACGACGTCAGCCGTGCTTTCATAGTTCGCTAAATAGACGGGGCCACAATCAAACATATCTTCGCGAGTTTAATTATAAATTCCCATAGGACATGAATCATAACCATCGTCAGCTCCTTCGAGAGGACCATAAATATATGTTGGACGATTAAACATATTATCGCGATCTAGGCTTCGGTGAAACGATCGTACTATCGCGATGCTTACGTTCCTTAGATGGTTGTGGATCGTCGTATGTCGTACAGGCAACCGTACCCACGACCATAACTATCGCGATCAAAATCTTCAATGTTAATGTTTTCATAAATAAAAATGTTTCGCGTTAATAAAAAGGGGCACGATCGTCGATCTCTAACGGTAGGACCCAACAACCACTACGAATGAAATCCAGAGTAAGCGACCGAGTAGTTCGATCATAGCCCCTATTAATTATCGGTTATTTATACATAACCCTTGTTCATCAATTCTTTAAGTCGTCCGAGCATACGATCAGCCTTTTCGCATTCGGTCTTCCAATGCATAAAGACTAGCGATTCATCGGCCGGACCATAACATCCTTTATACCTGATCGTTCGGCTGATCGAATAATCGTAAAGCTGATTTGCTTCGATAGTGGATAAATCAGGATGAAGGAACATAAGATACTGCGGGGAGATGAACGCTGACGTCATCCACCACGGGGGAACGTACGCCCCACCTGAATTATTACTTGATCCATTACACTCTAAAGCCATAGACTTAGGGCTTAATTTCATCTTCGGTGCTCGCGGTCGGAGGAGCTTCCCCCGTGTATACTTTAGGCGGAGGCACGTTCGTAGGGAGACCAGCGGTCGTTACGTCTGAACGCTCAACCAAACTATTCACGCGGGAGACAATATTTGCGTTGAAGAAGCCCGACATAGCCCCGTCAATCTGTTGACTTGATACCGTCTTTTCAATCATAGCGATGACCTGAGAAAATTCTTTGTCTATCGGATCGGTTGGCTTAAGAGCGTTTTTGAATTGGATCAAATAAGTATCGTGTACATCGAAGTATAAACACACACCCGTAAACGAATAGGGACGCTTAACGTCAACTTCAACCTGCTCGGCGCTTCCCTCATACTTAACCAATTCCGCGCGCTTAAATGGATTATCGTCACACCATTTAAAATATTCCATTGCCGCTTCCCACATCAACTTAGGCGTCTTAAATAACCTCGTACGCCCGTGACGAGATCGTTGTTGCCAAAACGCATTGCCTATCCGCAGATCTACCTTCTTAGGGTCCTTCGATTTATCCCGTTCCTTTATTCCCTTAGTTGAAGCTGGAATCTTCCGTTTAATTTTGGTGCCTTTCTTAGTCATAATACCATAAAATTATATAATCAAATTGACTTAATCCACTGCCACCTTAATAACCGCGTCAGGGCTTGTAAAACACAAGAACGTTCTGGTGAATCCGAACGACTTTCTTCGATGCCGAAAATTGTCTGTCCGCGCGCATTGACGCCGATCCCACCATGTTTAAAAGAACCATATCGTTATAGAAAGGCGCTCCGGCCGCCTGGAATTTTCTGACCGTGTCCCCAACCAAGTCTTGATAGTAGCCCTTCTTGTCGCGAACCTGCGAAATTACAAAACACGCATATCGCTTTGACTTAAGATGCTTTAGCGATTGTTCAATAATTCGCCCGTACTTAACAGAAAAATCGTTGTACGTTTTCATGTTACTAAGATCGTTAATGTCTTTTGAGTAGACTTCAAGATCAAAGTAAGGCGGGCAACTGAATATGAAGTCAAACTTCTGCTCGAATTTTTTCTTTAAGATTGCCTCGCTATCCCCAACCAACCATAACGGCTGATTATTCTTCTTCAAAATATTGATCCCTTGCTTACGATTCGCCTCGATCTGCTTTTTCGACAGGTCGATTCCAGTATATTGATAGCCCAAATAATGAGCAACGATTCCTCGTACCGACCCGCCCGCGAACGGATCGAGGATCGTTCCCTTCTTTGGACAGAACCATTCGTACATAAGTTCGCACAGGGCAGGATCAAACACACTTGTATTAAGTTTTTGACTGTCCTTAGAATAATAATCTAATTCAAATTCTTCTTGTCCTTGATCTTTTGATTTATACTTTTTCAACGGAATTGTGTGAGATAATTGTTTTGCCTTAACCTTAGCATTAGTAATTGCCCACGGCTTACCATTTGATAGACTTAAATCCCCAAGATTAACCACAAGATCATTTCCACGTCCAAGTTCCCCCTGAATACCTAACAGCATCCATTCTTGCTTTCGTTGTTGCCAATTCCCGTTCTTCGTATCTAACACACTAAAAGGTGGTTCGATAAATTTCTCACGCAGAAGTATCGACTTCTTAGCTTTCTCATCCTTCCCCTTTTCTTTCGCCTGATCCTTAAAATCATCCCCGTTCACCTGTGCGCTCTTACCTATCCTATCAAGCAAGGCGATCGGCATAAGCATTCCCCATTTCTCATAAAACGATTTCGTCGTTCCGAGGTCCTGTTCGATTAGCTCCACATCCACTTCTCCCGCAACCGCAAAATCAAACATCGCACACATCTCCTTAAACTCTCTGTCCGAAAGTTTCCGGCTCGGAAGACTGATCCACATCCACTTATTCTTATCGGCCACGGATCGTTCGAGCCTGGAATTCCCATCCACTAACACGTATCTTCCCTTCTTCGAAGAGTAGTTACATATCGCGTTGCCAGCGAGACCGAAAGACTTCAAAGATTGTCTTAGTCGCTCTCGACCGAGGTCCGTCTTAATCTTGTAATTAGTAGGAGAAGGATCGATCGACGATGTTAAAACCCTCTTCGATTCCCATGTAATTTGTTTACTCATGTCTGGTTGTTTATGTAGTTAGTTAATTGTTAGCGTAAAAAGGGCGGTTTTAAAATAGGTCAGATTCGCGGTATTACGTATTCGGGTTTTCCCCATTGGTAGCGCATATGACTATTATATCTATATATTCAACCCTTTCTTTCTTCTATGGCTCACCAATGAGGAATACGTAAATACGTAATACCTGTTAAAAAGCCGTTTTTCTTCGTTTTTGGCCCCGTGCGACGCGATTATGGGCGTGGAACATCCTTACATCGTATTACGTAAAAAGGAGTATGTAAATCGGTCGCACGAAAATCGTATTCTTTAAACCCCCACTTAGCTTTATTTACATTACCCTAAAACCTAAATACGTAATACTATCGTCCGTCGTCTTCAAATCGCTTCAGTCGCTTTTTCCCCGATCTAGTTAAGCGCAATCCCGACGACGACTCCTCGACCCATCGCCTCCTTAAGAGTGATTGTTCGGTCGATAGATTAATGAGATCGGGATACATCGTCCGATCAAGCGATCTTAGGTCGATTAGTTCCTGTGTTGTTACCTTTGGCATGTTTTTAACATATTTTAGTTTAATAAACCAAAGCGATTCATTTTTTGCCTCATCGCCATTCATCCGATAATTTAGGAAGTTTATTTTTAAGATCACCCCAATTAAGCTTGGGTAAAGGCTGATCAAACGACCAAGCCATCCGTGCCATCCCCCCGATCTTGGTAGTCGAATTAATAATGTTGGTCGCCCCGAGCGATCGGAGGAAATCTTTCGCCACCACGCCGACCTTCTTTAGATCAGGCGCATGTTCTTTGACGATCGTAGTCAGTATATTCTGTACGATTGTCGTGCCTCCCCCACTGTTCTTTCGCGCATTGCTAATTAAGTTAACGCATAGATCATAAAACATTTCCTCTTCATAAAGTTGCATAAATCGAACTTGTGACGAATTTCCGATTATCGTGTTCTCGGGCGCGACGCTTGCCAAGTGATACTGTAACGCGTTAATACTGAACGTGTCGAACTCGGCCCAATCGCGATCGTTCCAATCGGTAAAAAATTCCTTCCCGTGATAATCGACCAACGGTTGGATTGTGTTATGGTGCTTAATCGAATACTGCACATAAAAGTCATCGAGTTGGCTGACGAATTGTCGACCCGCCTCGCTCGTTCCACTGGACTCTAGTATCCAGTTACTCGCAATCATAATCTTCAAGTCTTTTACGATCGGGGCTACATTTTTCTTATCAGCCAATGTTGTGCCCGTGATCATATTAAACAACGGAACTAACGACGTCCGCTTATCGGGATCGTCGATAAATATAATATCATTCCAAGGATCAACGTTCTGGAACGCGAAGCGATCGTTCAGATCGATCCTCTTTCCGTCGATAACGGCGACAGACCTGATATGACCAATCGCCGAACCAACGATGGTTTTACCGCTCCGTCCGTTGTTACCCGACCGAATATCGTACAACAACCACGCGCGAGCAGTGGATTGACGCTTCGTGCCTTGAAGCATGTAACCAAAGTACCACCGCGCCCGTCTATACGATTCGCTCGCGATCCGTTGCTTCGTTGATTCGCCTCTGCCGAATACATTTGCGAAAAAAATTTCGAACATTCCCCTGTTCTTTGCCGTGTAATAATTGCGTGGAAGAATGCGCTCACGCCACACCTGTCCATCCAATGACTTATAAGGCACGACTTTGATCGATTTCGCGTCCACGACCACTACTCCATTCTGGTATGGCACAAACGATCGATCGCCTCGGTCCCGAAGAAGATTCGGTTCCCAGTGCTTTAACGATACGCCGACCTGCGTACTCGTTGTGCTTAACGGACGAATCTCGCGCCATTTATGGATTATGTCTTCCCAACTAAATCGAAACTCGGTGTCTTTATACGTAAATACATAATCGCCATCGCTTTCAATATACCGCGTTACGCGATGAAGTATGTCAAGGACGTCAACCGTGTCGACGATGTTATCTTGAATATGTACGAACAATCGATCGAAGCGATAAAATCCAAGTCTAGTAAGTAATAATTCGAATTCATTAAGATTAAGTTTAATCGGCGTTAGATCAAGGACCTCGCCCGTCTTCTTATCGGTCGTTGGCTTGAATAAAAATAATTTGTAGCGTACCAGACCGACGAGTTCAGGATTGCCGGATACGATCTCCTCCCCCTTTCCGACTGCGTGTGTTTGATTATACTTCTTCGCAAGTTGCTTGGCTTTAGATTTTGGCATTCCTGCGGCAATGATCTGGAATACCGACGCGACGGTAATCGGCTTATCGACATGGCCGACGCTGGCTTCGAGGCACGCGTCGAATTTTTCGTCACATTCGCTTTCAGAATAGCGTGGATAGTGTCGACAGATAAGGTGAACGTACTTCCGTCCGGTCTCGCCAAGAGAATAAGATAGTCCGAACATGACGTTAAGCCAATTTTCGTATGTTTTTGTAACGTCCATCCTTCCGAGCTTATCGACATAGTCATCTAATTCCTTCGAGATCGTGGATAGGTCCTTATCGGCTAGGTGGGGTTTAATCTTCTTCCGTTCGATTGGTGGGAGCGGCTTAACGACGAGTTTCGTCGATGGGTTATAGTCAGCGTTCGGATCGTACGACACGTATTGTAATCCCACAATCGACTTGACAATCGGATCGATCTTGATTCCGATTTTCCTTTTCTCCAAGCGTTGAACAATCGCGTCAAAGATGCGTCGATGGACCATCGGATCGCGCGTCTTCTCACATAAATAGATTAATTTCTTGCCTTCGCCGCCAGGACTTACAAATTCAGCAATCGCATCTTTGTCTATGCGGTCACCAATCCTTAGTTTCGGATTGTCTTTCTTGTCTATGTCGATTGCGATCAATCCCGTATGATCAATAAGACGATCATCCACTGCCACTTTAACGTTTCGCGTCTTTAATAATGACGATACAGTCACTCCAGCCAGTCGGCCCTTCAATCGGTCGTACACGAGTTTATTCGTGCGATTACGACGAAGGGCTTCGATTGATTTCTTCCACGTACCTTCCCGCACGCTCGCGATGAATTGTTCGAGTGACAAACTTCCGCTCGGCTTATCGGTTTTGTTGTTCAGGAAGAACGAAAACTTCGCGATCAATGGTTGTGGAGTGTTCTTTTTAGACATTAGGATAATTTAGAAGGGCAAGTTCGCGATAATTTCTGACTGAATACGTCCGATTAATTGGGCATAGAGACTTTCGACGTCGTACCCCGTAGCGTAAAGAGTATCGATATGTTGACGATCGTTCTCTATCGATTGAAGTATCGTAGGAGCCACACCCGTTAATTTTAATTGCTTAACGATCGACTGCGTCTTTAAACCGATCTTAACTCCTAAACGCGATGCAATTTTTCCGTATGTAGCGCAGTTGGCTTTTTCGACCAGCGCATTCGAATTCTTCTTTTTAAATCGAAAGTTATAACGATTCATTTCTTTCTCAATCCTTTTCGCTCTTTTAGTAAGTTCGCTACGATCGGGTCTGCGTGATCTTGAAGTTTTTGCCATGCCTTTAATATCTGGTTGTCTGTAACATTAAATACTGTCTTTTTTATTCCATTCGTAGCCGCCACTGCGTTTTTATTCCGTAAAGGTGGTTGTGGAAGGTATTCTTCGAACTCGAACGCCGTTATTCGACTGTCTGGACCGATCACGGTAAATATGCCTATGCGATCGTCACGATAGAACGGGCGACGTTTTGGGATGGGTGTTCCGCCTGGCTTACTCATTTATCTAAGGATTAAAATGAGTAACCTAATAAATACAAGCGCTGCGAAAAATCCAATAACTATTCCAGCTATGAGATAATCTGTTTTAGTTGTTTCTTTCATCGCGTTGGGCCTATTTTCTTCGTATACCAGATCGAATCCTTCGTAAACAAATCCTCAACATCCTTTAATGATTTAGGACCTTCCGAACATTTCGTTAAACCAATTAGCCATCCGCTCTTCCATAGTTCAAATTCAAGTTGCTTCGTCTTCGTTCGATCTCTATCATAATCTTTATCCGCTAGTTCGATCAGTGATTCTAACCGCTTACGATGAAAATCAAGTTCTTCCTTCGTCACCGTAAGCTCTACGAATAAGATCGATGCGATCGTTAGGAACGCGATACAAATCGCGATTAATAAATTGATGACATGTTCTTTACTCATATTAATTAGGGGTTTATTCATGTAAACTTAATTTGAACGTTCCGACGTACGATCGACACGATCCTACTTTCGGAAACTCGGGTAAGTAGTTATTAATTAAAGTTAACAGATTCGAAATTTGTTTTAACGATCCGTCGAGCGAGTCTCCTTCAAGTTTAATTAGTACCCGATCGTGTGAATATTCGCACGTGATCACCTTACCATACTTCGCACGTTCGAGTAATTCCTTCAGGCCTTGAAAGCGGTTTTCTATTTCTGTAAGAGTCATAACTATTGAGATTCTTGAAGCTGTCCGTAACAAATAATGAGTTCGACGGTGTCTCCTGAGTCAATCGCTTTCTCCGTTCTTTGAATGAGTTGTGTAATCATGGCCGCACCGAACGCTCCTTGAGGAATCTTCTTATACTCTTCAAGTAGTTCGCGATTACGATTTAGCTCTCTTAGAGTTGCATCCATTAAGTTCTCTGTTGTTTCTGGCATAAAAATAAGGTTTAAAAGTTATTCCTTCATTATATTCATCGCGATCCTCGGCTTAACCCGAATTAAGCCTTTTATTCCTGTTATGTAGTCAGCGCTCTTCTCCATTACGGACTTAAGAACAGCGCACGCCTCCCGACCTTGTGATCGTGGGACGTCCAATATTATTTCGTCATGAATTTCCAACGGGCAATAATATTTGTCTGGAATACTGATCGCAGCGAGCTTAAGCATATTGGCGCCTGCGGCTTGAATCGGATTGTTCTTACCCTGCGTCACCATGCGTTCACCTTCGAGGACCCTGCGCCGTCGATACGGATCGGCTGAATACGATTCGCCAGTGTTCTGCGCGTTCCGCCCCATCCTTTCCAAATACTTGCTGAGGTTCGGAATGATTCTTTTATATCTGGCGATCGTTATCTTTGATTCTAGAGAAGGAAGACCAGTCGCTTTCGAGAAGCGAGGCGCACCACCACCATAGGCAAGCATGAAGTTCAATATCTTCGCGCGTTCACGTGGAGTTCGATGCTTCGGACAACTACACTTC
>Ga0210379_10000013_pt1 | contig 45997 bp, 39 predicted proteins | sample PLMedo_2_FD_155468 | JGI IMG/M metagenome (GOLD analysis project Ga0210379, IMG submission 155468) | Groundwater sediment microbial communities from an aquifer in East River, Colorado, USA - PLM4_32_coex redo | ecosystem: Environmental > Terrestrial > Soil > Riparian zone | place: USA: East... | reverse complement strand
GGGGCCTCGAGTTCCTGCAGCGCGTGGACGTCGCGGAGTTCGCCGAGTCGGCCGCGGCGGCGCTCGAGTGCCGGGTGGCCGCGGGCGCCGTGCTGGCGGACCGGACCCGGCTCAACGCGGCCGGCGCGCTCCTGCCGCCGCCGCTGCGACAGCGCCTCGACCGCTCGCCACGCGAGGATGTGAAGCGCGATGCGCTGGAGCTGCTCGGCCGCTATGGGAGCTGCGACGATCTCGACGACGTCGAGTTCTACGCCGGCGTCGGCCGGGGGGACGTCCAGAAGGAAGCCACGCAGGCGGCGCAGCGAATCGAGAAACGCGGCGGCTGTGCCGCGGCCAGGACTACCCCCTGACCGCCGCGTCTCGCAAGGCGGTCGCGCTGCGGTCGCAGATCGATCGGTTCCTCGAGCACCTGCAGTATCAGCGCAGCAGCTCGCCGGCTACCATCCGCGCCTACCGGGCCGACCTGGCTGCCTTCGTCGAACACCTCGAGCAGGCGGGCCGACAGCTCGACTCCGGCGCCCTCGACGCGCTAGCGCTCCGGGCCTGGCTCGCTGGGCTGCACCAGCAGGGGCTCGAGCGCTCGTCGGTGGCGCGCAAGGTGTCGTCGGTGCGGTCGCTCTTCCGCTACCTCGTGCGCGAGGGGGAGCTGGCGGAGAACCCCGCCGACAAGATCTCGACGCCGCAGGTGCAGCGGAAGCTGCCGCGGCACCTCAACGTGGCCGACGCGGCGTTGCTGGTCGAGGCGCCCGATGTCTCCACACCGCTCGGCGCCCGCGATCGGGCGCTGCTCGAGCTGCTCTACGCGACGGGTCTGCGGGTGGCGGAGATCTGCGCCCTCGACCTCGACTCGATCGACCTGCCCGAGATGATCCTGCGAGCGCTCGGCAAGGGGAGCAAGGAGCGGATGGTCCCGTTCGGCCGCAAGGCGGAGGCGGCGTTGCGCGGCTACCTGAGCGTCCGGGACCGGCTGCGGGGGCGGGAGGCGGACGAGGATGCGCTCTTCGTGAACTATCGGGGCACGCGCCTCTCGACCCGCTCGGTGCGGCGGATGCTCGATCGCACCATCCGGCGCTGCGCCGTGCAGCACCGGATCTCGCCGCACGGGTTGCGCCACTCCTTCGCCACGCATCTCCTCGACGCCGGGGCCGACCTGCGCTCGATTCAGGAGCTGCTGGGGCACGCCTCGCTCTCCACCACCCAGCGCTACACCCATGTCACGACCGAACGCCTGCGCGAGGTCTACAAGAAGGCGCACCCGCGGGCGTGACGACCCCTAGCCCAACCAGGCAGCGGGGAGGTCGGTGGACCCCGGCGTCCGCCGGGGTGACGCTAGAGGGACGGGCGAGGGAGATGGGACGGGGCGGTGGACCCCGCCCGGGTGACGCTAGTGGGACGGGCGAGGGAGATGGGGCGGGGCGGGCGAGGTGGGAGTCGGCACTGCCCCGCCGTCATTCCGGCGGCCGGAATCCACCGGCGACCCGTGCCGCGCGGCTGGCCTCCGAGCTCCGCGGAGACCAGCAGGGGCGAAGGGGTGGCGGGGCGGGGAGCGCGGCGCTACGATGCGCGTCCATGAGCGACCTGATGACCACGGCGATCGAGGCGGCGCGGATCGGCGGCGCGGTGCTGATGGCGCGGCGCGGGAGCCGGCCGACGGGCATCGATGAGAAAGGCCAGCACGACTACGTCACCGACGTGGACCGCGCCTCGCAGCGCGCGGTGATTGATTTCCTGCGCCGGGCGCGGCCGGACGACGCGATCCTCGCAGAGGAGCAGGAGTCGCATCCGGGGACGAGCGGGTACCAGTGGATCCTCGACCCGCTCGACGGCACCACGAACTACATCCACGACTACCCGTTCTTCGCCGTGTCGCTCGGCGTGTGGGCCTCCGACGAGGGGATCGCCGGGGTGGTCTTCGACCCAATGCGCGAGGAGCTGTTCCAGGCGGAGCGCGGCGCCGGCGCCTGGCTCAACGGGAAGCGGCTGCGGGTCTCGAACGCCCTGGCGCTGGCGGGCTCGCTGCTGGTGACCGGCTTCCCATTCCGGGATCTTCCGCGGATCGACGCCTACGTGCGCTCGTTCCACGATCTGATGCCGCGCTGCGCCGGCATCCGGCGCGACGGGTCCGCGGCGCTCGACCTCTGCTACGTCGCCTGCGGGCGCGTCGATGGCTTCTGGGAGATGGCGCTGTCGCCGTGGGACCTGGCGGCCGGAGTGGTGATCGTGCGCGAAGCGGGGGGAACGGTGAGCGACTACCTCGGCGGGACGGAGTTCATGCGCTCGGGAAACATCGTCGCCGCCGCGCCGGGAGTGCACGCGGATCTCCTCGCGGTGCTACAGAGGCACCATGCCGCCGGGACGGGGTAGGATCGAGCTACCTACTCGTCATCTTCCTGCTTGTAGACGTACTTGAGCGAGTGCTTCATCACCAGCAGGTTCGGCCCGTCCTCGCGGTTCACCTTCACGCAGGCGCGGTCGTACCACTCGATGACGCCGCGCAGGACCTCCCCGTCGGTCATCACCAGGACCATCGGGGTCTTCGCGTTCATCTGCTTGAGGTAGTAGAAGCTCTCCGCGTTCGTCTGTTCCGGAGGCGTCTGCTTCCTCCAGCCGCCTCGGCCAGGCGTCTTCTCCTTCATCTCTCCCAGGTTGGGGCGGATGAGTCGGCGGTTCACCGGCGTGCGATCGTCGCTACGGTCGTGCGAGGCCATCGGTGTCTTGCCAGCCATGGCAGTCCTCCTGGACGCTTGCTCGCGGAAATCGACGGATCCCGCGCGCTGTCAGGCGACTCTTCGGCGCTTGTGCCAATGCGACTGTTCGGCAGCGCGTCCTTCCGGTCAGATGTGTTTGGAAGGGTAGTCTACGATGTTCGATCTTGGTGAGAGGTTAGCAACCCCGCTGGAAAAGGTCAAGGGACGCGGGGTTTAGGCAGGGGGCATGCCGGTCGGGCGGACGGTGGGGAATCAGCGATAGGTGTCGGTCGGGTAGCGCTCGGCGTATTTCGGTGAGACGACGACATGGTTGTCCTTCCAGAGCTTCCTGAGATACGCCTGCAACTCGCTCTGGAACTTGGTGCGCTGGACCAGCGCGTCGATCTTCGGGCGCATGTCCCAGAACGCCTCCACCGTCGCTTCCGTGCGGCTCTCGAGCCGCAGCAGCAGCACGGCGAGCGTGGTCGGCACCGGCTTGCTGGTCTCCCCGGGCGCCAGCTTGGCGAGCGCCTCGAGGATCGCGGGGGACATGTCGGGCGCCGGCAGGTTCTCGATCAACCCGCCGGTCTCCTTGGTGGGGTCCTCGGAGTACTGCGCCACGAGGGCGGTAAAGTCGGCCCCCGCCGCCGCCTCGGCGGCGATCTTCTCCGCCAGGGTGATCGCCTCCGCGCGCGAGCGGGATTCGAGCCGGAGCCCGATCTGCCGGAAGGAATAGGTGGCAGGGTGCGAGAACTTATCCCGATGGTCCTTGTAGAACTCCTCCGCCTCGGCGTCGGTGACGCCGATCTTCTCGCGCACCTCGATGTTGATCATGATCTCGGGGACGTTGTAGCGCAGGAGCGTCTGGCGGAACTCCTCCATCGTCATCCCCTGGCGTTTGATCTCCTCCGCGAGCTCCTCGTCGTTCTGGATGTTGTTCTGCCGCTTCACGTTCTCCACGGAGGAGTTGTACACCTGCTCCAGATCCAGCCCGAGCCGCTCCGCCCGCTGGTAGAGGAGCTTCTCGTTGATCAGGTCAACCAGGATCGTCTTCCGAGCCTGTTCGAGCGCGCGATCGAGCTCGTCCCCCGACAGGCGCGAGAAGAGCTGGGCCTTGAACTCCGTCTCGCGCTCGTCGAGCTCGGATTTCGTGATCGCATCACCGCTCACGGTCGCGACCACCTCCTCCAGGATGGCGCCCCGCGCCGCCACCGCGCCGAGGGCCAGGTGCGCGGCGAGGGCGACGATACGGGCGGCCCGCAGCCGTGGTCGCGGGGGAGGGGTCATGCCGGCCGCTCCGGCACGTACTCGAACGGCAGGTTGCCCGGGACGAGCGTGAGGCCACGGCGGGCTTTCAGATCGGCGAGCAAGCGCACCAAGGCGCCCGCGCCGCCGCGCTCGATCAGGAGCGCCCGGATCTCGGGGCGGGCCTCCGCGAGCGACAGGTCGCGCGCGGGCTTGATCCCCTCCAGCCGGAAAATGAGGAAATCGGGCGGCCGTTCGATCACCTCGGTGAGCTCTCCTGGCTCGATACCCACGACGGCATCCGCCACCTCGTCCGGCAGCGCGTCGATCGGGAACGACTGCGGGCGGCCCCGATCGGGCGAGAGCGAGACGGCGGCGGCGATCTCGGCGAAGCGCTCGGGGGCGCCGGCGGCTTCGGCGCGCGCCGCTTCGGCCGCCGGCCGGTTGTCGAGGAGGATCTGCCTCAGGATCACCACCAAAGCGCGGTGGAACTCCGCCGGATGCTCGTGGTAGTACGCCTCCTCGTCCGCAGCGCTGACGGACGTCGTCTCCTCGACGTGGCGGCGCAGCAGCTTCTCCACCGTGAGATGGGCGCGCAGCTCGTCGCGGTACGACTCATCCGCGGGGGCCTCGGGAGAGGCCAGGCCCGCCAGCGCGCGCTCCACCTCGGCATCGTCCACCTGCACGCCCTGTCGCCGCGCTTCGTCGAGCAGCACCTGCTCCTCCAGGAACTGATCCAGCAGGCGGCTCTTCACCTCGTCGGAGGCGACCGAGCCGCCTCCCTCGAGCCGGCGCGCCAGCACCGGGGCGAACTCCGCCAGGGTGACGGGCCGGCCGGCGATCTCGGCAATGGTGACGCGGGTCGCCTCCGGGTCGCGGCCGAAGCCGCAGGCGCTGCCGAGCAGGGAAGCGGCGGCGACCCAGGCGAGAGGCGTGGGGCGGGAGGTGATCCTTGGATGCAGGAAGGCGTTCAGAGGGGAGGAGCGTACCATACCTATCGGAGCCCCTTCAACAGATCGAGAGCCGCCTCCAGCCGGGCCGCGGGAGCCCCGAGGTGTGGGAGCTTGAGCACTCCGGCCGAGGTGAGCGTCGCCTCGTCGCGCCCCGCCAGCAGGGCGATGAGCGCGTCGGGGTCCACGGACGACTCGGGCGCGAACTTCACCTGCAGCGCCCCGTCCGTGTAGTCGACCGAGCGGACCCCGAGCCGGGCCGCGACCAGCCTCAGCTCGGCCAGGTGGAACAGCGCATCCCCCTGGTCGGGCAGCCGCCCGAAGCGGTCCTCCATCTCCCCGCGGATGCGGGTGAGCCCTTCCAGATCCTCCGCCGAGGCGATTCGCTTGTAGAACACCAGCCGCTGATTCGACTCGGCGATGAACGACTCCGGCAGGCGGATATCGACGCCGAGGTTCACGCTCGTCCTGGCCTCCTCGGTCACCTCTTCGCCGGCGATCTCGCGCACCGCCCGCTCGAGCATCTGGCAGTACATCTCGAACCCGATCGCCGCGATGTGGCCATGCTGTTGCGAGCCCAGCAGGTTTCCCGCGCCGCGCAGCTCCAGGTCGAGGGCGGCGATGCGGAATCCGGAACCCAGGTCGCTGAACTCCTGCAACGCCGCCAGGCGCCGGCGCGCCACCGGATGATGGACGCCTCCCGGCGGGATCATCAGATACGCATACGCCTTCACGTCGGAGCGGCCGATGCGGCCGCGGAGCTGGTAGAGCTGCGACAGCCCGAAGCGGTCGGCCCGGTTGACGATCAGCGTGTTGACGCGGGGGAGATCCAGCCCGTTCTCGATGATCGTGGTGCTCACCAGCAGGTCGGCGTCCCCTTCGAGGAAACCGAACATGGTGCGCTCGAGGTCCGCTTCCCCCATCTGTCCGTGACCCACGGCAACACGGCATTCCGGGACGAGGCGCCGGATCAGGTTCGCCATGGAATAGATCGACTCCACCCGGTTGTGGACAAAGTAGATCTGGCCGCCGCGCCGCATCTCCTGCCGGATGGCCTGGGAGATGATCGACTCGCGGAAGGGGACGAGCGAGGTCTGGATGGCGAGGCGGTTCTCCGGGGCGGTCTCGATCACCGACATGTCGCGCACGCCCGCGAGCGACATCTGCAGCGTGCGCGGGATCGGCGTCGCCGACATGCTCAGGACATCCACGTTCATGCGCAGCTTCTTCAGGCGCTCCTTGTGCGCCACGCCGAAGCGCTGTTCCTCGTCCACGACCAGCAGCCCCAGGTCGTGGAAGCGCACGTCCTTGGAGAGCAGGCGGTGGGTCCCGATCAGGACGTCGACGTCGCCTCCTGCCAACCGCGCGAGCGTCACCTTCTGGCCCTTGGGGGAGACGAAGCGGCTCAGCATCTCGACCTTCACCGGAAACGCGGCGAAGCGCTGCCGGAAGGTCCGCAGGTGCTGCAGCGCGAGCACCGTCGTCGGCGCCAGGACCGCGGCCTGCTTCCCCTCCATCACCGCCTTGAAGACGGCGCGCAGCGCCACCTCGGTCTTCCCGAATCCCACGTCGCCGACCAGGAGCCGGTCCATCGGCCGCTCGACCTCCATGTCGGCCTTGACCTCCTCGATGGCGCGGATCTGGTCCGGGGTCTCGCGGTACTCGAACGCATCCTCGAGCTCGCGCTGCCACTCGGTGTCGGCGGCGAAGGCGTGGCCGCGCGCGATCTTGCGCCGGGCGTACAGCTCCAGCAGCTCCGCCGTCATGTCCTGGACCGCCTTGCGCGCCTTGCCGCGCGTCTTCTGCCACGCGGTTCCGCCCAGGCGGTCGAGGACCGGGTTGGCCCCCTTCACGCCGCTGTATTTCTGGACCAGGTCGAGGCGATCGAGCGGGACGAACAGCCGGTCGCTGTCCTTGTACGCGAGGATCATCATCTCGGTGGCCGCGCCGTTGCCGCCGACCTTCTGCAGCCCCTCGAAACGGCCGATCCCGTGGTCGACGTGCACCACCAGGTCGCCCGGCCTGAGGTCACGAAAGTCGGAGGTGAACGCCGCGAGCCGCGCGCGCCGCGTCGGGCGGTGGCGGACCTCATCGCCGAAGATCTCGTGCTCGGTCAAGAGCAGCAGCCGCGCCCCGCGCAGCTCGAACCCCCCCTCCAGCGGCGCGTGGCCGAGGTACAGTCCCGGCGCCGCGCCGGTCGCGGCGGAGTCCAGGTCGTCGGCGTCCGCCGGAGCGAGGTCGAGCCCGGTGAGGATCTCGCGCACGCGGTCGGCGCGGCCGGCACCGCGCACCACGAGCAACGCACGCCCCCCCGCCGCCACGACGCGGCGCAGGTCGTCCGCCAGGTCGTTGAAGCGCCCGCGATAGTTCCGCACCGCGGCGGATCCCGCCGCGATCACCTCCTCCGCCTCCTCCTCCGCCGCGAGGTCGGCGACCGCGAGTCTGGCCGCGTCGAGGCGGGCGAGGATCGGCGCCACCGGCACCAGCAGCTCCTCGGGCGGCGGGAACAGCCCGTCCGACGACTCGTACGCCGCGGAGAAGGACGCCGCTACCGCATCGAGGGCGGTGCGGGTGAGAAACGGCTCGTCGACCGCCCACACCGCGTCGGTCGCGTGATCGCCGAGGTCGTAGCGCGCCTTCGAGACGAGCCCCGCGCACGCCTCCATCCCGGGGAACCTGCCGCGCGAGCGCAGCATCTCGGCCAGCTCCGCGACGCGGTGACGGGAGCCGGAACGTCCCTCGATCCGCCGGGCGAGCGCCTCGGCCGCCTGCGGCCCCCAGCCGAACTCCTGCACCGGCGCCACCAGCAGCTCCGCCACCGTCTCCTCGCCGCGCTGGGTCTCGTGGTCGAACCAGCGCACCGATTCCACCTCGTCGCCGAAGAACTCGACCCGCCGCGGCTGGTCGTCGAGCGGCGTGAAGACGTCCAGCACCCCGCCGCGCAGCGCGAACTCTCCCACCTGCTCCACGAGGTCCACGCGCTCGTACCCCAGCGCGGTCAAGCGCCCCGCGAGCGCCGCCGGCTCGGCCGGGTCGTGCACCTGCAGGCGAAACGGCATGCGGTCGAAATCGTCGGGGTGCGGCAGCGGATAGAGGAGCGCCGCCGCGGGGGCGACGACGATGGCGCGCTCCTTGCGCCGCAGCGCCAGCAGGGCCGCCACCCGGTCGGAGGTCGCCTGGAAGTGCGGGGCGACGCCGTCGTACGGGTTCGCCCCCAGGTCGGGAAAACCGAGGATCCGCGGGCCGGCCTCGGGGTCGAGGACGGAGGCGAGGGCGCGCAGGTGATGCAGCAGCGCGACGGCGCGAGCCTCGTCGGAGGTGACGAGGACCAGCGGCTGGGCGAGCGCCCGATGCAGGTGCAGCAGATAGAGCGCCTTGGCTCCCGGCACCAGCCCTGCGAGAACCACCCGCCTTCCTGCACGCAGGCGGACGAGCGCCTCGGAGAGGCTCGCGTCCTCCCCCAGGGCCAGCAGACGTGCTTTGAGACCGCTCAACCCTTCACGAGAAGACCTTGCTCCCGGAGGATGTCGCGCAACCGCTCGCGATGGTCTCCCTGTAGCTCTATCTCCGCTCCCTTGAGCGTGCCGCCCGCCGCCAGCCGCGCCTTCAGGTCGGAGGCCAACCCGCGGAGCGTGCGAGCGTCGATGAGCGACGCGGCGAGCACCGTCACGCTCCTCCCGGACCGCTTCTCCATCCGCATCCGGATCGTGGGGCGCGCGTCCTTCGGCTTCGCCGGGGCCGTGGCGCAGCGGCAAGCGTCGCCGTGGCGTCCGCACTTCGGGCAGGGGCGCACCAGCGCCCACCCCGGGCGCCCGCGCTCTCCGGGCATGCCTCAGGCTCCGCGGATGCGGCGCAGGAGCGCCGTCGTCGACAGACCCGCAGCGAGAGGGACGATCTCCACCCGGCCGCCCGCGGCCTCCACCACCTCGCGGCCAACCACCTGATCGGGCGACCAGTCCCCCCCCTTCACGATGACGTGCGGGCGGACGCAGCGGATCAGCTCGAGCGGGGTGTCCTCCTCGAACGCCGCAACCAGGTCAACCGCTCGCAGCGCGGCGAGGAGCTCGGCGCGCTCCTCGAGGCCGAGGACGGGGCGTTCCGGCCCCTTGAGCCGCCGCACCGAGGCATCGGAGTTCACCCCGACCACCAGGAAGTCGCCGAAGGCGCGCGCGGCGGCGAGCAGGCGAACGTGGCCGGCGTGGAGGAGATCGAAGCAGCCGTTCGTGAAGACCAGGCGCTGGCCCGCGGCGCGGCAAGGGGTCAGCCTCCTGGCAAGCGCGGCGCGGTCGAGCAGGGGTGAATTCACCGGACTGCCGGGCGCGGCCCCGGCTACCCTTCTCGTTTGGCGGCGGTCTCGATGCGGATGAGGGCCCGCTGCAGGCGTACCTGGAATTCGAGGAACTCCTCCTCGGATGCCGCGCGGCGCGAGGCGATCTCCTGCTGGGCGCGCTGCTGCGACGTCCGGGCACGCTCGACGTCGATCTCCTCCGCACACTCGGCGGCCTCCGCCAGAACCCTCACCCGATCCGGAAGGACCTCGGCGAAGCCGCCGCTCAGCGACAGGTAGCGGGTCTTCCCCTGGTACACGTACGACAGCTGGCCGATTCCGAGCTCGGTCAGCAGCGGCGTGTGCCCCGCGCGCACGCCGAGGTACCCCAGCTTCCCGGGCAGCACCACCTCGTCCGCCGGCGCATCCAGCACCCGGCGATCGGGGGAAACCACCTCGAGCCGCAGGGGGGCAGATGATCCAGCCATCACACCTTGATGCGCCATCGTGAGGTCTCCGTGGCCTCCTATGCCGCCTGTTTCATCTTCTCGGCGTTCTGCCGCGCTTCCTCGATCGTCCCCATCATGTAGAACGCCTGCTCGGGCATGTCATCGCAGGCGCCGCTGACGATCTGGTCGAAGCCGCGGATGGAGTCCTTCAGCTCGACGTAGCGGCCGGGGATGCCGGTGAACTGCTCGGCGACGAAGAACGGCTGGCTCATGAACCGCTGCAGCTTGCGCGCTCGCGACACCGTCAGCTTGTCGTCCTCCGACAGCTCGTCCATCCCGAGGATGGCGATGATGTCCTGCAGCTCCTTGTAGCGCTGCAGGACCCGCTGCACGGCGCGCGCCACGCGATAGTGCTCCTCGCCGAGCAGCCGCGGGTCGAGAATCCGCGAGGTGGACGCCAGCGGGTCGATGGCCGGGTAGATCCCCAGCTCGGCGATCTGCCGCGACAGGATGGTCGAGGCGTCGAGGTGCGCGAAGGTGGTCGCGGGCGCCGGGTCGGTGATGTCGTCGGCGGGCACGTAGATCGCCTGCACCGAGGTGATCGAGCCCTTGCGGGTCGAGGTGATCCTCTCCTGGAGCTCGCCCATCTCCGTCGCCAGCGTCGGCTGGTAGCCGACCGCGGACGGCATGCGCCCGAGCAGCGCCGATACCTCGGACCCGGCCTGGGTGAAGCGGAAGATGTTGTCCACGAACAGGAGCACGTCCTGCCCCATGGCGTCGCGGAAGTACTCGGCGACGGTGAGCGCCGAGAGGCCGACTCGCAGCCGCGCTCCGGGCGGCTCCGTCATCTGTCCGTAAATCAGGGCCACCTTGCTGCCGGCGCGCGCCTTCGGATCGGCCAGGGTGATGTCGAAGCTCTTGGTCTTCTCCAGGTGCGCGTAGAACTTCTCGCCGAAGTCGATCACCTTCGACTCGACCATCTCGCGCAGCAGGTCGTTCCCCTCGCGGGTGCGCTCTCCCACGCCGGCGAACACCGAGAATCCCCCGTGCTTCATGGCGACGTTGTTGATCAGCTCCATGATGAGCACCGTCTTGCCCACCCCGGCGCCTCCGAACAAGCCGGTCTTGCCGCCGCGGGTGTACGGCTCGAGGAGGTCGATGACCTTGATGCCGGTCTCGAACATCTCGACCTTCGTCGACTGCTCCTCGAACGACGGCGCCTGCCGATGGATCGGCCAGCGCTCGACGTCAGCCGGCAACGGCTCCATCTGATCGACCGGGTCGCCGAGGACGTTGAGGATCCGCCCGAGCGTCTGCTTGCCGACGGGCACCGAGATCGGCCGCCCCAGATCCTCGGCGGGCATGCCGCGCACCATGCCGTCCGTCGGCTCCATCGCGACGCAGCGGACGCGCCCCTCACCGAGGTGCTGCTCCACCTCCGCGGTGACGTCGAGCGGGAATCCGGTCTCCACCCCGTCGTCCTGGATGCGGACGGCGTTCAGGATGGAGGGAAGATGGTCCTCGAACTGGACGTCAACGACGGGACCGATGATCTGCACGACCTTGCCGATGGCATTGCTCACGTTCACCGCTCCTTGGTGCTAACCCGTAGCCCGGGCGCCGCTGACAACCTCGATGATCTCCCTGGTGATCCCCGCCTGCCGCACCCGGTTGAGGTGCAACGTGAGGTCGTGGATCATCTCCCCTGCATTGTTGGTGGCCGAGTCCATTGCCGCCATCCGCGCCCCGTGCTCCGCCGCGGCCGACTCGAGCAGGATCCTGTAGATCTGGATCTCGACGTGGCGCGGCAGCAGCCAGTTGAACAGCTCGGCGGCGGACGGTTCGTAGAGGTAATCCTGCGGCGGTTCGACCCCTTCGAACTCCTGGCGATTGATCGGCAGCAGGCGTTCGACGATGACGTTCTGCTGGATGGCCGATTTGAACTCGTTGTAGGCGACGTAGATCGCGTCCAGGTCGCGCTCGACGAAGCGATCCATCAGATCGCGGGCGATCTCGGCGGCGCGCGCGTACTCAAGGGCGCGGAAGACGTCGATGTACTCCTTGCGGATGTCGGCGCTGCGGCGCCGGAAGTAGTCACGCCCCTTGCGGCCGACGCAGTGGACGGACAGGGTCTCGCCCCGGTGTTCCTCGAGGAAGCGAGCCGCCGCCTTGATGATGTTGGTGTTGAAGGCTCCGCACAGTCCCTTGTCCGCGGTGACCACCACCAGCTCGACGCGAGTGCCTTTGGGCACGGCCAGCAGCGGATGCGCGATCTCGCCGGCCCGCGCCGCGACGGAGGCCAGGACCTCGCGCATGCGGTGGGCGTAGGGGCGCGCCGACAGGACGCTCTCCTGGGCCCGGCGCAGCTTGGACGCGCTCACCATCTTCATGGCGCGGGTCAGCTGCTTGGTATTGGAGACGGATTTGATCCGCCGTCTGAGGTCCCGCAGGTTCGCCACGGTCCGCCCCGGATCAGGCCCCGGCCGGGACGGCGGCGGCCGTGGCGGTGGCCGCGAACTCGCGACCGAAGTCCTCGAGGAGCGTCTTCATCCGCGCGCGCAGATCGTCGTCGAGGCTCCCCTTGGAGCGAATCGCCTCGAGCACGTCGCGACCCTGGCGATCGAGGAACTTGTTCAGCTCCTCCTCCCAGCGACCGACACTCTCCACGTCGACGTCGTTCAGGTGACCCTGCGTCCCGGCGAACACGATGAGCACCTGCCTCTCCACCGGCAGCGGTGCGTACTGCGCCTGTTTCAGCAGTTCGGTGAGGCGGCGGCCGCGAGAGAGCTGCGCCTGCGTCTGCTTGTCGAGGTCGGAGCCGAACTGGGCGAACGCCGCCAGCTCGCGGTACTGGGCAAGATCGAGGCGGAGACGGCCGGCTACCTGCTTCATCGCCTTCGTCTGCGCGTTGCCGCCGACGCGCGATACCGACAGCCCGACGTTCACCGCCGGGCGGACGCCGGAGTAGAACAGGTCGGCCTCCAGGAAGATCTGGCCGTCGGTGATCGAGATCACGTTGGTCGGGATGTAGGTCGAGATGTCGCCCGCCTGCGTCTCGATGATCGGGAGCGAGGTCAGGGAACCGCCGCCCTTCGCATCGTTCATCTTGGCGGCACGCTCGAGGAGCCGGGAGTGCAGGTAGAAGACGTCTCCCGGGTAGGCCTCCCGACCCGGGGGGCGCCGCAGCAGCAGCGACAGCTCGCGGTAGGCCGCCGCCTGCTTCGACAGGTCGTCGTAGATGCACAGCGCGTGCTGCCCGCGGTCACGGAAGTACTCGCCCATCGCGGTGCCCGAGTACGGCGCGATGTACTGCAGCGGGGCCGGTTCCGACGCGGAGGCCTGGACCACGATGGTGTGCGCCATCGCGCCGTGGCTCTCGAGGGTATTCACCACCTGCGCGACCGTCGACTTCTTCTGGCCGACGGCCACGTAGATGCAGATGACCCCCTGCCCCTTCTGGTTGATGATCGTGTCGAGCGCAATGGCGGTCTTGCCGGTCTGGCGGTCACCGATGATCAGCTCGCGCTGGCCACGCCCGATCGGGATCATCGCGTCGATCGCCTTGAGCCCGGTCTGCAGGGGTTCCTTCACCGGCTGGCGTTCGACCACGCTCGGAGCGATCCGTTCCAGCGGGCTGGTCTCTTTGGTCTCGATCGGCCCCTTGCCGTCGACCGGCTGGCCGAGAGGATCGACGACGCGCCCAATCAGGGCCTCGCCGACCGGCACCTCCATGATGCGGCGGGTGCGGCGGACCGTGTCCCCCTCCTTCACCAGCCGCGTCTCGCCGAACAGCACCGCGCCGACCGAGTCGTCCTCGAGGTTGAGGACCATGCCGAACACTCCGTTCGGCATCTCGATCAGCTCGCCCGCCATCGCCTTCTCGAGCCCATAGATGCGGGCGATCCCGTCCCCGACCGACAGGATCGTCCCCACCTCCGCCACATCCATCTCGGAATGATACCCCTCGATCTGCTGGCGCAGGATCTTGCGAATCTCGTCGGCCTTGATCTCCATGCTCACTCCCCGATGATATGGTCGCGCAGCCGGCCCAGGCGCCCGCGCACGCTGCCGTCGTAGATCGTCGTCCCAACCTGGGCGCGCAGTCCGCCCAGGACCGTTGGGTCGACCCGGAATGCAGCCCTCACCTTCCGCCCGGTGCGCCGGCCGAGAGCCTGCCGCACCTTCTCCTGCACCGTTTCCGCGAGCGGTCGCGCCGACACCACCTCGGCATCGACTATTCCCAGCCGCTCGCGCACCAGGGCGCTGAACTCCTGGGCGATCTCGGGCGCGAGCAGGATCCGGTGGCGCTCGACCAGGAAGCGCGCCAGCCTGAGGCATTCGGCGCTGGCACCGGCGCCCTGGAGGATCTTCTCGATCGCGTTCCGCTTCATCTCGGGTGGCAGTTGCGGCGCCGCGAGAAACTCGCGCAGCTCGCGGCTGGAACGCACCGCACCGCCGAGCGCACTGAGCTCCGACTCATGGCGCTCGAGCGCGGACGGGTCCTGCAGCGTGTCGAAGAAGGCGCGAGCGTAGCTGCGCGCAACGGTTCGCAATGACATGTCGGTGAGGCTCGTCAGTTCGTGAACAAAGGTGCGAAGTCCCTCACCTCGCTGCCCGAGGCGGACGGACGGCCCCTGCGGATACGGAGGAAAGATGAGGGTTGATCGCGAAGTTCGCGGGTCCGGATGCCCCTAAAAGCCAGTTTTTCTAGCATATCCGCGCCGGAGGTGTCAAGGCGCGGAGCGTCGCGCGACTACTCGGAGTTCCCGCGGGCCGGAAACTCGGCGACCAGGCGGGGCGCCTGATTGCCTGCCGCCTCGGCGGCGCCCTCTCCCATCCTGATGTTCCCTTCAAAGCCGCCGCCATCCTCCACCATGAGGTGCCGCGTCTCGAGAATCAGGTCACCGCTCACGCGCCCGCCCTGGTGGATCTCCAGGCGGGTCCGGATCGTAACGTTGCCGTGGACCTTTCCCGCGACCGAGAGGCTTCCGACCTCGATGTCGCCGTCCACCTCACCCGTCTCCCCGACGATCAGGTCCTTCTCGGACACGATGCGGCCGGAGATCTTGCCGTCGACGCGGAGCACGTCGGTGAACCGCACGATCCCCTCGATCTCGGTGCCGGGACCGAGGTACCCGTCCAGGTGGCCACCGCCTGCCTTCGCTCGATTCATGAATCCCATGTCCGACGCCCTCCCGGCCGCGGTTGACTATCCGACAATCTGCTCGAAGAGGCGCTGGAGCTCCTCCTCGCTATGGAAGGAGATCTCGACCCGACCTCCCTCCGCCTCGCGCACGATTCGCACGCGTGTCCCGAGCGCGTGCATCAGACGCTCCTCGGCGTGACGCGTATTCGGGTCGTTCAGCTCGGTGCGGTTCACCCTGCGCCTGCGAGCGCTGGTTCCGCCGGCCAGCTTCTCGACCTGCCGAACGGACAGCCCGTCCCCAACGATGCGTCGCGCAATCGTCTCGCGCAACTTGGTGTCGGGCAGCGCCAACAGCGCACGCGCGTGACCGGAACTGATCACTCCCCGTCGGATCTGAGCCTGGATGTTGTCAGATAAACTTAATAATCTCAATGAGTTAGATACAGTAGAGCGTTCCCGCCCGACGCGCTCCGCGAGGTCGGAATGGCTGAGCCCACGCTGCTCGATGAGCGTCCGGTATGCCTGCGCCTCGTCGATGGGATCGAGCTCCTGGCGCTGGATGTTCTCGACCAGCGCCACCTCCAGCATCTGTTCGTCCGCCACCTCACGGACGACCGCCGGGATCCGACGCAGGCCGGCACGCTGCGCCGCGCGCAGGCGTCGTTCCCCGGCCACCATCTGGTAGCGCTCGGCGCGTCGGCGCACCAGCACCGGCTGCACCACGCCGTGCTGGAGGATCGACGCGGCCAGCGCCTCGAGTCCCTCCTCGCCGAATTGCTCGCGAGGCTGGCTCGGGTTCGGGTCGATCCGGTCGAGGTCGATCTCGACGTAAGGAGTCGGAGGTGCGGTCGCCAGGTTCGGCGGCGGCGGGCCGGGAATTAGACTACTGAGCCCCTTCCCCAACACTTTTCGCGTCATGGCGCAGATACTCCCGCGCGAGGTCGAGGTACGCCTCGGCCCCCTTGGAATGAATGTCGTATTGCAGCACCGGCTTGCCGAAGCTGGGAGCCTCTCCGAGCCGGACATTGCGGGGAATCGCGGTCCGGTAGACGAGGTCGCCGAAGTGGCTGCGAATATCCTCCGCGACCTGACGGGAGAGAAGTGTCCGGTCGTCGTACATCGTCAGCAGGATTCCCTCGATCACGAGCCTCGGGTTGTAGTTCGCCCGCACCCGCTGCACCGTGTCGATGAGGTCGGTCAACCCCTCGAGCGCCAGGTATTCGCACTGCACCGGAACCAGAACTCCGTCCGCGGCCACCAGTGCATTGAGCGTCAGCATCCCGAGCGAGGGCGGGCAGTCGAGCAGCAGATGGTCGAATTCCCCACGCAGCGGGTCGAGAGCGCGTTTCAGCCGCTGTTCGCGTCCTTCGAACTCGAGCAACTCGATCTCCGCCCCCGTGAGGTCGCGATCCGCAGGGGCGATTTTCAGGGACGGCAACGACCCCTCCAGGAGGATGTCGCGGATTGGCCGGTCATTCACCAGGACGTCGTAGGTGCTGCCGCGGCCCGGCTGACCGCGAAGTCCCAGCCCCTTCGTGGTGTTGCACTGGGGATCGAGGTCGAGGAGGAGAACGCGTCGCTCACCTGCGGCTAGTGAGGCTGCCAGGTTGATGGCGGTGGTTGTCTTTCCAACTCCACCCTTCTGATTTGCGATGGCGATGACCTTTCCCATCCCACCCCCTGTTCGTCGCGTCGCGGGAGGTTAGCACACGATCTGTTTCACATGGAACTTCGGAACGACGTTCCACGTGGAACCTCGTCCCTGAGGTCCGAACGTGACACCGACATTGGCGGCTCTACTCGGCTGGTTCCAGGACCCGAAGCGCTCAGCGCGCTTTCTCGAGGACCATCAGGAACGACGAACGGCGCCCCGGGAGCGGAATGGTGGAGGCCACCACGAGCCCAGCTGGGAGCGACGCGCGAATCGAGTCGGCGGCCTCGGACCCTACGAAGAACAACGCCCTTCCACCCGGACGCAGGCCATCCGCGGCGCCACCCATCAGCGTTTCGAGCCCGGCGACGGCGCGCATGGTCAGGCAGGCGAACGGACCGAGTCCGGCAAGCGCCGCTCGCGACTCAACCCGACGCCGCAGTACGCGCACTCGGGCGCCAAGTCCGGTCTCTTGAATCACCGCCTTGAGGTAGGCCCACTTGCGGGTGGCGGGCTCGAGGAGCGTGCCGTGCAGGTCTGGCCGCAGCATCAGGATGGGTAGCGCGGGAAAGCCCCCACCCGATCCGATATCGATCAGCTCGGCGCCTGCCGCTCCGACCTGGGGGACCGCCACGATCGACTCCACGAAATGGCGGGAGACGACCTCCGGCAGGTCAGTGATCGTGGTCAGCTTGGCGGCGGCGTTCCAACGGAGCAGGAGGCGGTAGTGCTGCTCCATCCCCTCGACGGCCTCCGCTGGAAGGCGAACTCCCACCGCTGCCGCCTGCCGACGCAACTCCTGGGCGAACCGCATCGCGTCGTATCCATCGGAGCTATGTATGCGTGTAAGATATTATAAATAAACAAGTTATGGTGATTATCACTCTCGACTACGCTTACCGCCCCCCACGTCCGCGACCCCCGCGTGGCCGGCCGTGCCGACTGGTGGATCCATCTCGATCCCACCCCGAGGGGAAACGCGGCGAGCGGTCCTGTTCCTCGCCACGCTTCGGGGTGATCTCGAGCCGCTTCAGGAACGCGTCGCCATGGCTGACGGTGCGCACCGTGGGGTCCTCGCGGAGCGCCATGTGCACCAGGCGGCGTTCGAATGGGTTGAGCGTGCCGAGGCTCCTCGGTTCGCCGGAGTCCCGCACCTCCTGAGCCAGCTCGATGGCGCGAGCGACGATCTCCTGCTGACGTTCCTTCCGGTACCCGTTCGCATCCACGACGATGCGCGTGGGGCCGCCGCGATAGACCATCTTGTTGAGGAGGTACTGGAGGGAGTTGAGTCCCTCGGCGCGATCATCGACCAGGTAGGCCGCGTCGTCCCCGGTAAGGGCGACGTAGACATGATCTTCCTCGAGGGAGAACTCCGAGGTGAGGCCGAACCCCATCTCGGCCAGCAGCTCAGGGAGCACCTCGCGCGCGCGCGCCATGCCACCCTCGAGATCCTCGATTGCCGACGCACCGCTCGCCTGCATCCCTCCGATCGGTTCCGGATCCGCGGCGTGATCCTCGCTCCGGCGCGGTGGCGGCTGCGGACGCTCCGGTCGCGGCGCGCCATGGCTCGCGTGCTCGCGACGTGAGGGGCGCTGGCGTTCGACCGGCTCCGCACGCGCGGGAGGAGGGGGCTCGGGCGGATCCATGCGGCGTTCGGGCGCCGTTCCGCGATCCTGCCGGGCGCGCCGCGCCTCCTCGATCGGGTCGTCCTCCTCGATCGACGTCGCCATCGGCAACGGCAGGTCCTCGAGGTCGTCCTCGTCATCGAGTGGCTCGTCGTCGTCTTCCGGATCGTCCTCCTCCGCGGGCTCGTCCTCTTCGTCGTCCTCCTCGTCTCGTTCGTCCTCGTGGTCCTCCTCATCCCCCTCGTCCGCCAACGCCTCGGGGAGGGCGGCGACCTCGAGCGCCTCGTCCTCCATCTCGTCGTCCTCGACCTCATCCGGGAAGGCGGCCACCTCGACTTCCGGCTCCACTTCCTCTTTCTCCACTTCCTCGTCCTTCACGTCGGCGATTGGAGCCGGGGGCTCGATTCTCGGCGCGGAGATCCGCTTCGGGATCGTCGTCTCGCTCCGAGGCGCCGGAACGGGAGGGAGGGGGGGAGCGGCTTCGCCGCTCAGGATGCGGATCCGCGCCGGTTCGACGCTGACGCCTCCCGGCCCGCGCTTGCCCGGGCTCAGGATCGTGTAGCGCAGCTTCTCGATCGGAATGCCGAGCTCCTGGGATGCCTTCCAGATCGCCACATCCAGGTTCTTTCCTTCGAACTCAACGTTGCCATGGTCCATCGGTTGCTCCATCGCGCCGGCCGCCGGTGCCAGTCCGCTCAGGACTGCGCGGCTCGAGCTCGCTTCGGTTGGGTCGCGCCTAGTTCGCGGTCTGCGTAGCGGTTGACCAGATGCTGCTGCCCGATCCCAAACAGGTTGCTGAACAACCAGTAGATCACGAGGCCGCTGGGGAGGTTGAAGAAAAACACCATGAAGACGATCGACATGATGAACATCATGCGGCGCTGCGCCGGATCGGCGATGCTCGACATGCTCATCGCGGTCTGCACCAGCATCGACGCGCCCATCAGGAGCGGCGTCACGTAGTAGGGATCCGGACGGGAAAGGTCGTGAATCCAGCCGAAGAACGGCGCGTGCCGAAGCTCGATGGTCACCGTGAGCAACTGGTAGAAGCCGTAGAGGAACGGCAGCTGCAGCACGAGTGGGAGGCACCCACCCAGCCCGCCCAGAGGGTTGATCCCCTCCTTGCGGTACAGCTCCATGATCTCCTCGTTCATCGTCTGGCGCGACTTGAAGTCCATCTTCGCCTTCCGATAGCGCTCCTTGATGGCCTTCATCTTGGGCTGGATCTTCTTCGTCTTCTGCTGCATCTGCCGCATGCTGATCTGCGCCTTGAACATGATCGGCAGGAAGGTGAGGCGAATCGCCAGCGTCAGGACGATGATCGCCAGGCCGTGGTTGCCGAGGTAGCCGTGCAGCCAGACCAGCGCCAGGAAGAGCCCCTGCGCGATCTCCCGGACGACCGGCCAGCCGAAGCTGATGACGCGGGCCAGGTCGTGCCCCTCGGCGCGCAGCAGTCGATAGTCCTTGGGGCCGACAAAGAGCGTGTAGTGGGCCGGGGCGGCAGCGCCGGGGGCCAGCGCGAGCTCGAGGTAGGCGTGCGTAGCTTCCTTGCCGTTCGTGGCCGGCGTGGCGGGGACCGTGAGGGCGGTGGGCAGGAGCTCGGCCGTAGTGGACCCGCCCGTGGGGAGCATGAGCGCGGCGAAGTAGATCGTCTCCATCCCGGCCCAGACGATCGGTCCCTCCCCTTCGAGACGCGTCGGGGTCGAGAGCTTCCCCTTCGCGTATCGTTCAATGCTCCCGCCCCGGTTGACGACGGCCGAGCCAACCAGCGCTTGCGTTCTGGCGGTGGCCTCGTGCCCCTCGGCCGTCTCACCGAATCCGGCTCCCCAGGCGAGCCAGGCGGGCACCGTCTTTCCCTCTTCTTCGACCGCAACAGTCGCGTCGACGAAGTAGGAGCCCGCGTGAACCTCCAGCGTCTTGACGACCAGGACGCCCCCCGCCTCGGCGTAGCGGAACTCGATCCGCTCACCGGGCGGCCCGTCTTCGGCTGCGAGCGGCGTGCGCGCCATCACGAACAGGGCCTGATCGAGGCGCCGGGAGAGATCCTCGCGGCCGGGCAGCCACAACGACAGCGGGAGGCGATCGAGTTGGCGAGAATCCGGGGGGATCAGCTCGACGAGATTCCCGGCGTCATCGGTGTAGCCGCGCAGCTTCCAGGAGGAGGCGCGAGCACCGCGATTCGTGAGAGTCAGCTCGAACAGATCGGTCGAGACCACGGTCTCGGCCAGGTCCGCCGCGACGATTGCGGCCGTGGGGGGGGTCAACGTCGGTGGGGCTTCTGCGGGCGCGGCCTCGATCGGAGACGTCGCCGACGCCGCGCTTTCGGGGGCAGGTTCGGGGGGCGCCGGGGAGGGCGCGAAGAACTGGGCCCAGAGCATCAGCACCACGAACGAGATCGCGATCGCCCCGAGGAATCTCTTCTCCGTCTCTTCCATGCGTTGGTCTCGTTCCTCGGCGGCGTGGTCAGCGCGCGACGCCCTGGTTCCTGCTGTGGTGCCCGGTGGCGTTCGCCTCAGACGAGCGGATCGTCACCACCCGCGGAAAGCGGATTGCACCGGAGCACGCGCCACATCGCCAGCATCACCCCTCTGCCGGCGCCATGCCGATCGATTGCGGCGATGGCGTACTCGCTGCAGGTGGGATGAAAACGGCAGGCCGGCGGCAGCCATGGCGACACGAAGCGCTTGTATCCCCTCAAGGGGAGCAGCCAGAACTGGCGGATTCTCATGTCTTGGGACCGCGCGGCGCCTTGCGCGCGCCGCTTCGAGTCCTGCGGGCGGTGGCCGAGGGGGAGTCTCGCTTCCCTTCGGCCCCAGCCTTGGAGCCAGCGGGTCGGGGAGGCCGTCCCCTTCCCGCGCGCGCCGCAACCGCCGCGGCTATCAAGCTCGCCTCCAGCAACGGACGCTTCGCAGGGAGATCCGCTGCCGTGACGTTGACGACGATGTCGAGTGGGCGGTCGCCGAACGCCGCGCGACACGCGCGGAACACGTCGCGCAACCGCCGCTTCATCCGGTTCCTGAGGGTTGCCCCTCCCACCCGTCGCGGAACCGTCAGTCCCAGCCGATGGCGAGCGGTTCGACCCGGACGGTAGAAGAGCACGAACCCCGGTCCGCCAACCCGCCTGCCCTCCGCGTACACCGTCAGGAATTCCGTCCGCCGGTGCAGCCGATCCTCCGGTCCGAAGGCCAGAGGGGGACGCGGCAATCTAGACCGTCAGGCGCTTGCGGCCTCTGGCCCGACGCCGCGCCAGGACCTGGCGCCCCTTCTTGGTGCGCATCCGCACGAGGAAACCGTGCGTTCGCTTCCGCTTCCGCTTGTTCGGTTGATAGGTTCGCTTCATGACCCAACCCCTCCGCGCACGGAGCGCTGCCCTTCGTGCCGGCGCGCGGACCCCGTCTCATGCCTGCCTACTTGTGGTCTCGCTTGTGACTAGTCTTTTCCCGAAACACGGAATGTTAGGGATGCACCTCCACGCTGTCAAGGCCGGTGAGCCCTGGGTGGTTTCCGGGGGCATTTTTTGCAGGGCGCGCGAACGCTCGCGCCGCGCGGATCCCATGCGATCAAACACGCGCCGTACGGTGAAATTTTGTTTGACGATGATCAGGAGCCTATGCTACGATTGCGCCCTCAAACGAACTCACTAAGGACATCTATCGGGCAGGCGCTCTCGCCGATCAAAATTCCCCGGCGAGAAGTCGGCTCATTTGTTCCACGCTAAGGTCGCTCATCACGATCGTCTCGCCGCGCGTCGCCGGTGTCGGTGACGGGGTCGGTATCTCTTCCTCGCGAGTTGTCGAAGCGCGTGCTGAGGATTTCTGTAGCCTCGGTCGGATTCGTGGTCGAGGCGCCTCACCTGGAGTGACACCGCAAGTTGACATAACTGACCGAAACCGGGGATATATTATTCGTTAAACGGCACAAAATAAACTGTTTGTATGATCCTGTGTTTTCCACAAATGTTGAAATCGTGTGGAAAAACGATCTGAGAACCCACGGCTCCACCCGCGCGCGGAGCCGGCTTTCCAACGCCGCGCCGCGGCGTCCACACGGGAAACCCCTTCATGGCGGAGACGTGGAAGCAGGTTCTCCGAGACCTTCAAGCGAAACTCAATCCCCAGACGTTCGAGACTTGGTTGCAGCCCACTCACGAGATCAGCCTCGAGGGGGATCGCCTTCGCGTCGGCGTTCCTAACCGCAGATTCGCGGAGTGGATCGGCACCAACTTCCGCCCCCTCATCGAGCAGGCACTCGACGCGCTCGGGTTCTCCAATCTGCAGATCCAGTATCTCGCTGACGATCAGGACACCAATGGGGTCTATTCCGCCGCCGCCGAGGATGCGGCTGCGAGCGCGCCCCCAGGGTTGAGCCGCCGCTATACGTTCGACAGCTTCGTCGTGAGTTCGTGCAATCAGTTCGCGCACGCGGCGTCCCTTGCCGTCGCGGAACTTCCCTCCAAGAGCTACAACCCGCTGTATATCTACGGCGGGGTCGGGCTGGGGAAGACCCACCTGATGCACGCCGTGGGGAACGAGGTCAGGCGGCGCTTCCCCCACCGCCGCCAGCTGTATCTCTCGACCGAGAACTTCATGAACGAGCTGATCAACGCCATCCGGTTCGAGAAGACACTCGACTTCAAGGAGAAGTACCGCAATGTCGATCTCCTCCTGATCGACGATATCCAGTTCCTGGCGGGGAAGGAACGCACCCAGGAGGAGTTTTTCCACACCTTCAATGCGCTCTACGACGCCCAGAAGCAGATCGTCCTCACCAGCGACTGCCCGCCGCGCGACATCCCGACGCTCGAGGAGCGCCTGCGCTCCCGGTTCGAGTGGGGGTTGATAGCGGACATCCAACCACCGGACCTGGAGACCAAGATCGCCATCCTGCGCAAGAAGGCGGAGATGGAAGGCGTGGTACTTCCGGAGGAGGTGGCGCTCTTCATCGCCTCCAAGATCCGTTCCAATATTCGCGAACTGGAAGGATCGCTCATCCGCGTTGTCGCCTACGCCTCGCTCACCGGGCGCGAGATCGACCTGGGACTGGCCAAGGAAACGCTGAAGGACATCCTGGAGGACGACAACCACACCGTGACGGTCGACTCGATCCAGAAGTATGTGTCGACGTACTACCACCTGAAACCGGCCGAGTTGAAGGAACGCAATAATGCGGCGGTCATCGCCTTCCCCCGGCAGGTGGCGATGTACCTCTGCAAAAACCTGACGGATCACTCGCTGCCCGAGATCGGCCGCCGCTTCGGGGGAAAACACCACTCCACCGTGATTCATTCGATCAAGAAGATCGAACTCAAGCGTCGGTCCGAACCTGATTTCGACAGGCTGGTGCACAGCTTCATCGAGTCGTTTCGCTCGACTTAGGGCGCTTTTCAACGCCGAGGGGTTGTGGATCGACCGTGGCAGGATGACGAACCCCGCGGCGGGAGGGAGACCTGGCGACGTACCGCAACCCTCAGGAGGACTTTTCCACGCCGCGCCGATACGATAAGGGTCCCAGATTCAGGTTTTACGACTCCTTCCGGAGATTTCCCCAGCCCCTTCTACTAATACAAAGATACTGACGTTAGAGATATACTAATGAAGCAACCGACACCGACCCCCTCCCAGCGAGGGTCCGAGCCACCACATGGAATTCACGACGCAGAAGATTGATTTTCTCCGCGAGATCAGCCGAGTCCAAGGCGTCGTCGAGCGTAAGAACACCATTCCGATTCTGGCCAACGTCCTGGTCCGCGCCGCCGATGGGAAGATCGAACTCCGGGCCACGGATCTCGAGGTCGGCCTACAGACGTTCTGCGCTGCCGAGGTGAAGAGTTCGGGATCGGTGACGCTGGCGGCAAGGAAGCTCTTCGAGATTGGCCGGGCGCTGCCCGAGGCGGTGATTCGCTTTCAGGGGCAGCCCAATCACTGGGTTGCGATCGAGTGCGAGCAGAGCCGTTTCCGGATGGTGGGGCTGCCCGAGGGGGATTTTCCCGCCCTTCCCGAACCGCGCTTCGACGACGGGGTCAGAATCCCTGGCGCGACCTTCCGACGGATGGTCGAGAGGGTGATCTTCGCGACGACGTCCGACGATGCACGCTACTCCTTGAACGGATCGCTGATGATCCTCAAAAAGGGGTTTCTGGCTCTCGTGGCGTCGGATGGACACCGCCTGGCCTACGTGTCGACGGAGGTCCCGATCTCGCCCTCCGGCGCCGAGACCCGCGTGGTTGTCCCGCGCAAGGCGCTGGCCGAGATCGCCCGCCTCTGCGCCGAGATCGAGGAAGATGTGCTCTTCGGGCAGCACGAGAATCACCTCTTCTTCCGGGTAGGGCCGTGCACGCTCGACTGCCGGGTGCTCGAGGGGAACTTCCCGAATTTCGAGAAGGTGATCCCGCGTGACAACGACAAGGACATCGAGCTCGGAACCACCCAGTTGGCAGACGCCATCCGGCGCGTCTCGCTCCTCTCGGATGAACGCGCGCGTCCGGTGAGGGTCGCGGTATCCCCGGGAAAGATGGAAATCTCCTCCCACAGCCCAGAGAGCGGTGAGGCCAGCGAAACGCTGGCGATCGACTACTCCGGCGTCCCGATCGAGATTGGGTTCAATGCCCGCTATCTGCTCGATTTTCTGGGAGCGGTCGGCACCGAGATTGTGGTCCTGTCGCTCAAAGACCAGATGGCGCAGGGGCTCCTGCGACCGAAGGACCCTGCGGGTCAGGACTATCGCTACGTCGTGATGCCCATGCGGATCTGAGCCACGGACCATTGTTCCTGCAGGCGATCGACAGCCGCAACTTCAGGAACCTCCGTCCTGGCAGGATCGAGTTTGGTCCAGGTCTGAACGTCCTGTGCGGAGAGAACGGGGTCGGCAAGAGCAACGTCCTCGAGGTGATCTACTGTGTTTGCACCACTCGCAGCTTCAGGGGCGCGTCGCCGAGCGAAATGGCCCGGGCCGGGGCGGAGGGGTTCAGTATCCTCGCGGAGATGGAGGCCACGGGCGTAGCACACCGCCTGGAATTCCGACCCGGCCGCGGACGACGCGAGTTCTTTCTGGATGGCAAACGAACCGGCCTCGGCGAGGTCATCAGTCGATTCCCCGTCCTGGTTTTTTCGTCACGGATGCTCGAGGTGATCCGCGGCGGCCCTCGGGAGCGTCGGCGGTTCCTCGACCGCGCCATCGCCAGCCTGCGGCCGACCTATCTGCAGGAGCTTGGCCAGTTTCACCGTGTCCTGGCCCAGCGTAACCGGCTCGTGAGGCAGGGCGCCGCCGGCGGCGAGCGACAGGCATGGGACGAGCACTTCGCGGCGGCCGCGGCCCCTGTTCTGGTGGCCAGGCGCACCATCGTGCGACGGATACAGGAAGGACTGGGGATCCATGCATCAGGCTTCTTGCCGGCGGAGCTCGAGGTAACCCTGAACTACCATCCCGGCGTGCCGCTCACCGATTCCGAGGATCCGCGGGCGATCCAAGCGGCGGTGCAGCGTGAGCTCGAACGCGGCGCCGGGGCGGACCGCAAGGCGAAGCACACCCGGCTGGGACCGCATCGCGACGAGCTGACGGTCCTCACCGCAGGTCACGACGCCGCGACGTATGCCTCCGCCGGCCAGCAGCGCAAGATCCTCCTGGCGCTGAACCTGACGATCCTGGAGCTGCACCGCGAGTCGAGGGGCCGCCCGCCTCTTCTCCTGGTGGATGATCTCGATGCCGAGCTCGACCGGGATACCACGCATCGCCTCCTCGCCAGGCTCGCGGGACTCCAGGTCGTCGGGGCGAGCTGCCGCTGGGACGAGGCGTTTTCGGGCATGCCCGGACTGCGAAGATTCAACGTGGACGCCGGCGACGTGAAGCAGCTTGCAGTTCCGGGACCCGCCGGCTCCGATACACCGAGAGGATGACGCCCGTGAGCGGTGGCCACCAGTACGACGCCAGTCAGATCAAGGTCCTCGAGGGCCTCGAGGCGGTGCGCAAGCGCCCCGCCATGTACATCGGCTCGACGGGCCTTTCCGGCCTTCACCATCTGGTCTACGAGGTCGTCGACAACTCGATCGACGAAGCCCAGGCCGGCTTCTGCACCAACATCGAGGTCGCGATCCTCGCCGACAACAGCATCCGGGTGGTGGACGACGGCCGCGGCATCCCGGTCGACCTCCACGAGCAGGAGCAGCGGTCCGCGGCCGAGGTCGTGATGACGATGCTGCACGCCGGCGGCAAGTTCGACAACGAGGCGTACAAGGTCTCCGGCGGCCTCCACGGCGTCGGCGTCTCGGTGGTCAACGCCCTGAGCACCCAGCTCGACCTGGAGATCTGTCGCGACGGAGTCGTCTACGAGCAGTCCTACCAGCGAGGGAAGCCGTCGACCGAGTTCCGTGCCACCGGCACGACCGATCGCCGCGGCACCAAGATCACGTTCTGGCCCGACACGGAGATCTTCGAGGCCGTCACCTTCGAGTTCGACCTCCTCTCGCAGCGACTGCGGGAGCTGGCATTTCTCAATCGCGGAGTCTCGATCGTCCTCCAGGACGAGCGCGGCGACAAGCTCGAAACGCGCCGCTTCCACTACGAGGGCGGGATCCGCGAGTTCGTCGAGCACTTAAACCGCAACAAGACCGTGGTGCACGAGCCGCCGATCTCGATCGTCGGCGAGCGGGATGGAACCGCGGTCGAGATCGCGCTGCAGTGGAACGACGGTTACAACGAGAATGTCTTCTCGTTCGCGAACAGCATCAACACGCACGAGGGGGGCACGCACCTCATCGGGTTCAAGTCCGCCCTGACGCGGACGATCAACGGCTACATCACGGCGAGCAACCTCGGCAAGGACGAGAGCCTGTCGGGCGAGGACACGCGCGAAGGGCTGGTCGGGGTCATCAGCGTCAAGCTCTCGAACCCTCAGTACGAGGGGCAGACGAAGATGAAGCTCGGCAACAGCGAGGTGAAGGGGCTGGTGGAGGCGCTGGTCAACGAGCGCCTCGGCGCCTTCCTCGAGGAGAACCCCGCGGTTGCCCGGCGCATCGCCGGCAAGGTCCTGGATGCGGCGCGCGCCCGCGAGGCCGCGCGCAAGGCCCGGGATCTCACGCGCCGAAAGGGGGCGCTCGACTCCGGCTCGCTCCCGGGAAAGCTCGCGGACTGCCAGGAGCGCGACCCGGCCCTGTGCGAGATCTACATCGTCGAAGGGGAATCGGCGGGCGGTTCCGCCAAGCTCGGCCGCGATCGCAGGTTCCAGGCGATCCTCCCCCTGAAGGGGAAGATCCTCAACGTCGAGAAGGCGCGCATCGACAAGATGCTCTCGAGCCAGGAGATCCGGACCCTGATCATGGCTCTCGGGACGAGCATTGGCGAGGACGAGTTCGACCTCGCGAAGCTGCGCTATCATCGCGTCATCCTGATGACGGACGCCGACGTGGACGGCAGCCACATCCGCACCCTGCTGCTGACCTTCTTCTATCGCCAGATGAAGCCCCTCATCGAGGCCGGCAACCTGTTCATCGCGCAGCCGCCGCTGTACCGCGTGAAGAAGGGGAAGCACGAGAGCTACCTGGCCAATGAGAAGGCCCTGGCCGATCACCTGATGGCGATCGCCACCGAGGAGCGCAGCGTGCTGCTCGCCAACGACGAGTCGGTCGAGGGGGAGAAGCTGCGGCGGATGCTCACGGAGCTGTCCGAGCATCATCGCTTCGTCGATCTCCTCCAGAAGCGCAGGGGGGTCGACCCCGCGCTGGCCCATGCGCTGCTCGGCGCCGGCGTCGCGGGCCGGGCCGATTTCGAGGATCAGGAGCGGGTCGCCGCGCTCCGGACACGACTCGCCGGCATTCTCAAGCGCCAGGATGGCGAGCCGCGCACGGTAGGCGACATCGAGCTCGACCGCGAGCACAACCTGTACGGGTTCTCGGTGGAGTCGGTTGTCCACGGTTTCCGCCGCGTCAGCGTCGACTCGGCGCTGGTGCTGTCGCCGGAGTTCCGGCAGCTCCTCCCGCTGCAACAGTCACTGAAGCCGTTCGACCATCCCCCGTTCACCATCAAGGACAGCGGCCGCCGCACGCAGGTCGCGACGCGCGAGGAACTGCTCAGCACGATGATGGGCGAGGCGAAACATGGCATGTCGATCCAGCGCTACAAGGGGCTCGGGGAGATGAACCCGGAGCAGCTCTGGGAGACCACCATGAACCCGGTCAACCGCCGGCTCTTCCAGGTTCGCCTCCAGGAGGCCGAGGAGGCCGAGGCGATGTTCACCGTGCTCATGGGAGAGCAGGTGGAGCCGCGCCGCGAGTTCATCATGAAACACGCTCTCGAGGTTCAGAACCTGGATATCTGAGCGCGACCGCCCCCGCGGTGCGGCGCAGGCGCGCCGCCCGCCGGAGGGGGGAGTGATCGCCGAGCCCGGGATGGGACCAGGGCGCTGAACCCGCGCCGCCGAGGACAGCTGCATGGATCCGAAGGAAAGACCGCCGCAGTCGATCCCGATCGAAGTCGAGATGCGCCGATCGTACCTCGACTACGCGATGAGCGTGATTATCGGGCGCGCGCTTCCGGACGTGCGCGACGGCCTGAAGCCGGTGCACCGCCGCGTGCTGTTCGCGATGTACGGCGAGGGGCTGAGCCATGACAAGCCGCACCGCAAGTCGGCACGCGTCGTCGGACAGGTGCTCGGACGCTTCCATCCCCACGGGGACGCGCCCGTCTACGACACCCTGGTGCGGATGGCGCAGGACTTCTCCCTCCGCTACCCGCTGATCGACGGGCAAGGGAACTTCGGATCGATCGACGGCGATCCCCCCGCGGCGATGCGCTACACCGAGGTCCGGATGGCGCGCATCTCGGCGGAGATGCTCGCCGACATCGAGAAGGAGACCGTCGATTTCATCCCCAACTACGACGGCTCCGAGACGGAGCCGACCGTCCTGCCGGCGGCGCTGCCGAACCTGCTGGTGAACGGGTCGTCCGGGATCGCCGTGGGGATGGCGACCAACATTCCACCCCACAACCTCGGCGAGATCGTCGACGGGCTGGTGCTGCTGATCGAGAACCCCGACGTCACCATCGACGAGCTCATCCAGTTGATCCCCGGGCCCGACTTCCCGACCGCGGGGTTCATCTACGGCCGGGAAGGGATCGTGGAGGCGTACCGGACGGGCCGGGGACGCATCGTGATGCGCGCCGATGCGGACATCGAGACCGACGAGAAGAGCGGCCGGGACCGGATCGTGATCACCGAGATCCCGTACATGGTGAACAAGACGCTGTTGATCGAGCGGATCGCGGATCTGGTCCGCGAGGACCGGCTGCAGGACGTCAGCGACCTCCGCGACGAGTCCGACCGCAAGGGGATCCGCCTGGTGGTCGAGCTCAAGAAGGGGGCAGTCGCGCAGGTGGTGCTGAACAACCTCTACGCGCATACCCAGATGCAGGAGACGTTCGGGGTGAACATGCTGGCGATCCACCAGTCCCAGCCCCGCACCCTGACGCTGAAGGAGCTGCTGCAGGCCTTCGTCGAGCATCGCCGCGAGGTCGTGGTTCGTCGCACCCGCTTCGACCTGCGCAAGGCCGAGGAGCGCGCCCACATCCTGGAGGGGCTCAAGATCGCGCTCGATCACCTCGACGCGATCATCGCGCTGATCCGTGCCGCGCGCACGCCGCAGGAAGCCAAGGAAGGGCTCCGTCTCCAGTTCAAGCTGAGCGAGCTCCAGGCGCAGGCGATCCTGGAGATGCGCCTGCAGCGCCTGACCGGGCTCGAGCGCCAGAAGATCCTGGACGAGTACGCGGAGGTGCTGCGGCAGATTGCCGCCCTGAAGGAGATCCTGGCGAGCGATCGGCGGGTCATGGCGATCATCGTCGAGGAGCTGAGGGAGATCCGCAAGAAGTACGCCGACCCGCGCCGGACCCGCATCGTGGACCAGTCGGTCGCCATGTCGGTCGAGGACATGATCGCCGAGGAGGACATGGTGATCACCTACTCGCATTCCGGCTACATCAAGCGGAATCCGGTGACCATCTACCGGTCGCAGCACCGCGGTGGCAAGGGGCGGATCGGCATGCGGACGAAGGACGAGGACTTCGTCGAGCAGCTGTTCATCGCCTCGACCCACGCCTACATCCTGCTTTTCACCAGCCTGGGACGGGTGCACTGGCTGAAGGTGCACGAGATTCCGGAGGTCGGGGCTGCGGGGAAGGGGAAGGCGATCAAGAACTTCGTTCGCCTCAAGGACGGCGAGCGCGTGATGTCGATGGTCGCGGTGAAGGACTTCGACGACCGCAGATCGCTCCTCTTCTCGACCCGCCGCGGCAAGATCAAGCGCACCGACCTGTCCTCGTACTCGCATCCGCGCGCCGGAGGCATCCAGGCGGTCGGCATCGTGCCCGGGGACGATCTGCTCGAGGTCAGGCTCGCAGAGCCGGGCAGTGAAGTGCTGATCGCGACCCGTCGCGGGTATGCCGTTCGCTTCGCCATGAAGCAGGTTCGGTCGATGGGCCGCACCGCGGCCGGCGTGCGCGGGATCAACCTGCGTGAGGGGGACGAGGTGGTGGGGATGGAGGTCCTCGACGGGCCGGGCCAGATCCTGACGGTGACGGAGAACGGCTACGGCAAACGCACGGCGGTGGAGGACTACCGGATCACGGCGCGCGGCGGCAAGGGGATCATCAACATCCGCGTCAACGCCAAGAACGGTCCGGCCCTCGCGGTGAAGTCGGTCGCCGAGGACGACCAGATCTTCGTCATCACCCAGAGCGGGATGATCCTGCGCATCGGGGTGAAGGGGATCTCGGTGTACGGCCGAGCCACGCAGGGGGTACGGCTCATGAGCCTCGAGCCGGGCGACCGTCTCGTGGCCGTGGCTCAGGTCCCGCGCGAGGAGCGCTCGGACGAGGTGACCCCGGTCCTGGCGCCGCCCGTCGAGCTGGACGACGAGCCGCCGCTGGATGTCGAGGTCGACGCGCTGGAAGAGGACGCCGCCGGGGATGGGCCCGGAGAGGACGGGGGGGAGGAGTAACGTGAAATTCTTCATCGATACGGCCAGCGTGAAGGAGATCCGCGAGGCCGTGGCCATGGGGGTGCTCGACGGAGTCACCACGAACCCGACCCTGGTCGCCAAGGAAGGCCGGGAGTTCATGGAGGTCCTGGCCGAGATCGTGGAGGTCGTGGACGGCCCGATCAGCGCCGAGGTGACCGCGGTCGATTACGATGGGATCATGAAGGAGGCGCATACCCTCGCCGCCTTCCATCGCAACATCGTGGTGAAGATTCCGATCATCGCGGAGGGACTCAAGGCGATCAAGACCTGCGCGAGCGAGGGGATCCGGGTGAACGTGACGCTCTGCTTCTCCGCCAACCAGGCGCTGCTCGCGGCGAAAGCCGGGGCGGCCTACATCAGCCCCTTCCTGGGGCGCCTCGACGACGTCGGCGAGACGGGGATGGACCTGATCCACCAGATTCGTGCCATCTACGACAACTACGGCTTCTCGACGGAGATCCTCGCGGCCAGCATCCGCTCGCCCCTCCACGTCACCGAGGCGGCGCTCGCCGGGGCCGACGTGGCGACCATGCCTTTCTCGGTGATCCAGCAGCTCATCAAGCACCCGCTCACCGACGTCGGATTGCAGCGGTTTCTCGCCGACTGGGACAAGCTGCAGAAGGCCAAGCCCCGCGGGCGCTGACGCGATGGCACGAGCCCCAATGAAGCCTCCCGCCGCCGATCCGCTGGCCGCGTTCACGGCGCGCGACCAGGCCGCCGAGGCCGCCGGAGGTCCCGAGCGGATCGCCCGTCAGCACGAAGCCGGGAAGCTGACCGCGCGCGAGCGGATCGAGGCGCTGCTCGACCCCGAGTCGTTCGACGAGACCGATCGCTTCGTGGTCCACCGCTGCCAGGACTTCGGCATGGGGCAGAAGCAGATCCCGGGAGATGGCGTCATCACCGGCTCGGGGTTGATCGAGGGGCGGCCGGTGTTCGTGTTCGCGCAGGACTTCACCGTCTTCGGCGGATCGCTCTCGGAGACCTACGCCGCGAAGATCTGCAAGCTCATGGATCTGGCGATGAAGGTCGGCGCACCGATCGTCGGCCTGAACGACTCCGGCGGCGCGCGCATCCAGGAAGGGGTGGTCTCCCTCGCCGGGTATGCCGAGATCTTCCTGCGCAACACGCTGGCTTCCGGAGTCGTCCCGCAGCTCTCGGCGATCATGGGCCCGTGCGCGGGGGGCGCGGTCTACTCCCCCGCGATCACCGATTTCAACATCATGGTGAAGGACACGTCGTACATGTTCATCACCGGCCCGGACGTCATCCGCACGGTGACGCACGAGGAAGTGACGAAGGAAGAGCTGGGCGGCGCGGTCACGCATGCCACGAAGTCGGGCGTGGCGCATTTCGCCGTCGAGGACGATCGTACCGCGTTGCACGTCCTGCGGCGCCTGCTGTCGTTCCTGCCGCAGAACAACCTCGAGGATCCGCCGCGCCGCGAAGCGCTCGACCCCGTGGACCGCATGGACGAGGCGCTCGACCGGATCGTCCCGGTCGATCCCAACCGTCCGTACGACATCAAGGACGTCGTGAAGATGGTCGCGGACGACGGCGATTTCCTCGAGGTCCACGAACATTTCGCCGCCAACCTGGTGGTCGGCTTCGCGCGCCTCGACGGCCGTCCGGTCGGGATCGTCGCGAACCAGCCGGCGGTGCTCGCCGGGACGCTGGACATCGATTCGTCGGTCAAGGGGGCGCGCTTCGTCCGCTTCTGCGACGCCTTCAATATTCCGCTGATCATCTTCGAGGACGTGCCGGGGTTCCTGCCCGGGGTCGGTCAGGAGCACCACGGCATCATCCGCCACGGGGCGAAGCTCCTCTACGCCTTCGCGGAGGCGACGGTCCCGAAGCTCACGGTCATCACCCGCAAGGCGTACGGCGGCGCCTACTGCGTGATGGGATCGAAGCAGATCCGCACCGACCTCAACCTCGCATGGCCCACGGCCGAGATCGCGGTGATGGGGCCGGAGGGGGCGGTCGAGATCCTCTACAAGCGCGAGATCGCGGAGGCCGATTCACCGCCTGCGTTCCGCCAGGCGCGGATCGCCGAGTTTCGCGAGAAGTTCGCGAACCCGTTCGTGGCCGCGGAGCGCGGCTATCTCGACGGCGTCATCCCGCCGCGCGAGACGCGGCCGCGCCTGATCCGCGGCCTGCGCCTCCTCGCCACCAAGCGCGACAAGAACCCTCCCAAGAAGCACGGCAACATTCCCCTCTAGCTCTCCGGCGGATCGCTCGCCTCGATCGCCAGCTGGATCTCGGCTGCCGCCTTCCGGGCGGCCTCCGCCCGCAGCGGCAGCCCGGCGGCGTCGAGCTCGCGCGGCAGGTAGAAGCCGAGGTGGACCGCTGCCGCCACGAGGCGGCGCCGGGCGGAGCGACCCGCCTCCGTCGGCTCGGCTGCTGCCCGCGCGAGGCGCTCGACCTTGAGATCGCTCAGGATCCGCTCCGCTCCAATCGGCCGGTCCCCCGACTCCCGCAGCCGCCGCGCCATGGCGGCGAGCTGCACGTCGCGAAAGGTCGCCTCCTCGCGCCCCGCCCGCGCCAGCGCCCGCTCCTGCGCTGCCGCCAACGGGTCGCGCGCCAGACGGCGCCTGGCCGTGGCGGCCTCCGCGGTGTCGAGCAGGCCCAGGAAATCCTCCGCCAGCCCCTGATACCGCCGCCGAGCGTCGAACGGATTCCCCGCCGCCTCGCGCCGCCGGGCCTCCGCGAGCCCTGCCTTGTAGAGCGACTCCGCGAGCGCCGGGTCGACCGGACGGAGTCCGCGCTGCATCGCCTTCGTTTCCAGCCAGCCGAGTGCCTCCTCGAGGAGGGCAGCGGAGGGCCAGGAGTGCCCTCCCTCGAAGAACTCAATCCGGTGCGGGAGCGCCACCCCATCGAGCAGGCCGTCGAGGGTGCGCAGCTCGTCGTGGTTGAAGTCGGCCATTCCTGCCGTGCCGAAGAACGGAAAGGTCACGTGCTTCCACTCCGCGAACGGTCCCGGCAGCGCTCCGCCCGCACCGATCACGCCGGCGATCCCCCCCTGCGATCCGGCCGCGACCGCCCAGGCGATCCTCGCGGTCCCGGAGAAACCTGCGAGATAGATCCTGGCCGGATCGACCGCATGGCGGGGCAGCTCGTCCGCCAGTGCTTTCAGCGCCAGGCGGTTGGCGTCGGAGCCTTCCGGTCCATCGCTCTGGGTCCCGTAGGAGCTGAGGAGGACGAAGCCGAACCGCTCCGCGGCCGGGCGGAAGAGTTCCGCGGCGACGGCGCCGCGCCCACGCGGGTCGAGGACCAGGATCGTCGGCCAGCGGCGATCCGGCCGGAACGTCGTCGGAAGATAGAGCGCGTACGACTGGCTGGGGTCGGTGGCGCAGATTACCGTCTCGACCACGACACCGCGCGGCATCTCCTGCTCCGCGCCCGCGAGGGGACCCCTCGCGAGGAGGAGCAGGGACAGGCCCGCCACGCCCGCCGTGCGCTGCGGCAGGCGCCGCGCCCGGCGTGGCTGCGGATTCGATCGCCCGTCGTGGATCATCCGCTCGATTATACGCAGCGCCACCCCCGCGGGCAGCCTCCCCGCGCTCGCCCGCAGGGCGCCCGATGGCTATACTCCTCCCTCCCGCTCCTGCTGGTTCGTGATTCGCCGCCCCCCGGGGCGGATGGTGACGCGCGTGGCTCCCCGGTTCGAGAAGGTCCTGATCGCCAACCGCGGGGAGATCGCGGTGCGCATCATCCGTGCCTGCCGTGAGATGGGGCTGCGCACGGTGGCGGTCTTCTCCGACGTGGACCGCGACGCCCTGCATGTGCGCATGGCGGACGAGGCGCATGCGATCGGGCCCGCCCCGTCGCGCGAGTCGTACCTGGCGACCGAGAAGATCCTCGGGGCCGCGCGGCAATCGGGCGCGAAGGCGATCCATCCGGGGTACGGGTTCCTGGCGGAGAATGCCTCCTTCGCACGGGCCTGTGAGGCTGCCGGCGTGGTGTTCATCGGGCCGCCCGCCGCGGCGATCGAGGCGATGGGAAACAAGGTGGAGGCGCGACGCCGGATGGCGGCGGCCGGCGCCGCCTGCACTCCCGGCTCCGCCGGGCGCGTCGAGAGCGCGGACGAGGTCCGGGCGCTGGGAAAGCAGCTCGGGTATCCGATCCTGCTCAAGGCCGAGGCGGGGGGGGGCGGCAAGGGAATGCGGGTGCTGGACGGGCCCGACGCGGTCGACTCCGGCTACCGCGCCGCCCGCTCCGAGGCTGCGTCCGCCTTCGGCGACGACGCCGTCTACGTCGAGAAGTACCTCGCGGATCCGCGCCACATCGAGTTCCAGATCTTCTGCGACGAGCACGGAAACGCGGTCCACCTCGGCGAGCGCGAGTGCTCGATCCAACGGCGCCACCAGAAGCTGATCGAGGAGGCCCCCTCCTGCGTGGTCGATGCCGAGACCCGCGCTCGCATGGGCGCCGTGGCGGTGGAGGCAGCGAGGTCCGTCGGGTACGTCGGCGCCGGCACCGTGGAGTTCCTGCGCGATGCGGCGGGGAGCTTCTACTTCATGGAGATGAACACCAGGCTCCAGGTGGAGCATCCCGTCACCGAGATGGTGACCGGCCTCGACCTCGTCAAGCTCCAGCTACAGGTCGCCCTGGGGAAGCGCCTGCCGTTCACCCAGGAGGACGTGGTGCTGCGCGGGCACGCGATCGAATGCCGGATCCAGGCGGAGGATCCGGATCACGACTTCCGTCCGTCCCCGGGCAGGATCACCACGCTCCGGATCCCCTCCGGCCCCGGGATACGCGACGATTCGGCGATCTACGCCGGGTTTCGCATGCCCATCCAGTACGACGCCATGATCGCCAAGCTGATCGCGTGGGGATCCGACCGCGCGGAAGCGATCGAGCGCATGAGCCGCGCGCTGCGCGAGTACGTGATCAACGGGATCCCGACCACCATCCCTTTCCACCGGCGGGTGATGGAGGACCCGCGCTTCCGGCGGGGCGAGATCCACACCGGTTACACGCGCACCCCGCCCCCGCCGGCGGAGCGCTCGCCCGAGGACGAGGCGCGCCTGCGCGACGTGGCCCTCGCCGCCGCCGCGATTGCCGCCTACCGGCGCAAGGCGGCCGCGGCCCCGCTCTCCGCGGGTGCGGCGGCGGGTTCGGGCTGGCAGCAGGCTGGGCGTCGCGAGGGTCTGCGATGAACCTGACCGCGACGCTAGGGGGTGAGGAGGTCCCGCTCGAGGTGCGCGCCGAGGGGAAGGGCGCCTACAGGGTGAAGGTCGGAACGACGACCTACGCGATCGACCTGACGGAACCGGAGCCGGGAGTGCTCTCCCTCCTGTTCGGCTCCCGGTCGTACGAAGTGGTGGTGCGGGCGGAGGGGGACACGCTTCGCGTCGTCGTCGCGGGGCACGCATACGAGATCGCCCTCGAGGACCCGGCCCTGGCGCTGGCCCGCTCCAGCCACCTGTCGCTCTCCGGGACGCAGGTCGTGCGCTCGATCATGGCGGGGAAGGTCCTCGCGGTCATGGCGCGCGAGGGGGAAGCCGTGGCCGAGGGGAAGCCGCTGGTCGTGATCGAGGCCATGAAGATGGAGAACGAGATTCGCGCGCCCAAGGCGGGGATCGTCCGGTCGATCCGGGTAGCGCCGGGCCAGGCGGTCGAGAGCGGCGCCGAGCTGTTCATAGTGGAATAGACAAGCAGCGGCGCGCCGGAGCGAGCAAAAAGAAAGGCGGCCGTGCCGCGGCCGCCTTGTTGCTCCACTGGAAGACGAACAGCTCGCCTATCTGACCTTTGTTGCCAACTCCTTGCCAGCCTTGAACCGCACCACCCTGCGGGCCGCGATCTTGATCGTCGCGCCGGTCTGGGGGTTGCGACCCGTGCGGGCCTTGCGCTTGGAGGTCGCGAACGTGCCGAAGCCGACGAGGGTGACCTTGTCACCCTTCTTCAGCGACTTGCTCACGTTGTCGACGAGAGAGTCGACCATCTGCGCGGCCGTCACCTTCGACACCTTCGTGTCCTTCGCGATCTGGTTGATCAGCTCTGCCTTGTTCATCGAGCATTCTCCTCTGCGAAGAGGGCCTTCGAAGCAGCGAGTGCGAGTGCCGTCGCCACTCGGCCGTAAGTCTTGTAACACCCGTCGAATCGCATTGTCAAGGCAAAATCCGCGGAGGCTGGGTCTCTCCCGCGATCGTCAGGGGGCGATCCGGAAGGGGAAGGCGAGGTCGGCGCAGATCGCGACGAGGACGATCACGCTCACCCAGGCGTTCACCCGGAAGAACGCGACGTCGAGTCGCCGCAGGTCATCGGGCGAGACCAGGGAGTGCTCGTACAGGAGAAGCGCCGCGATGGCTGCAACCCCGCCGGCGTAGATCCAGCCGAGCCCCGCGATCGGCGCGAGAGCGGCGAGCAGCCCGACGGTCAGCAGGTGGAGGCCCGCCGCCAGCCGCAGCGCCCGGGCGGCGCCCCAGCGCGCCGGGATCGAGAAGAGGCGCTCGCGGCGGTCGAAGGCGATGTCCTGGCAGGCGTAGAGAATGTCGAACCCCGCGGTCCAGGAGAGCACCGCCGCCGTCAGCAGCAAGGGGGGCGCGGCGAACGACCCCCGCGCGGCGAGCCAGCCCCCCAGCGGCGCGATACCCAGCGCCAACCCGAGGACGAAGTGAGACGCGGCGGTGAACCGCTTGGTGAACGAGTAGCCGAGGATCACCGCGAGCGCGACCGGCGACAGCGCCAGGCAGAGAGGGTTCAGCATCGCGGCGGCGGCGATGAATCCGGAGGCCGCGGTCAGCGTGAATCCCCAGGCGAACCCCAGCGAGAGCCTGCCGGTCGGCAGGGGGCGGCCAGCGGTGCGAGGATTGCGGGCGTCGATCTCGCGATCGACGATCCGGTTGAACGCCATTGCGGCGCTGCGCGCCCCGACCATCGCGACGACCACCCAGAACGCGGTCCCGGCCGCGGGCACCCCCCCCGCGCCGAGGACCATCCCCGCGAGAGCGAACGGGAGAGCGAAGAGGGTGTGCTGGAACTTGATCATCTCGAGCGTCACCGCGAGGGGGGTTCGCGGCGAGCGGGAGGGAGCGGGAATCGAGACGGGGGAGGCGGCCACCGTCAGGGGCGCAGCCCGGCCCAGCGCCGGAGCCCGTCGGGCCCCAGGCCGAGGAGGTCCAGGACCCGGCCGACGTATTGCTCGATCACCTCATCGACCGTCGCCGGGCGGTGGTAGAGCATCACCGTCACCGGGACGATGCTGGCCCCGGCGCGCGCCGCGCGTTCCATGTTCTCGAGGTGGATCAGGCTGTAGGGGGACTCCCGCACGCACAGCAGGAGCGGTCGCCGCTGCTTCAACGTCACGTCGGCGGCGCGGTGGATGAGGTTCGTCCCGACCCCCGAGGCAATGGCGGCGAGCGTCGCCACGCTGCACGGCAGCACCACCATGCCGTCCGAGAGGTGGGAGCCGCTCGAGATGGGCGCGGCCATCTCCCCCGTGCCGTAGAGGATGATCTTCTCCCGGCCGGCCGGAACCCCGAGCAGGTGTGCCTGGAGATCGTCCCGGGCCGCTGCGGGTGTCCCGAGTTCGGCGCGCAGGTTGTCCCAGGCGTGCTCGGATACCACGACGCGGACGCGGCCGACGCGCCGGTCGCCGGCCAGCGCCCGCAGCGCCGCCACGGCGAAGCGAGCGCCGCTCGCCCCGGTGATCCCGAGATTCAGATCCCGGAGGGGTTCAGTTCCCATCCTGCCCGAGAAAACGGCGGAGCCGCGCCCGATCGCTGTCGGTCATCCGCTGAAACCAGAGGGCGAGGAGGTAGGGGTGGCGCGCCCCGTGGGCCGCGAGCCGGCTCCCGCGATCCATCCGGACCACGACGGCTTGCGCCGCGACCGGGATCAAGGCGGTACCAGGGCCGGGGAGGTCGAGAATCACCTCGAGCCGGGTCATCGGCTCGATCGGGCGCGGGCTGCCGCAGTAGGCGCCGCCGAGGCTCAGGTTGACCACGTTCAGCTCGAGCAGGTCGCCGGCCGCGGTGGAGTGCACCCGCAGGTCGGCCGGAACCCGAACCGACTCCCGATTGTCGCGTTTCGCTTTGACGGACATCGCAGGCAGGATCTCCGCGGCGAGTGGCTGGCAGGAGTTGCGGGCCGAGAATAGCCGACGCCTTGGCGGAGTGTCAATCGAACCGCCCATTTGCAAGTGCTATCATCCGCGCCGGAGGAATCCCCCCTGCAGATTCGCGCGCTACGCCGCCTGCTGCGAGAGATCGAGGCCGGCCGCCTGACGATCGAGGACGGACTGCAGCGTTTGCGCTCGCTGCCGTTCGAGGACCTCGGCTTCGCGCGCCTCGACCATCACCGTCACCTGCGGCAGGGATTCCCGGAGGTGATCTACGGCCCCGGGAAGACCGAGGCACAGATCATCGCCATCGCCGCGAGGCTCGCGAAAGCGGGGGGGCCCGTGCTCGTGACCCGGACCACCCGCGCGGTATTCGAGGCGCTGGCGACCCGGCTGCCGCAGGCGCGCTTCCACGACGCCGCACGCGTCATCGTCGTGCCGCCGGCCGGGAGGGCGAGCCGCGCGGCGGGTCGGGCGGGGATTGCGGTCGTCTGCGCCGGCACCGCGGACATCCCGGTCGCCGAGGAGGCGGTCGTGACCGCGGAGGTCATGGGGAACCGGGTCGAGCGGATCTATGACGTGGGAATCGCGGGACTGCACCGGCTCCTCGATCGCCTCCCCGCGCTCCAGGCGGCGAGGGTGCTCGTCGTGGTGGCGGGGATGGAAGGGGCGCTGCCGTCGGTCGTCGGCGGGCTGACCTCCGCACCGGTGGTGGCGGTGCCGACGAGCGTTGGTTACGGCGTCGGGTTGGGGGGGCTCGCGGCGCTGGCGACGATGCTCAACTCGTGCGCCGCCGGTCTAATGGTCGTCAACATCGACAATGGGTTCGGCGCCGGATATGCGGCGTCGCTCATCAACAAGCGGCCGGCTCTCAGGCGAGTCCGGTCCCGCCCGACGGTGTCCAGAAATCGAACAAAGGCGGTCCAGCGCGGTCATCGTTGATCACCTCGTGGAGAACCTCGCAGACGATTCCTTGACACATCCTTAACCTCACCATATATTTCGGACGGGTTCAGGTCCGTTTCCGTCCACTTGGAAACGCGCTAACCCTTCTCGAGATAGAGCTTTACAGGGGCAAGGGAAGCGTTCGTCGCGGATCGCTTCGTGTGGCGGGTGGACCGGAAGCCACTCGCACCGTCCTCTTTCCAAGCCGTCTGGCGTTTCTTGACAACCGGTTCGGGGCACCGGTAGACTCGCCATTTGCTTTCAATAGCTTAGCCTCACACGGAGAGATGACGCGAATGCCGATCGTGAAGGTGCGTGAGAACGAGCCTCTAGAGAGTGCACTGAAACGTTTCAAGCGGAAGTGCGAGAAGGCGGGGGTCCTGTCGGAGGCGAAGCGCCGGCAGCATTACGAGAAGCCGAGCGAGAAGCGCAAACGCAAGACCATCGCCGCGCGCAAGAAGCTGCTCAAGCGGATCGCCAAGGAACGGAGAATGGGGACGTAGTCCCCAGTTGTAAGCCGTTCGGCCTCGCCAGGCCACTGCAGACTCCGCCTAGCTCCTGCCTGCCACGCGCTACCAGCCGCTCCGGCCACGTGAAGGTCGGGCGGCGCGCATTGTGTCCCGGGTCTCCTTGAGGCCCGGTCGTTCACGCGCCGGCCCCCGTGGGGGGGGCCGAAGGAATCAAGCGTGGAGGATCGCGACTACAGCGCTTTCCTCGCCGAGGTGAGGGGAGGGACCGACTTGGTCTCCCTCGTCTCCGAGTTCGTCTCCCTGCGCCGCGCCGGCCGGCGTCACAAGGGGCTCTGCCCCTTCCACGACGAGAAGACCCCCTCCTTCACGGTCGACGGTGAGCGTGGGCTCTTCTACTGCTTCGGCTGCAACACCGGCGGCGACGCGTTCAAGTTCCTGATGCAGCGCGAGGGGCTCGAGTTCGCCGACGCCGCGCGCCGGCTGGGCGAGCGGCTTGGGCTCAAGCCACCGGAGCGGAAGGGGCCCGGCTCGGATCAGCGCCGGCGGATTCTCGCCGCCAACGCGGCGGCACTCTCCTTCTATCGCGGCGTGCTCGCCGACGAAGCGGCCGGTCGCGCCGCGCGCGACTACCTCGCGCGCCGCGGCGTGCGACCGGAGATCTGCGATCGGTTCGAGATCGGATTCGCACCGGCAGCCTGGGATCGGCTTCACCACCATCTCACCGGCCTGGGGTACACCGACCGGATCCTGATCGACGCGGGGCTTCTCTCCGATCGGGACGCGGACGGGCGGCGTGTCTACGACCGCTTCCGCAACCGGATCGTCTTTCCGATCCGCAGTCTGGGCGGGGAAGTGATCGCCTTCGGGGGGCGCACCCTCGACCCGGCGGACCCGGCGAAGTACCTGAACTCCCCCGAGACACCCGTCTACGTGAAGGGGGAGGTGCTCTACGGTCTCGGCATGGCGCGCGACGCGATCCGGGAGCGGAATGCCGCCGTCCTGGTCGAGGGGTACCTGGATCTGATCGGCCTCTCCGCGGCGGGGTTCCCGAACGTGGTGGCGACGCTGGGAACGGCGCTCACAACCTCGCAGGCGCAGTTGCTGCGGCGCACCACGGATCGGATCCAGATCTGCTACGACCCGGACGCGGCCGGTCGGGCCGCCACGCTGCGGGCTCTCGAGATTCTGCTGGGTAGCGACGTCAAGGTACAGGTCGTGTCGCTCCCCGACGGGGTCGACCCGGACGACTTCGTCCGACAGCAGGGGGCGGAGGCATTCGGGGCGGCGCTGGCGGCGGCCGAGCCGGCGATCGCGTTTCTCGCGGGTCACTTCGCTTCGGGTCTCGATCTGAAGGACCCGAAGGCGCGCGCGGCGGGGATCAACCGCCTGCTCCCGTACCTGGCGAGAGTGCCAAGTGTGGTCGAGCGGGCCGGGTATCTGTCCACCATCGCAGAACGCTTCCGGGTCGAGGAGGATCTGATCCTCGCGGAGCTGGGAAAGGCACTCAAGCAGGGGCGGCGTGATCTCCCGGCGGCGGCGGCGCGCCCGGCCGGGCGGCCGGTCCCCGTCCTGAACCCGGCGGAAGCGCGGCTGCTCGGGATCTTGATCACCAACCCGGTCGCCAGACTCGCGGTGCTCGATTCGATCGATGTCGAGGATCTGGGCGGCTCACGCCTGCAGCCGATCGTCGCGGCGCTCGAGGGGGTCGGGGATGCGGCGATCGATGCCGCCGCCTTCCTCGAGCTGCTGCCGGACGACGAGAGCCGGGCGCTGGCGGCCCGGGCGCTGATGCAACAGGACGGCGAGGGGACGCCGGAGGACGCGGCCGAGTGTCTGCGCACCCTCCACCGGGCGCGCCTGACGCGGGAGCGGGACAAGATCCAGCGCGAGCTGGAGCGCTCCGCCGACACGGCGGCCCTGAACGATCTGATGTCGAGGAAGATGGAGCTGAGCAGGCGTATCGACGCCCTTTCGTGACCGTGCCCTCCCGGGGGGAGGGGACCACCGCCGGAGAATGCTCCGGCCAGAAGGAGCGCAGGCCTTGCGGATCGAGGAACGCTACGAGGAAGTCCGAAGTCTGATCGCGATCGGGAAGGAGAAGGGGTATCTCGTCTACGACGAGATCAACGACATCCTGCCCGAAGAGGTGACGTCGTCGGAGGACATCGACGAGATTTTCGGCATCTTCGCGAACCTCGGCATCGAGATCCTCGATACCGAGGAAGCGGCGCGGCGGAAGGAGAAGGAACGCGTTGTCGCGAGGGATGACGACGGCCGGTTCGACCCGCAGGGGCGCGAGCTCGAGAAGACGAACGATCCCGTGCGGATGTACCTGCGCGAGATGGGGACCGTCCCGCTCCTCACGCGGGAGGGGGAGGTCGAGATCGCCCGCCGCATCGAGCGCGGCCAGAAGAACGTCCTCAAGGCGCTCTCCCGCTGCCGGTTCACCACCCGCCGCATCCTGGATCTCGGCGACCAGCTCAAGGACAAGGACCGGCGCCTCGAGGATCTCATCAAGGCGAGCGAGGAGGAGCTGGAGCGGGCGCGGGCGCAGATCCGCACGCAGACGCTCAATCGCCTGAGCCGGATCCGCCGCCTCAACCAGGATCTCCTCGACTCCCAGGAGCATCTGCGCCGCCTCAAGGAGGGCTCGCCGCGGCATCGCGAGGTGATCACCTACGTCAACCGTCAGACGGTGAAGATCGCCCAGATCACCCGCGACCTCAACCTGCAGGACGCCATCATCGGCCTGCTGGCGCAGGAGGTGAAGGAGGGGGCCGACTCGTTCCGGCGGATGGAGCAGGTGGCGCGCAACCTGGAGCGCCGCGACCGGCAGAGCCGCAGCTCGAAGACGCATCGCGACCTGAACGACCGGATCGCCGCGAACCAGGAGTCGATGCGGGAGCTGGAGGAGCTGTTCGGGATGGAGGGGGAGGAGCTGCAGCGGACTGCCTCCCTCATCAGCATGGGGGAGCGCGAGACGGCGAAGGCGAAGAGCGAGCTCGTCGAGGCGAACCTCCGCCTGGTCGTGTCGATCGCCAAGAAGTACACCAACCGCGGCCTGCAGTTCCTCGACCTGATCCAGGAGGGGAACATCGGCCTGATGAAGGCGGTGGACAAGTTCGAGTACCGGCGCGGCTACAAGTTCTCCACCTACGCCACCTGGTGGATCCGCCAGGCAATCACGCGCGCGATCGCGGATCAGGCCAGGACGATCCGGATCCCGGTCCACATGATCGAGACGATCAACAAGATGGTGCGCACCTCCCGCAGCCTGATCCAGGAGATCGGCCGCGAACCGACCCCCGAGGAGATCGCCGAGAAGATGGGGATTCCCGTAGGGAAGGTGCGCAAGGTGCTGAAGATCGCGCAGGAGCCGATCTCGCTCGAGACGCCGATCGGTGAGGAGGAAGACTCGCATCTGGGCGACTTCATCGAGGACCGCAGGATCACCAGCCCGGTCGACGCGGTGATCAACCTGAACCTGCGCGAGCAGACCTCGCGCGTCCTCAAGACGCTGAGCCCGCGTGAGGAGAAGGTCCTCAAGATGCGCTTCGGTGTCGGGGACGGGTCCGAGCACACGCTCGAGGAGGTCGGCCAGTCGTTCGCGGTGACCCGTGAGCGCATCCGGCAGATCGAGTCGAAGGCGTTGCGCAAGCTGCGACACCCGTCGCGGAGCCGCAAGCTGCGGGCGTTCCTGGACGACGCCAGGATCTGACCTAAGAACCGGGTTTTCACCGCAAGGACCGTTCTGGCGACCCCGCCGGAACGGTCCTTTCTTTTTCACCGTGTCCCGACGAGAATCGGTGCTGCCATGTCCTCAGCACCGGTCATCGAAGCGCGCGGCCTGCGCAAGCTCTACGGCACGCTCACCGCCGTGGACGGCATCGACCTGACGGTGCACCGCGGCGAGTGCTTCGGCCTGCTGGGGCCGAACGGCGCCGGGAAGACGACCACCGTGCGGATGCTGCACGCCGTCAGCCCCCCGAGCGCAGGCTCCCTGCGCGTGCTCGGGCTCGACGTCGCGTCGCAGGGGGCGGAGGTGCGGGCGCTGATGGGCGTCTGCCACCAGGAGGACAACCTCGACCCCGACTTCACCGTCGAGCGCAACCTGATCGTGTTCGCGCGCTACTTCGGCCTCCCCCGCGCCGAGGCGCGGCGCCGCGCTTCCGAGCTACTCGACTTCATGGGGCTGGCCGACAAGGCGGCCTCCCAGGTCGAGGCGCTGTCGGGGGGGATGAAGCGGCGGCTGATGCTGGCGCGCGCCCTCATCAACGCGCCGCGGGTCCTCGTTCTCGACGAGCCGACCACCGGACTCGACCCGCAGGCGCGGCATCAGATGTGGCGGCGCCTTCGCCTCCTGCGCGAACAGGGGGTGACCATCGTGCTGACGACGCACTACATGGAGGAAGCGGCGCGCCTGTGCGATCGCCTGGTGATCATGGAGCGAGGCCGGATCCTGGTCGAGGGGTCTCCCGCCGAGCTGGTATCGCGTCACGTTGGACGGGAGGTGGTCGAGGTCGCCGCGACGGAGGGAGTGGCGGCACTGGCGGCCGAGCACGGCTGGGATGCGGAGGCGGCGGGCGACCGGCTCCTCATCTACGGCACCAAGGGGGAGGAGGTCTACCGCCTCGTGATGGAGCGGCTCCAGCCGCCCGATTGCACGCTGCGCATGGCCAACCTCGAGGATCTCTTCCTGCGCCTGACCGGCCACGATCTTAGGGACTGATGGGAGCCTCCGTCGCGCTCAGCTCGCTGTCCGTGCGCCGCGCGCTGCGCTACTGGCGCCGGAACCTCGAGGTCTTCCTGGCGACCTGGAAGACGACGGTCCTGCCGCCGATCTTCGAGCCGATCCTCTACGTCATCGCCTTCGGCGGCGGCGTCGGGATGCTGGTCGGCTCGGTCGCCTACCGCGGGGAGGAGGTGCCGTACCTCCCGTTCGTCGCCTCGGGAATGATCACGGTCGGGGTGATGTTCTGGGCCTTCTTCGAGGGGACCTACTCTACTTTTGTCCGCTTCCGCTACCAGCGCACGCTCGAGGCGGTGATGAGCACGCCGCTCGGCCCCGACGAGATCATCGTGGGCGAGATCTTGTGGGTGGCGACGAAAGGGGTCATCGCGGGGACGCTGACCTCGGCGGTGGTGGGGGCGCTCGGGCTCCTGTCGTTCCCCTCGTCGCTGCTGCTCCCGCCGGTGCTGGCGCTCGGCGGCCTCGTCTTCGGGGTGATGGGGGTGTGCGCCTGCGGGCTGGTGCCGAACATCAACGCGGTCAACGTGCCGACCTTCCTGCTGATCATGCCGATGTACCTGTTCAGCGGCACCTTCTTCCCGCTCGACCTGATGCCCCCCTGGGCGCAGGCGATTGCCTCGGTCCTGCCCCTCACGCACCTCGTCGAGTTGACGCGGGCGCTGGCGCTCGGCCGGCCGCACGCCGGCCTCGCGCTGAATGTCCTGGTGCTGGCCGCGTACATCGCGGCCTTCTACGTCCCGGCG